>Ga0134090_1000006_pt1 | contig 315346 bp, 287 predicted proteins | sample 1_4taG_FD_94453 | JGI IMG/M metagenome (GOLD analysis project Ga0134090, IMG submission 94453) | Switchgrass degrading microbial communities from high solid loading bioreactors in New Hampshire, USA - 1_4_20_6_A1 metaG | ecosystem: Engineered > Bioreactor > Semi-continuous > Anaerobic >...
AAAGAGTTAGTATTTGGTTAATTAATCCACACAAAATTATCTAGCAAGGATTTTATACCCTTATTAGTTGGTATAATATTCCTTAAAATCAAATCTTACTACCTAGCACAAGAGGTTAATTTATATATTTCATAATTTAAGTATCTATGACAGCTATAATCTGTTGTCAGTATATACATAAGTTTTTGGCTATATACCCATCAATGTAACTGTTTAACAAAATTCATAGACATAATCATCATCTACATATTCTTTTTTCATTTAATCATACATCAGTTTTTATATGTCATATCAAATCTTTATGATTCTTTACCTATTAAAATACTGTTATCAATGAGTCAGTTTATAAATCTATTGACAAAGAAATGCATAAAAAATAATATTGTATTAGATGTTAATCTAATACAATATTATTTTTTAATTGTATCGAGGTGTTAATATGATCTTAGATGTAAATAATATTATTTTTACTGTCAACCCATCCATAGAATTTATACATGCACTTGATCTTGTTGCCAATAAAGAAACAATGTATAAGTTTTTTTCAGATTTCTACTTTACTCCTTCAGAAGATTTTAAGAATACCATAGAAAATATGAGATCCAAACTGTCTCGATACATTCAAAACGAGTTGAGGTTCTTTTTTCAATGGGAGCCAATGAAGCATACTCTAGGAAGGATTGTTGAAGGTCATAAGAATATAAAAAGTGTTTCTTCATTTATCGAATTTATAGAGCAAATACACGAAAACGAACTTATTTCATACATATCGGAACAGGCATTATATGGAATAAGTTCAGACAGTTCAATGAGCCGGAACACTGATGACGAAATAACAAACAGAATTATAGAAATATTGGATAATTTGGACGACGATACAACTATTGATAAAGAAAAATTAAGAGAATTTGCTGAAAATCCTTTGGAAATAAAGTCCAGGCTTGTATTACTAATGAAACAGTTTTATGAAAAAGCATATAAGCAATATGAAACTCGTATATTATCAATCTTGGAAAAAGCAAAATCCAAATATGAGAACCTATATAAAGAAAACTATGCGAGCTTTGATAATGAATACTTAAGAGTTCTTCCAAGAGATGGTTGGGAAAATCTAATAATCCACATAAGTTATTTTACTCAAATAAGAATATGGAATTTTGATATTAAGCCCCAAAACAGAACAAAATGGATTAGCCTTGGCATGTACTCGGAAAATTATCCCATAAAAAAGTTTATAGAGGCTAAAGTTCATAACCTAATAAAAGTTCTTTCTGATAAAAAACGGTTTGAAATCATTCAAATTCTCAGCAAAAAGCCTCACTGCGTATCTGAATTAGCCAATGCTCTTGATCTTACTTCTCCGACGGTATGCTATCATCTCAACAATATGTTAAGTTTAGATCTGGTATCTATGAAAAGAGAAAATGCAAAAACCTTCTACACTTTAAATAAGAAGGTAATAAGAGAATTGCTGGACAGCACTTCAGAAATATTACTAAACGAAAATTCATAGGATATAAAGTCTAATTACTTTGACAGAATTAAAGAATTGTAATTTATATCATGTTTCGTGAATTTCATCAACTACTATATATTTTGCTATATTGAGCTTGCTCAAATTTCAATGGTTTATATAATCTTTAATCTTTTTTAGGACCACCAAAACATTTTAGCATAGAAAAAGGCTAACATTTTTATCATCAAAAATGTTAGCCTTTTTCTCATGTATAAAATTAAAACCTGCAAAGTGTTTAACCTTGCAGGAATTGAATCATAATGGCTCCCGGTCAAGGATTCGAACCTCGACAAACTGATCCAGAGTCAGTTGTGCTACCGTTACACAAACCGGGAATGTTTCATCAACGAATTATATAATATCATGTTTTTGCATATTTTGCAACAATATTTTTATAAAATTTTTAGCTATAAAAGGTGCCAATTGGCACCTTTTATCATTACATCTTTTCAAAATCATCCTTGCCTACACCGCATGTAGGACAAACCCAATCATCAGGCACATCTTCCCATGCTGTTCCAGGAGCTATACCGCTATCTGGATCACCCACTTCAGGATCATAAACATAACCACATACTGTACATACCCATTTATCCATTATACTACCTCCTTGGTTTCAAATATTGTATATAGATTATAACACCAACTGGATAATAATTCTATATTACATTTCAAAGATTAATAGATTTTTTATTGATTTTCTTAATCTTTTTATACCATCTACATCATATGCTCAGTATATCGTTTAACTGAAAAATCAAAACTATGCAGAGGTCTGCTTGTTTTTAGTATTTGTTCCGGTAGAATTTCTACTCTGATTTTTTCATTCTTTGGGAAATAATTTTATGATTGTCATATAACTTTCTTTAGCACTGTATTGCAATGTCGCTTCCTCAAATTTTCTATCACTCATAGGTTAAAATTCTAAATTTTTCAGCACTATTGATAATACATCTCATCAATTTAGTATTTTTATTTCCTCTGTATCTATGCAAAAAATAGACAAATAAGAAAAAATCTTATTTGTCCAACTCTTCCATTATCTTCACTGAAGCGCTTGCTCCAATCCTGCTGGCTCCAGCTTTTATCATTGCAAGAGCAGTGCTAAGATCACGAATGCCTCCTGATGCTTTTACTCCCATAGTGTCACCGACAGTCTTTCTCATCAATGCAACATCCGTTTCTGTTGCACCTCCTATTGAAAATCCTGTAGATGTCTTTACATAGTCAGCTCCGGCAGCCTTAGCCGCCTTACAGGCTTCAACCTTTTCATAATCATCAAGTAGACAGGTTTCAATGATAACCTTAAGCAGCGCTTTTCCTTTACAAACATTAGCTACAGCAGCAATATCATCTTTGACATAATCTATATTACCGCTTTTTAATGCTCCAATATTAATTACCATATCAATTTCCTGGGCTCCGTTTCTAATTGCATCTTCTGCCTCAGCTACTTTGACTGCAGTAGTACTTGCTCCCAAAGGAAAACCAATGACGGTGCAAACCTTAACCGGAGAATCCTTCAACATGTTATAGGCGATCTTCACATAGCATGGATTAATACACACCGAAGCAAAACCATACTTCAGCGCTTCACTGCAAATTCTTGTGATATCCTTTTCTGTAGTCTCAGGTTTAAGAATAGTATGGTCTATATATGGAGCTAAATCAATCATTCTCTTATTATCTCCCCTAAATCTCCATTATTTATGCCAGCAGCATTACCTTCTTCTATATCTATATGCATATCAAGAGCATATTCAGGATGGACTCTTACAACCACATTTTCAAACACAACAGCCCTTTCATTGCCTACTCTTACTTTTACAACATCTTTATCCTTTAATCCAAATTTAGAAGCATCGCTTGTATGCATATGTATATGTCTAGCTGCAACAATAACTCCCTCTTTTAACTCTACTTGACCTTTAGGTCCTACTAATATGCAACCTGGGGTACCTGCAGTATTGCCGGATGCCCTAACAACACCTTCAACTCCCATAGCTCTCGCATCAAATTTTGAGATTTCCACCTGTGTAGATGGTCTTACTGGACCCAGTATTCTTACACCTTTTAATGCTCCTTTAGGACCAACTACATCAACCTTTTCTTCGCATGCATACTGACCAGGCTGTGAAAGCTCTTTCATAACGGTGAGTTCATATCCTTCACCAAATAATGCTTCTAAATCCTTTTTACTTAAATGAACATGGCGGTTTGACATTGAAACCGGTACAAACTTTTCCATAAATACCCTCCTATAATTAATTATCTATAATTGAATAATGTGCTTTAAGCATTATTGCACACTCAATTCTCTTGCGCTGCATCTTACATTCCAGATCATAAGGTACCTTTAAATTTTTGTTGAATGCCTCAGCATTAGCTTGGCAACCACCGCTGCAATAGAACTTTGCCCAGCACTCACTGCATTTCTCCTTATGGTATACAGAATTATTGGAAAACTCCTTTTGCAGTTCTTTATCTTCCAAACCTATAAAAACATTTCCCATTTTATATCCTTCTCTGCCCACAAATTGATGACAGGGATACAAATCACCATCGGGAGTAACTGCAAAATATTCATAACCTGCACCACAGGAAGATACCTTTTTGTATACACAAGGACCTCCATCTAAATCTATTAGATAATGGTAGAATTTGAAAGGCTTACCCGCCTTATCATATTCTATCATCTTCTTTGCTAGATTTTCGTACTCCTCCATTATTCTATCCATATGCTCATCTCTTAAAGCATAGTCCATCTCTGGAGAAGCTACCACAGGTTCAATGGATATTTCTTTAAAACCTTCATCGGCCAGCGCAATTACATCATTGATAAAGTCCAAGTTGTAAGCGGTAAAAGTTCCCCTAATATAGTGGCTTTTACCACCTCTCTTTTCCACAAACTTCTTAATCTTCGACAAAATTATATCATAGGTCCCTTTATTATTAATAGTCTTTCTCATATTATCATTAATATTTTTTCTTCCATCTATACTTAATACAACATTATCCATGTTCTCATTGAGATACTCAATGGAATCATCATCCAGAAGTGTTGCATTTGTAGTCATTGTAAAGCCAATGGTCTTATTGTATTCTCTAGCCTTTTCTCTTCCATATTGGATAGTTTGCTTAACTACGTCAAAATTCAGCATTGGTTCTCCACCGAAAAAGTCAACTTCCAGTCTCTTTCTATTTCCTGAATTCTCAAGAAGAAAGTCTATAGCCTTTTTAGCTACTTCAAAAGGCATAAGCTTTCTCCCACCATGATAATCTCCTGTAGAAGCAAAGCAGTAACCACATCTAATATTACAATCATGCGCAATATTCAGGCATATTGCTTTAACCTGGCAATCATTTTTCTTTGAAAGAATCGCTTCTTTATATGTATCTTCTGAAAAGAGCAATCCTTCTTCCTTAAGTTTCATTATTTCTTCTGAAACTTCAATATACTTTTCTTCTCCATACTTATCCTTAAGTTTATCTGCTAATTCCACATCGGATGGATTCATGAACGTATCCAAAATTTCATATACAATATCCTCAACTATATGAACCGCTCCACTGTTTACATCCAAAACAATGTTCATTTCATTCATTTTATATTTATGTATCATCACTACTAGTCCTCTCTATATCAAATTTCCTTTAATAATTCTATATCATAATGATTCTGCTGTCAAACTAGTTAAGCATAAATAAACCGCCCAACAGGGCGGATATATATTTATACATATCTTTTAATTTTTCACTGATGAATTCAATTCTTTTGTAAGTTCTTCAACATCTATTCCATAACGTTGAGCAGCCTGTTCAACAGACATATATAATGCTCCACCTCAACCAAAACATCTGATCCCAAAGTCTCTAAATACATTTTCCAAATCAGGATATTTATAAAGAATATCATCAATTATCATATTCTTATCTATCATAATTCCACCTCCGCATTTTTATCTAGGTATTTTACAACACTTAATGCAGCAATATTGCCTTCACCTACTGCTTTAGCAATTTGAAATGGCTTCCCTGTACAGTCACCACAGGCATAGACACCAGAAACGCTCGTAGCCATTGTCCTATCAACTTTTATTGAACCATCTTCCAGCTCCAAACCTTCTAATAATTGATTAACAGGCAACACGTTTCTGATGAAAAACACTGCATCTGTATCTATATTTCCCTCAGAAGTTGAAAGCGATGTAACTTTATTGCCGTTACCAATAACTGATATTGGCTTGCCTTCTAATACGGTTAAATTTCCTCTGCATGAAAAATCCGTCTCATAAAGAGGCAAATAATATACTTTGGAACATATTTCACTCAGAAATTTTACCTCTTCTTCCCCTTCTTCATTTTCAGAAACAATAGTTACTACCTTGTTCCTATATAAAGGCCCATCACATGTGGCACAATATCCTACACCTTTGCCAAGATATTCTTCTTCTCCTTCAATCATTTTATTCTTTGCCTTGCCAGTGGCTATAATAATGGTTTTGGCGTCATAAAAGTTATTTCCTGCGTTTATCATAAAATAGTCACCCATATTGAGGATATTGTAAGCCATCTCTTTTTTCTTCTCTATTTCCATTTCCTTTAAGTGTTTGTCAAAAACTGATAAAAGTTCTTGTCCACTTACATTATTAATCCCTAGGTAATTTTCTACATTAGGAGCCTTACTAAGGCCTGTTACTTTATCTCCTCCAGCAAGAATAATAAAATTTTTATTTCGAATTTTAAGATTTAATGCAGCTGACATGGCTGCAGGTCCTCCTCCAATTATTACCGAATCAAACATTTAAAAACCTCCATATTAATTATTATCTATATATCCTTTCTTCCATCCTCTCTAATGGCTGCTCAATTATCATATGTTCTATGTTCAAAGCCACACCTTCTACACTAGGCATCACATATTTTATACCTTCCAACTCTGTCATTGTATTCGCCAATGAGCATATAGTCATATCCTCTCCTGCTGCTCCACCCCAGTGCTTTGTATGCATCTCCTTTGAAAAGTCAATATAAATAGTATCATCTTCTATTTTAACATATAGGACTTTAACTTCTTCAGGTATTGTTTTATATAGATTTTCAGCCTTAGGCCCTTTTATTAACTCCTCCAATACTATTTTTGCATAATCTTCATGGCTGATACCCTTCTTCACCTTTATGATTCTGTGTTCAGGAACAACATACTCAGCTTGAGAATTAGAAAAATATAATATAATTTCTCTTTCCTCCAATTGCTCAATTTCTTCCTCCGGCTCAACAACAATATCCTCAATATCATTGTTCTGCTTGCTGCATCCACATAAAATAACCGATATTACAAGTAAAAAGATTATGATTCTCTTCATCGTTAAGCCTCCATCATTGCCTATAATTTTCTTTTCTTTAACATAATTATCAATCCTAATATAAATAAAACAAATTGAACTGTCAAATAATATATGATTATCTTTATAGCTGTATCATAGAAAAAAATCTCAGGAAATATATTTGCCAATCTGTCTACTTTAGGATCCAATAACCAAAGATCATTGCTAAAAAATATCTCATGGAACATGGTAAAGTATTTATAAAAATCAATTTTCATTAGTATTACTAAAATACCAAAGGGCATTATTCCAACTATGGATGAGACCAAAAAATACTTACCAAAATCACACCTAATTTTTTTGGATATGAAAAAAGCTGCAAGAATTAGAAAAAATATGAATATACCATTTCTAATTTTTCTACCTGCAACAAACAGATGTTTAACATCTATCATATGCAATTTGTCTCTCTCGCTAAAAAATTCCTTTTCTTCTCCATTGATTTTAGTCTTGAAATCCAAATTACCTCTTTTATCTTTAAGGTAATCGAGCAGCTTTTCAGTGGATTCCATCAAATCCTTTTCCTCAACTCCTACCGTGGCAGGAATGTTATTTTTCTTATATTGATTTTTATAATAATCCATATCAAAGACAACTATTTCCGTTGCAGTAAGCAATAAAAGTAATGATAAAATTAAGGAAATAATTATATAAAAAACGTTTTTAAATAATTTTTCTGTCATATACATATACTCCTTAAAAATCCTAAGTTTTATAGTTTCATATTCCAAATTATATCACAACTTTATAAAAACTTATTTTATTTTTCAAAATTTAGTCTTTGTCATATGCAATAAATATATATCATACCACAGGAAATAATAAAAAAAGAGGTGATTTTTTTGATCAGAAAAATATTTTTATATAAATCCACTGTTCTCCTGATTATATTTGCAGCAATATTTTCTCTAGTTTCCTGCACTCCTCAATTAAAACCTTCAACAGATGCTGCTAAAAATGATGAGCAAAATGAACCACCAAAGGAATTGGAAGAGTTAAGAAAAAGCATTGAAGAAGTCGAAAAAACACTTATGTTCATGTATGAAGAAAAAAAGAAAGCTCAACAGGGAATAATATCTTCCGGCTCAGAAGTCAGTAAAAATGAACACCAACAAGGTGGTGAACAAAGCAGACAACAGGGAAATCAACAACAAAGTCAAGGTGAAATAAAGATAGAAATGAAGCCAGAAGAACTTGCAGAATTTAGTAAGCAACAACAGCTTGCCAAAGATCAGGAGGAATTAGCTAAGAAGCAAAAAGAAACTTTGGAAAAATTCGAGGATTTAAAAAAGAAAGTGATAGAACTCCATGAAAAGTGGAATTCTTATGAACCAAAAGCAATAAAAGCTTTAGCTCAGGCAAAATCTATTGAAGAATTCGAAAAAAACCTTGATAATCTGACAAATACCATACAAACAAGAGATGAATACAAAACACTTCTTGATGTAAACTCTCTCTTAAAAACTCTGCCAGATTTTTATGAACTATATACTACTAAAGTACCTCCTGATCTTGACAGACTTAAATATAGCATAAAAAAAGTAAAGCTGTTTGCTGAAAAAGATGATTATAATTCTATGAAACCTGCTATGGAATATCTTATCAATATATGGTCCTCAGCTAAACCAAAGCTAAAAAAGGATGTAACAGAGCAAATGACCAAATTTGAATTTGCATTGAACGACCTTAAAAACGCTGTAGAAAATAAAAACAAAATAGTAATTGATGCCAAATCTGAAGTACTGACAAAAATAATCGATGAGATGGTTGAAAAACTAAAAAGTTGAGTAAATCATTTTAACAGCTAGAGCCAGAGCAATTGCAATAAAAATTGGTTTGATTACTTTGGCTCCTTTTTTTATTGCAAACCTTGTACCTGCATATCCTCCTAATATCATTGATACAGCAAAAGGAATCCCTCTGGCAAAGTCAACACTGCCATTTAATGCAAAAGTAATCAAAGATGCCATAACACTTGTAAAGTTCAGTATCCTTCCATTACCTGCGCTTATGGAATAATCAAATTTATAAATGCTTATAAAAATGAATAACAGAAATGAACCCGAACCAGGGCCGAACATTCCATCATAAAAACCTATTGAAAAAGCAAGAATACAGCCCAATATAATGTTCTCTCTAGTCAGACCCTTAAACTCATTAGAAACTCCCAATTCTTTTTTTCTTATTGTATATACGGCTATTAACATTATGAGAACGAGTATAACCTTTTCTAAAGCTCGTTCATTTATGCTTAAAACCGTCTCCACACCTAATACCGCACCTATAAACGTAAAAGGTATGAGGTACTTGATCAATGGAAAGTATATTTTTTTAGACTTTGAATATGCTATGGTACTTGTAAAAGAACCAAAAAAAGCTCCAAGTTTATTGGTACCCAAAGCTACATGTGGAGGCATGCCTATAGCCATTATAGCTGGTATGCTGATTATACCACCTCCACCTGCTATAGAATCAACAAATGCTGCTATGAATCCAGCAGCAAATAAAAATAGCAACATTACTAAACTCATCTTTATTATATCTCCATCCTAACACTTAACATTTCTTTGACTTTTTTTTCAGTAGTAATAAAAAAATCAATATAATCATCCTTTATGATATATTTTGCTTTATCAATTATCTTAGAGGCTTTATCAATATCTATATTTATTCCATGCTTTAGTTTCATATGATGGTCATATTTTATAGATAAAACACGGCTGCTTATATCTTCTTTATATACAAAATGTTTAAATCTCTTGAAACAGTTTTTTAAAAAACCATGTTCTAAGCTATAAAAAGTTTCTAAATATGATTCAATTTCATACATCATCAGATCATCATGTAATGCTTCATCTAATTGCTTTAAAAGTTGTTTATTATCATTAAGCACCTCCAACTCAACTGCCATTTCTATAAAGTTGTGTGCTTTCCAGAGTCCATACTCTTTTGGAATATTGCATGCATCAACTACTTCATCAACTATAGACTCTGCTTTCAAGAAACAGTACCCTTCCTGTTCCCCATAAACTCCATCACCATAATAATCAAGACCTTTAGGTGAGATAGTATGAGTCATGGCCGATATTACAAAATCAATAAGTTCTGGTTCTTTTTCTTGATAAAATCTATACATGTTCCAACCAAAATTATGAGTATCATCATGATTGAGCTTATTTGATACAAAAGCATCGGGAAAAATAGCTCCCAAAACAGTCATATTATTTGAATATCCCAATACATTTTTACTGAACCATATATGAGTAAAAGGAAACACAAAAAACACATCCCAAAATATTATATAACTATTACATTATATAACATTTTGGGATTAAAAAGAATGGTTAAAACTAATGTTATTTAGTATTGTATCTATCTCTCTTATGCAGGTCTCGTCAATGCTTTAATTATCTCGTTAACTATCAAAGGTATCAGTGAAAAAGCTATGACAATAGTCCAATCTCTTATACTTAAGTTATGAACACTAAATGCACTAGCAAGGAAAGGAACTGTAATTACCACAAACTGTAACAACAAACCAACTATTATAGCACCTATCAGATACATATTAGAAAATAATCCTACTTTAAAAATAGATTTTGTGAAATTTCTCATTGACAATGAGTAGAACAGCTGTGAAGCAGCAATTACCACAAAAGCCATTGTTCTGGCATAAGTTAACACATCTTCAGGTATGTTCTTTGAACCCAGACTATATCCATGTTCGCTTAATCCAAAATAGAAAGCCAGTAATGTCAATGCACCTATTAGACAACCACCGATTATGGCTCTCGTTCCTGCACCTTCGGCAAAAAAGCTTTGCTTTGGATCTCTGGGTTTTTTCTTCATAACATCCTTATCACCTGGATCCACCCCAAGAGATATAGCCGGTAGTGAGTCAGTAATAAGGTTCATCCACAATATTTGCGTAGGCAATAAAGGAACAGGCCAATAGAATAGTATAGATGCAAATATTGAAATTATTTCACCTAAATTACAAGATAACAAGAAAACTACCGCCTTTTTTATGTTGGCATATATGTTTCGTCCTTCTTCAATTGCATGGACAATAGTTGTAAAATTATCATCTGTCAATATCATATCGCTGGCACCTTTTGAAACATCTGTACCAGTAATACCCATTGCCACACCGATATCTGCATATTTCAAGGACGGAGCATCATTAACACCATCTCCGGTCATTGATACAATATTTCCTTTAGCCTTAAAGGCTCTTACTATTTTCACCTTGTGCTCAGGAGAAACCCTAGCAAACACTCTGTAATTATTGATCTTCTCTGAAAACTCCTCATCTGTCAACTTATCAATCTCCGCACCTGTAATACATTGATCCAAAGACTCTGCTATGCCAAGTTCCTTTGCAATGGCAGCAGCAGTATTCCTGTGATCACCGGTGATCATAACAGGAGTTATTCCGGCTTGTTTTGCTTCTCTTATTGAATCTTTAACTTCAATCCTTGGTGGATCTATCATTCCCACAAATCCTATAACCGTCAGATCCTTTTCCATTTCCTCGGGTTCTATTATACTATCCACATCCTTGAATGCTACCCCAAGAACTCTGAGGGCATTGTTTGACATTTCTTCAGCTACTTCCAAATATTTAGCCTTCATATCTTCAGTTAATGGAACTATCTTTCCATCCACCAAAGCTTTGGTGGAAATATTTAATATGTTATCTATTGCCCCTTTAGTATGAACTCTATACTTACTTCCTTCTACATTTAAAGTCGACATCAGCTTTCTATCTGAATCAAACGGATTTTCTCCAGCCCTTTTATGTTTTCCATTTAATTCCTTTTTGGTTATTTTGAATCTGTCTCCCATTACAACCAAAGCCACTTCTGTTGGATCTCCTGTGCTTTGGCCATTTTCATAAGTAGCATCCGAACACAGTACAAAAGATTTAATCAATTGAGTTTCATCTTCATTGGCACTAAAATTAGTTTCGTTAGCTGGTAGATCCTTTAGATTATTAAAAGTATAGTACTTAACGACAGTCATTTTATTTTGTGTAAGTGTTCCCGTCTTGTCAGAGCAAATTATGTTTACTGAGCCAAGAGTTTCAACTGCTGGAAGTTTCTTAACAATAGCATTTATCTTAGACATTCTTGTTACACCTAAAGCTAAAACAATGGCAACTATTGCAGCTAAACCCTCTGGTATAGCAGCAACAGCTAAACTTATGGCAGTTAAGAACATCTCAAATAAATCTCTTTTTTGAAATAAAGCAATGACAAATATGAGAGCACATACACCTATAGCTAAGAACCCAAGGGTTCTGCCAAGCTCATCCAATCTTTTTTGAAGAGGTGTCATTTCATCATCATCTTCATCAAGTATCTTTGCAATCTTACCTATTTCAGTTTCCATGGCAGTGGAAACTACTACACCTTCTCCTCTTCCATATGTTGCAAGAGTAGACATAAATGCCATATTAGACCTATCTCCTATTGGTGTTTTAGGATCTTCATAAATATCATTGGCATTTTTATTGACAGGTACAGATTCGCCTGTTAAAGCGGACTCTTCTATCTGTAAGTTTGCACTATCTATCAGCCTTAAATCTGCAGGTATGTATCTACCGGCATCTATGATAACAATATCACCTGGCACCAATTCTTCAGAAGTGATTTCTTTTACTTCTCCATCTCTTCTAACAAGACACTTAGGAGTAGTCATCTTTTGTAGCGCCTCAATCGCCTTTTCTGCTTTATACTCCTGAACCACTCCAATTACTGCATTAAGAATAACAACCAAGAGAATTATTATTGCATCTGCATATTCACCTATCGCAATAGTTATGGCTGTCGCTCCCAAAAGAACATATATCAACATATCCTGTAATTGTTCAAGAAAAAGTGAGAATATGCTTTTTTTAGGCTTTCCTTTAAGTTTGTTTTGGCCATACTTCTCAAGCCTTAGCTTTGCTTCTTCACTGCTAAGGCCCACTGAGAGATCTACATTCAGTTCTCTTAAAACTTCATCTTGAGACTTTGAAAACCACATATAATTCACCTCTTTAAAAAATTTAACTTAATTTGAGAAATTAAAACATAACATTACTATTATTATCTTATATTGCTTTTATAATCCATTATTTATGTCTTCATTACCAACCTCCTAGCAAACAGCAAGTATGCAAAAAGACCTTTAATATGCACACATAAATGCATATTAAAGGTCTTGCACATCCCAAAGGATCTTGTTGCCAGAAAAAGATTCTACTCTTTTCCGTTACTGTTGGCAACATAGCATGGCGCTACTCCCCTTTAATTATTCAAATCTTTTAATACATTATACAGAAAATATAGCAATTAGTCAATTATTATGTTAAAAAATAACAGTTAGCTCCAACTGCTAATACTAGATATATCTGTAAGAATCAATTCTTTATTTCTTTCCTCAACTGTACGTATTGACCATTCATTTTGGAAAACCAACACAGGGTTATTCCTATCATCCCATAATACCTTTGTATCCAATGTAAGTCTCACCTTTTCAGGATTAAAGTTTTCCGATGCCACCCATCTAATATATTTATATGGTAAATGTTCGATATTAATTTCAGTTCCGTATTCATTTTTAAGTCTATACTCCAATACTTCAAGCTGAAGTATTCCTACCACTCCAACGATCATATCTTGAGCTATAGAATCCTTTTCATGGAAAACCTGTATTGCTCCTTCCTCTGACAGTTGTTCAATACCTTTTATAAATTGCTTCCTCTTTAGTGAGTTTTTAATATATACCCTTGCAAAGTGTTCTGGAGCAAAAATCGGTATTCCCTCAAACTTAAATTGAGGATTTTTCTCACATAACGTGTCTCCAATTTTAAAAATACCTGGATCAAATAACCCTATTATATCTCCTGCATAAGCTTCTTCAACAATCTCTCTGTCCTGGGCAAGAAATTGCTGAGGTTGCGTAAGGCGTATTTGCTTTCCTGCCTGTACATGATTTACACTCATCCCTTTTGTGAATTTGCCTGAACATATTCTCATAAATGCTATTCTATCTCTATGTGTGGGATTCATATTAGCTTGAATCTTAAATATGAATCCGGAAAAGAAATCGTTTTCTGGGTCTATCTCCCCTATATCTGCTTTTCTTGGAAGAGGAGGTGTGCTCATCTTTAGAAACTCCTGCAAAAAATTCTCTACTCCGAAGTTTGTCATAGCACTTCCAAAAAATATAGGAGTCATTTCTCCCTTTAATACCTTGTTCATGTCAAACTCATCGCCCGCCATATCAAGAAGATTTATATCTTCAATTAGTTTGCTATGGGCTTCTTCTCCTAGCAGATCCCTGAAGATAGGATCTTCAACAGACTTTTTCATTGAAGGCACTATGCTTTGACCATGGTTACCTCCTGAAAACAGTTCCATATGCATCATTTTCCTGTCATAAATACCTAGAAAGCTTCCGCCTAATCTCACTGGCCAGTTCATAGGATAGGATTGTATACCAAGAACTGTTTCTATCTCTTCCATAAGCTCAAAAGGATCGCGCCCTTCTCTATCCAGTTTATTAATAAATGTAAAAATAGGTATGCCTCTCATGCGACAAACCTTAAATAGCTTTTTAGTCTGTTCTTCAACACCCTTCGCATGGTCAATTATCATCACAGCACTATCAGCAGCCATAAGGGTTCTATAGGTATCCTCGCTGAAGTCTTGATGCCCTGGTGTATCCAAAATGTTTATACAGTATCCTCCATATTCAAACTGCATGACACTTGATGTTACGGAAATACCTCTTTGTTTCTCAATTTCCATCCAATCTGATACGGCATACCTCTGGGCTTTCCTTGATTTAACTGAACCGGCAAGCCTTATGGCACCTCCGTATAAAAGCAGTTTTTCGGTAAGTGTAGTCTTTCCCGCATCTGGGTGGGAAATAATAGCAAATGTCCTACGCCTTCTAATTTCTTTTTTTATATCATATTCTACAAGCCCCATTTATCTAAACCTCTCTTCAAAATTCTCTTATATATTTCCCCACTTAAAACAAATTAATTTTACATGAGTCAAAAAACTCTGTCAATCCATATATCTTTAAAAACTATTATGCAACATATAATAATGCAGAGAATATATATTAAAATATAAATCGAGGAGGTGTACTATGCAAGAATATGGTCATGTAAGAGAATTTTTCTTAGGTGCCAACACTCATAAAGGATTTCATTCTTTTTATGATTATGTTGTTCCTGGGATTCCCAACAGGTTATTTATTTTAAAAGGTGGGCCTGGTACCGGTAAATCAACTTTCTTAAGAAAAATTGCGAGTGAGTTCGCTGATATGGGTTATGATGTGGAACTGCATCATTGTTCTTCTGACAATGATTCATTAGATGGTATTCGTATAGTCCCTTTCAATATTGCAGTTATGGATGGCACTGCACCACATACTACGGATCCCAAATATCCAGCTGTAGTAGATGAAATTATTAATCTTGGCGATTATTGGCACAAGGAAAAAATAGAAAAAAACAGAACCTCAATAATTAGCATTGGTAAAGAATTAAAAAAACTCTATACTTCCTCTTATAGATTCTTAAATGCAGCAAAGGAAGTCCAAGATGATATGGAAGCATTGATTGGAGACGACTTCGACTGGTTAAACTACACTAAAATGCTGAATGAGTACAAAATGTCCATAATGGAATCAGCAAAACCTACAGGAAAACAAGGAGAAGCAAGGCATTTATTCCATTCCTCAATCAACTCTTCGGGTAGAGTTGATTATATAGAAATTGCTCTTCCAAAGAAACATGAATGTCACTATATCAAGTGCCAATATCAAGGAGCTGCAACAAAGCTATTAAATTCTATAGTTTCGGATTTATTAATGACAGGCTATGACGTGGAAGTTTTTCATCAACCTTTAGATCCGGAAATAATAGAGACCATTATGGTTAATGAGCTGGGCCTGGTAATCTCTAGCGATGCCAATGTGGAAAAGACAGCAGTAAGAGTGATTGATTTAGACATCCTTAGGAAAAAAGATATTTCTGACAACGAAAGTTCATTCCTGACAAGAGATAGAATTCTTTTCAACAATCTTATAGATGAAGCCATAATGAAAATTAGAACAGCTAAAAAACTTCATGATGAATTAGAGAAGTATTATATAGAAAGCATGGATTTCAAAAAAATAGCCGAGCTTAGATGCAAAGTCATAGAAAGAATAAGAAGTATGTGCAAATAACCTTAAGGAGCATGCTAAGATTTATTAGCATGCTCCTGTTTCAACATCCCGTATAATAAGAGGTCGTATCTATTCCCATCTCTAAAAATAAACTCTCTATATGCTCCTTCCCTTTTAAATCCTACGCTTTCATATAAAGCTATTGCCGTTTTGTTATATTCTATAACATTTAGTTGGATTCTATGAAAATTAAGTTCATTGAAACCAAAGTCTAACAATAATTCCATAGCTTCTTTGCCATAACCTTTACCTCTGATTGTTTTATCTCCGATTCCAATAAAAGTAGTAGCAACTCCATTGGTCCATAATATTTCATCAAAACCCGCTACACCTATCAAATTATTCGAATCTAGCATTCTAATGGCAAATATAAACCTTTCTTCAGAAGTTTCATAGTATTCCAAAAGTTTTATCATGTCCTTTTTAGATTTTGGTATTGCAGGAACCATGTCATAGTATCTCATAAATTCAACATCATTAAACCACTTTGTCATTATATCAATATCATCCTCAATTAATGAATCAAGTTTAATATTCTTACCAATCAACATATTTCTCATAATCAATCTCTCCGTATATCCACCAGATACTTCTTTTCCAGCTTTATCGGGTCATAGGCCAACTTAGCTCTTCTGAGACCCGGTATTCCTATGTCCTCTTCCCTGTTTATATGTTTCACATCCTTGAGATATAGCTCAGCAAAAGTTCTGTTTATAAAGGCATAAATACCGTTATAAATTGTGTCTCCTTTTTCAATGTGAATTATAGCCATGTTTTTATTTACAATCTCACCTATAGTAAATCCAGCAATAACATCATTTACATAAACTGCCATCCCAAGGCCATTCAACAACTTCAGGTTATGCATAATATCCTTTATCCCTTTTAACTCACATACTAATTGATGGTTGCTCTGCTGTCCACTGAACCATTCTTCAGCAAATCTTATACAATCATTTATTACTTTATCTTCTGAAATATCTTTAATGCTGTACTGATAACTGCTTACAAAGTGATTATATTGGCTCTTTCTTTTCCTTAGCTTATCACCATTTAGTTTTATTAGTTTTTCCGTCTCATAAATATAATCAAAGTTTTTTACATCTTGAAAATACTGAAGTTTTTCATCATAGATTTTTTTCAGCTCTTCCAGAAAAGGTTCCTCAATATCTGAAAACAACACCTTCATACTGCTGTTGCTCTTCTTGTACTCTATCAATTCAGATATGATATCTTTTAAGTTGCCTTTTGTGTAACCAATGGGTTGCATAAATACTGTTCCTTTGCCTTCTTCCGTCTTTTTAATTATCAAAGCATCATTAAGTATTGCATACTCCACATTGCAATATTCTCTCCAGAGATAGAGATTTAAAAAAGAGTATTCATATGTATTAAAGTTATAATCCCCTAGATATTTCATAAATAATTCTCTGTCACTCAGCTCTAATGTTTTAAACTGTAGCAAACAAATCACCCTTTGAATTTAATTTACTTTTTTTATTATATAATCATTATTATTATATCAATTATACCACAAAAAAGTAGAAAAACTCCTACATAGGATAACCCATAACAATATAATATAAATTGAATTGATTGCAATGAAATAGGAATACTTTTCTTGCTAATTAATAATATATACTGAACAATACTATGATGGAGGTAATTTCATTGTTATCAAGAGCAGATTTCATAAAAATTTCTCTGGAAATCAATCTTTTCTTTCAAAGGATTATGAAAGAGCATTTGTTTTTTATAGAAACCAATCTACAACCAGTCCAGACTACTTACATCAAAAAAGCCGATGACCTAAAAAAAGCCTTCGAACAACTTTTGAGGCAAACAGTAACCTATTCCCATGGAATTACACCTGAAAACATGCTTAAATACAATGAATTTGTTACTCCTTATACATTAAAAGCAGAAGAATTAACTACAAAGTTAACCGGTGCAAGTCTTAGCACAGAAATTACAAAAACTGAGCTTAAACTTTCCCGTATCAGATACCATGATTTAGGAGACAGATTAGAAAAAGCCGTAAAGGATTTAAACAACACATCCTTGAACTTACTCGAAGAAGTCATAGATTATAAAAGAAAGCTGCTGTCTATGGTGTTAGAATGCAAAATATTTATAACATTATATCCTAAAATGCTAGATCACCTTATAGATGAAGCAGAATACTATTCAGAATTGTTAAAATCCCTGCAAGAAAGAAAAAATGTAAGGAAAACTCTATGCGAAGGTCTTAATTTCTGGAATAACCTAATGGCAGAACATGCACAATTCATCGATGGAATGTTAGATCCAACTGAAGAAAGTCTTAAGAATACTTCCAAAGCGTTTTCAGAGAAATTTGAGAAGTTAATAGAAGAATGCATCAAATCAGCAGAAGAAATAATAATTAAAAGAAGTCAAACTGCAACGGAAGAAGTAATTAACTTCAAAAAGGCTGCCACAGAAGGATTATTAAAATGCGAAATTAAATCCATCATACCTCCTCTTCTTGCGGATCATGTACTTCGTGAAGCTAATCATTACATAAGAATATTAGAAACATTATAGTTCTGGAGCATTATGGCACATAAGGTTTTCTCCGCAAACTCTGTATACAAGCATATTTTCATAAATAGCAAAAAAGGAAGCCTTTAGCTTCCTCTATTTTTATATAATTATGGTGGAGATAAGCGGGATCGAACCGCTGACCTCTTGAATGCCATTCAAGCGCTCTCCCAGCTGAGCTATACCCCCAATATTGCCAACGACATAACGCCGTGACAATATATATAATAAATTATTTAAGGATTTTTTGCAACAGTTTTATAAAAAATTTTATTGAACCATATTTTCCATTTCATTCAACAGGTTTTCAAATACCATTAAAGCTTTCTCGATAGGCTCAGGAGTAGTCATATCCACACCGGCTTTTCTGAGTAGTTCGATGGGATAATCTGCCCCTCCGCTCTTTAAAAACTCCAGATACCTACTTCTCGCACCTTCTTCCTGATTGATAATTTTGCTTGACAAAGCAATAGCCGCTGAAAAACCTGTAGCATATTTATAAACATAGAAACTGCTGTAGAAGTGAGGTATTCTTGCCCACTCCATCTCAATATACTCATCCATCTCAACATCAGGTCCATAATATTGCTTGTTGAGGTTAGCATATATCTCTGATAATAAGTCTGCTGTAAGAGATTCACCTGATTCAACCTTTTCATGGATAACCTTCTCAAACTCTGCAAACATGGTTTGTCTATATACAGTTGCTCTGAATTGCTCCAAGTAGTGATTGAGAAGATACATTTTCAACTTTTTGTCCTGGGTGTTTTTCAGCATATAGTCCATGAGCAATGCTTCATTAGTTGTTGAAGCAACTTCTGCTACAAATATTTTATATTGAGAATATACATAATCTTGATTCTTGTCTGAATAGTAGCTGTGCATGGCATGCCCCAACTCGTGAGCAAGTGTGAACATGCTGTCTAAGGTATCATTATAATTCATCAACACATATGGATGAGAATCATAGCAGCCCCACGAATAGGCACCGCTTATCTTTCCTTGATTTTCGTACACATCTATCCATCCGTTTTCATAGGCTTCATCCAGCAAATTTACATATTCTTCTCCCAACAGACTAAGTCCCTTTTTTACCGTATCCTTAGCTTCAGCATATGGTATTTCGATATTTACATCCTTAACCATGGGTGCATATATATCATACATTTGCAGTTCATCTAATCCTAATAGCTTTTTTCTTAATGCCATATAGCGATACATCAAATGCATCTTATTATGAATGGTATCAATCAGATTATCATATACTTCAATAGGAACATTATCAGGAAACATAGCAGCTTCTCTGGCAGACTTATATTTTCTCACCTTTGCATTAAAAATATTTGCCTTTACGTTAGCATTTAACATAGCTGCGAGAGTGTTTCTATGATTTTTATATGTAGAATATAAAGCCGTATATGCATTCTTTCTAACTTCTCTGTTTGAACTTTCAACCAAAGCCATGTATCTTCCCTTTGTCAATTCAATTTCTTTGCCATCATCATTTTTGACCATGGGGAACTTAATATCAGCATTATTGTACATGTCAAAAATATTCCCAGGAGCTTGAGCCAACTCTCCTGCCATCGCCAATATCTCTTCCTCATTTTTTGATAGCACATAGGGTTTCATTCTTCTAATTTCATCCAAATATCTTTTATAGAAACCCAATTCATTGTTTTCCTTATAAAATTTCTCCATATCATCATCAGATATACTGATGATTTCGGGCATCATAAAAGAACTTTTAGCTTCCAATTCAATACCCAATGCATCTGCTCTGTCAGCTAAGCTCTGATAAAAAGAATTGGCAGTGTTCTCGTGGCTTTTCATATGGGCATATACATGCAGTTTTTCGAAGAGCCTTGACATATTGGCACTCAGCTTAATTGATTCCAATAGATTATCAGATGATTCTGCAATCCTATCATTGTACTCTGAGAGTTTGTTTACCATGTTCTTAACTTTTTTAAAATCTTCTTCCCAAAGCTCAACAGACTCATAAATATGTTCCAATTTCCACTTAAACTCATCTTTTATTTCCTCTCGCTTTGGATTAGATGCTTGTATTTTCATATAATTACACCTCCTGGTGATTTTTGTAGCCACTATATATTTATTTTAATACAAATTCATTGCAAATATAAAGTAAATTGAGCCAAATATAAATGAAATTTTCCATCATAAATGTTACAATTTTATAAAAAGCTTATTATGAAATCAAAGAAGGCAGGTGTTATTTTTGAAAATATTGATTGTAGATGATGAACCAGCCATTGTTGATTTAATTAAACTCAACCTACAATTGGAAGGTATTGATTCCATATCCTGTAATAATGGTACCGATGCCATTAGACTGGCTAATTCCCAAAATCCAGACTTGATTCTCCTTGACATTATGATGCCAGGCATGGATGGATTTCAGGTTTGCAAAGAACTTCAAGGACTTAACATACCTATAATACTCTTAACCGCTAAAAACTCCATTAAAGACAAGCTTTATGGCCTCGAACTGGGAGCTGATGATTATATAACTAAGCCCTTTGACAGCAGAGAGCTAATCGCTAGGGTAAAAACTGTTCTAAGAAGAGTCAATAAATATAGCGTGAAAGACGAATCATTAATTACTGCAGGTCCCATATCTGTTAATATTAAAGAAAGAAAGGTTCATATTGATGAAAAAGAAATAACCCTTACACCAAAGGAATATGATTTGCTGCTCTTTTTTATTGAAAACCAAAGGGTAGTATTCTCAAGAGAAAATATTCTTGAATCAGTATGGGGATATGAGTATATAGGAGACAGCAGGACTGTAGACATGCATATTCAGCGTTTGAGAAGAAAATTGGGAAAATACAGCGTTTTTATCAAAACAGTATTTTCCATAGGCTATAAATTTGAGGTGAATTATGAAGCTTAAATATAAAATTCTTGCCTTAAATGTTGCGGCCCTGTTAATCATGCTAATAATACTGGGACCTATAATAATTAAGATGTCTGATAATTATAATCTTTCCAATATACTTAATTATCTTCAAAGCCAAGGTGATTATAGCTCGATATATATAGAACAATACGTCCTTAATAAGGCAAGCAATATTTTTGAAGTTCCAAGTATAATGGAAAGCGACTCTTCTTATCTATGTTCTTATCTGGAAAAGAATATCAATTGCAGGGTCCAAATATTCTATGGTAACACTCTGTTGGGCGATTCAGAAGAAGTATTGGATAGCAAAGCAACTGTAAGACCAGAAGTTAAAGAAACTTTTAAAGGTAATAGGGCCTATTTCATATCAAAAAATAAAAGCCGTACCCTTTATTATGCTACACCTCTTAATATTGACGGAAGATATAATTATTCTCTTGCTTTTATATATGACCTTACAGTTGCTGATAATATGAAAAAACAAAATATAAACATGTTCATGATAACCGGTTTATTATCAGCTTCTCTGTCTGTATTTTTCAGTATTTTTATTTCCGGCAGAATAACAAACCCTATAAAAAATCTCACAGAAACAGCTAAGCTTTTATCCAAAGGCGACCTGAATCAAAAAGTTGAGGTACACAGCAACGATGAGGTAGGTGAACTAGCAGACAACTTCAACTACATGGCTGAAAGCTTAAGAAACATGATCCATGAATTAAAAGATGAAAAGGAAAAGCAAAAAAACTTTTTTGATAATTTTACTCATGAAATACGAACACCTCTTACAACTATATTAGGCTATTCAGAATTGCTTTGGAAAACAGACAGCATAGAAGTTAAAGATAAAAGCCTTTTTCATATAACATCTGAAGGCAAAAGAATGTTGAACATGGTAGAAAAGCTTTTGGAGCTGTCCAGACTAAAACGCTTTGACTTTGAAATAAACAAATGTGAAACCAACTTAAAGACTCTTGTAGAAGAAGTATGTGACTCCATCCACTATAAACTCGGGAGATACAATATTGCTTTAGACCTTAAGCTTGAAAATTTATCCTCTTTTGTAGATCCGGATCTTTTTAAACAAGTGATAATTAATATTCTTGATAACAGCATTAAATACAGCGAAACAACAAAAATTGAAATTGATCTTATCAAAGATAATGAAAAAACGAAGTTGATTATAAAAGATTATGGCATTGGGATAGAACCATCTACTTTAGAGAACATATTTGAACCCTATTATAAAGGTGATAAATCAAGAAACAGCAGCATAGAAGGTTGGGGGCTTGGTCTCTCAATTGTAAAAGAGATTATAGACAAACATGATGCAAAAATTGATATTGCCAGCGAGAAAGACAGAGGAACCCAAGTAACTATAACCCTATGATCAACAGGAGGAAAAACAATGAAAAAATTATTTATTTTATTGCTATGCTCCATAACTTTGCTTTCTTCTTGTACTATAAAAGAAAATGAATTGGTAATAATCGACAATCGAGATAACAACAAGAATAGTACCTCAGCAAAGATAAAAGACTGGCAAATAGATATAGCATCTCAAAAAATAGCGATAGAAAAGAACAAAGAAGTAATCAGCAAATTGGGTGAAAATATTATACCAATCACCGTCTCTCCAGACCATAGTGTTGTTATTGGTTATAGCAATGTAAAAGACGAAACTACTGATATAAGAAATAGTATGGTTATAGCGGGCAATATGGTACAGTATATGGATCTTTTTGCATGTGACATTGCAAATAATACCAACAAATATCTAGGTAAGTTCATGTCAATAAAAAGTTTTCAGTTTGATCACGAAGGTAAACAATGGGCTTTTATAGATGGTGAGGACAATGTATATATATATAATTTAGAAAATGGAGAGCTTTATAAGGTAATTGAAAAGTATAATTATAGAGAGTTTAACACAATATGCTGGTCTCGGGATTCTAAACGATTGATGTTCAACAATAGAATGATCTTTGACATTGCTTCGAGGGAATTTATCTCAATAGCAGCCGATAGCTATACGCCTTTTATTAAGGTTGGTTTTAGCAACAATACGTTTATAACAGAAATGAAGAACAATAAATACGATAATATAATCGCACTCTATAACTTTGATAATAAATCATATACTCAAATTGCCGATGGCTATTATAAGGACTCAGATAATACCAATCTTATATATACAGTAGACTTGCTGCAAGGTTTAAAAATTGTCAATTTGAAAACTTTAGAGAGCAAGACTATAGAGGATGGTCCTGTTTATTGCGCAAATATATTAAAATCAACAGGCGAAATAATATATACAACTTTAAACTCGAATTTTGATGATGATAGATATCTTCTTGTGAAAATCGATCCAGAAACCATGACTAAAAAGGTTTTTCCTCTATGTACTCCTTCTTATTATTTGAGCCCTGCTGAAGATGTTTTAAATTTTATAAGCGATTATAGCGAAAATTCAACTATGATAGATTTGAATTCCTTTAAAGTGATAAAAACTATCAATAAGAAGGATAATGAAGATTTAAAGAATATAAAATCTACAATCTTAAAAATGTTTTATTTGGATTATAGTTTTAACGGCAGCTATGATGAGTACGAAGTTAAAGCAAAAAAAATATATACAAACACAGAATACCCTGTACCTCAGGAAGCATTAAACAACAAATTGACGGATTTCAAACGTTTTAATACCCCTTTGCCCAATAATCAAAAGGAAGATTATATACCTCCTTCTATAAGCTTTGACAGTATATCAATCAAAGGAAATAAGGCTTCAATAAACATAGGTCGATTTTTCATAAATTCCATTGAGTTGGTTAAGATTGAAGATGAGTGGTACATCACTGGTTTTTCTACTCATCCTGAATCCAAAGAAGTGAGTCAAATAAGAAAAACAGTTAAAAATCACATTGACGCCATCTTGTCAGGAAACAAAGCAGAGGCTCTTAAGCATTGGGAAGGTATGGAAGAAAATGAAACTGTAGAAAATAATCGCAATGTAGTAGAAAATCTTATTAATAACAGAGACAAAATCCTCATAGAAATTGGCGAAACAGAATTATGGTCCATGAGTGATCCTCATCGAGCCGAGTCTCCTGAAGCAGCCACAGAAGCACGAACTAAAGTAATAATTAAAGACGGTAAGAATATCAGTAAATATAAAATAGTACTTTCTAGAAGAAATAGGGGTGAATTTGAAATACAGTTTTGGGATACAGATCCTCTAAGTGTGTCACAGCTTTATTAGTGAAATAAGAAGCAGGGCTATTATGCTATAATGAGCCCTGCCTTTTCATATGAAGCTTTCATTTTTTCTACTACTCTCACCAGCGGTTCATATTCTTCATAGAATACGACTATAATATCATCTGGTTCAGCATTAGCTATTGCCATTTCAAGAGCCTTTTCCTCACATAATTCTATAGTAACCTCAGATTCTGATATTGAACCTTGCTGACACCCTTTTTTCAATAGCTCAGCAATTTCTCCTGTTTTTCTTCCACGCTTATCTTTATCCTCCTTGATATATATTCGATCAAAACAATTTCCACTCATTTCTCCTATGGTTATTGTACTGGAATCCGTTCTATCTCCAGGTACACCGATGACACCGATGAGTTTCTTCTTTTTCATTGCTTTAAGAGAATTTAGAACATTTTTATAGCCATCGATATTATGACCATAGTCTATTATCACTTTTATGCCATTTACATCAAATTGATTGAACCTTCCCGGATTTTGCTTTTCATTACATTCAAACGTCGAAAGACCTCTTATGATGTTCTCTGGTTCAATTCCTAAACCATAAGCTCCTGAAGCTGCTGCAAGGGCGTTATAAACATTATGCTTCAGAAGACCGCCCATTGCAGCAGGTATCTGATCTATACCCATAAGAAGTTCTGTTTCATTTTTTCTACATAAATATATATTTTTATCATCAGCAAAAAATCCAACGCCACCTTGTTTAATATGATCTATCAAGTATTTATTGTCAGCTTTAGCTGAAAATAGTATTAAATTTGATTTCACTCTCTCTTTAATTGACATACAATATTCATCATCTGCATTAAGCACTGCATATCCATCTTTCCTTACTGCTTCAACAACCAATGCCTTTACAAAAGCTAAATCTTCCACATCATATATTCCATCTATACCCAAATGGTCTTCCTGTATATTTGTTATCAAACCCACATCAGCTAAATCATATCCTAATCCCCGATTTACAATTCCGCCTCTTGCTGTTTCCAGTACGGCATAGTCAATTCTCTTGTCCATCAATACTGCTTTTGCACTTAATGGACCTGTATTATCTCCTTTTTTCATGCATTCATCATTGTAAAAAATACCATCTGTATTAGTCATTCCCACATTATACCCCATGGATCTCAGAATATGAGATATCATTCTGACGGTTGTAGTTTTTCCGTTTGTTCCTGTTACCGAAATCAGGGGGACAGTAATTTTTTTATCTTCTGGACAGAGCAATTTCACTATTTCAGCCGCTACATTTCTGCCTTTACCCTGACTAGGGAAATGGTGCATTCGTATTCCAGGAGCTGCATTTATCTCTATGATCGCCCCATTAGCTTGCTCAAGAGGTATACCTATATCGCTTACAGTTATATCTACTCCAGCTATATCTAATCCAATTACCTTGGCTGCCATTACAGCCATCATAGCATTTTCTGGATGAACTTTGTCTGTTACATCTATTGCAATGCCACCGGTACTTAAATTATCATTCTCTCTCAGGAATACCATCTCATCTTTTTCTGGTACATATTGAAGAGTTTTATGCTGCTTTTCCAAGTGAGCTTGAACTACTTTATCAACAACGATCTTTGTCAGCGGTTTTTCGTGGTCTTCTCCTCTTAATGGGTTCTCCCTATTCTCCTTTTCAATAAGTTCCTCAATGGTACTCTCTCCGTCACCAACTACATGGGCCGCAAGTCTCAATGATGCAGCCACCATTTTATCTCCAACAACTAAGAGCCTATAATGGTTACCCTTGACGAACTTTTCTACCAATACTGTATCTTCATATTCAGAAGCTATTTTATATGCCTCCAATGCTTCTTCCGGTGTTCTCAGATTAATTGATACACCAATTCCGTGACTTCCATAATTGGGCTTTATTACTACAGGAAATCCTATGCTCATACAGTACTGCAGCAACTCATTCTCATTGCTTACAATTTTACCTTCAGGTACAGGCAATCCATACTCTGCCATTATGCTTTTTGCAAGGGTTTTATTGCAGGCTACATCAACAGCTATACAAGTAGAATTATCCGATAACGTTGCTTGTATTCTTCTGCTGTGTTTACCATAACCTAGTTGAAGTAAACTTCCATCCCCTATTCTAATTACTGGTATGCCTCTTTTTTCGGCTTCCTTAATAATCATGGATGTGCTTACTCCAATATCTGTCTTTACACACTTAGTCTTTAGTTCCTTAAGCTCCTTTTGCAAATCAAACTCTTTATTTTCAATAAAGCTATTTATCACATCAACGGCAATTCTTCCGACTTCTATTCCTGCCAATTCATTTATATATCCATATACCACGTTGTAAATAGTATTCTTATCACCTTTAAATGCCTTTCCATATCCGATGTCATAACCTAACATGTTTTGAAGTTCTATGGAAACATGTTCTACCACATGGGCTAGATAAGTACCTTCTGATAGCCTATCTATAAAACCACCTTCATAGCCTCTTGAACAACTATGTTTTTTTAAACCAGGAAGAAGATTTATCAAAAAATCATTTAAGCCTTCAATGGCTTTTGTTGGTGTATCACAATATTCACCTAAATCTATTACCATTTTTACAACAGGTTTGTGACTGTATATGTTTCTTCCTTTGTAAGCATAACTGCTTATAATTTTCACTTTTTATCCTCCTCAAATTCTATGTTCTTACCTTCTTCATAATCTTTTTGTATTATTCCCTCTTTAGTTACCAGATTAAACCCGTAACCTTCTGGGAAAACATGAATTTTTACATCTGTGATGGCCAAGGGGTCATCAGGGTTTTGCTCTGAAACATTTGTATAAGATATATCTCTGCCATCAATTACGGTCACTACACCGGAACCTGCTACCCTAAAGGTAAGATCACTCCTGACAATAGCTGCTGTGTCTTCATCAATACCCAATCCTATTATCCCTGGGTTCTGTGCCACAGCTGCTAGTAATCTCCCTATTCTACCTCTTTGATTGAAATGCTGGTCTATGATAACGCCCTGTAAAAGTCCCATGCCAGGAGCCATCTTTAATGTACACTTTCTTGGTGCTTCATCATCCTTCCCTTCAACTACCATAATCTGGCTCATCATTGATGCTCCTGCGCTGGTACCGGCAATAACCTTGCCATTATTCAAGCTATCCAAAACTGCTTTATGAAATTCTGTTCCCCCTAGTATGCACGAAATTCTTAATTGATCTCCACCAACAAAAAAAATGCAATCACACTCTTTGATTTGCTTTATTAATCTATAATCATTTGCCTGGGACCTTTCAGTTATGTTTATTCCATAAACAGCTTTACTCCCCAAGCTCTTGAATATTTCATTATATTGTTTTTCAGCTTCATAGGGACTATTTGTTGCAGTAGTTACAACAGCAACTGTACTATTATCTCCCCCTGATAATTTATGCACAATCTTTAGAATTCTCTTATCTGTTGTTTTATCTTCGGCACCACCGATTATCACCAAGGTACCTCTTTTCAAGCCTGGCATAGCCACACTCCTCTTTTCACAATATAATTTTATTTTTTCTAATTTGCAAAATAATATACAATTAGATAAAATAGACTTGTTTACCATGAACATAAATTTTGCGAGGTATTCATATATGAAAAAAATTACTTTTATAATCCTCATTTTATTATTATTTGTTATATCATCTTCCTGTATAATAGATAATCCATCCAATCAGAACAATAAAGAAAATATAGCCTCTAGCCCACCTGTACCTGATATGTCAGAAAACAGTACTCCCAAACTTTCTTATGAAGAAAGGATGATAAATAATATGAGCCTTGATGAAAAAATCGGCCAGTTAGTTATCCTAGGTTTCTCCGAAGGAACTACCGATGAAGAGTTAAAAAAACTCATTCAGGTAAATAAAGTAGGAGGTTTTATACTCTTTAGGCGGAACTATAGTAATTTCCGAGAACTTTATGAATTAAATTCAAAGCTTAAAAATTATAATAAAGAAAATAAACTTCCACTCTTTATCGCTATTGATGAAGAAGGCGGTACCGTGTCCCGTATTCCAAAAGAAGGCATTACAATGCCGGATGCTAGAATTTTTGGCCAAATCGATGATTTATCATTGACTGAAAAATCGGGGAGAATAATTGGAAAACAACTTTATTCTGCTGGTGTAAATATGAACTTTGCACCTGTTCTTGATATATTGAGCAGAAATGATAATACTTTGCTGAAAAATAGAAGCTACGGAAATAATGCAAACAAGGTATCTTCACATGGCCTTTCCTATATCAAGGGTATTAATGAAGAAGGAATAATATCTGTTCCCAAGCATTTCCCCGGCCATGGTCATACAAACACTGATTCCCATGCCAGTCTGCCGATTATAAACATTGATCTGGATACACTGAATAACAGGGAATTGGTACCTTTTAGAAATGCAATAAATGCAGATATTGATGCCATGATGATAGGTCATCTGTCCTTTCCTAAAATAGATGAATCAGGGAAACCTGCCTCCAGATCAAAAGTTTTCCTTACGGATATTTTGAGAAATCAGCTGGGTTTTAAAGGAATTGCCATATCCGATGATCTTGAAATGGCTGGTTTTGTGAAAGGCAAAGAATCTCTAGAGGATGCAGTAATAGAATCTTTCAATGCAGGAATGGATATATTTGTTATATGCCATACAAAGGAAATGCAATACAGAGTTCTAGAAGCATTAAGGAAAGGATTATCAAAAGGATTAATCTCTGAAGATCGTATAAATCAAACCTTAGAAAGAATTATAAAAGTAAAAACAAAATATACTCTATCAAATGAAATGAATCTCCAATATGATGAAGCCTTTGACTTGTTCATTGATAGTGAATACAGAGATTTTATAAATTCTACAAGAAAGGCTTTTACGGAGAGTACAAATTAAAAATTTATACTTTCCTAGCATTATAAAAAACCGATGAGGCATATCATAATGATATGCCCCATTTATACTATACATCCATTTCCATTTCAAAAGGACCTTTGAAAGGTTCAGACACACCTATATGACCCATCAAAGTTTCTGACTTATTGCCATCTATAAGAAATTGGACTCTTTGAATGTTTGGAAGCGCATTTAAGGTTCTGGTTATCTGCATTATCGTAAATATCTCCTGCATAGATCCACCATATAATCCATCTCGAGCAAAGTTCACAAACGCGGTACCATCAGCCACTTCAACATTTATCAATTTGGCACTGGATGGTATCTCTGTGCTAAGCTCCTTATTATCTGAACCTTTCATCAACTCTCTTACCACAGCTTCCTCAAGGGATGTATCCCCATACTTCACCAATCTTTTTTCTGAAATCAACTTTTCCAGATTCTTATCACTTGTTTCTATATACTTTTTGTTAACAAAGAAAAGTGTTACTTCCTGTTCATTAATTTTAGGGGCTGGATCAACAACTACATTTTCATCTTTGCTTCCATCCTTAACCGCATGTTCCTTTTCAATTCCGCTACAAGCAGCTAAACTAAAAACCATCAACAGAATCAACAACATTGAAATATATTTTTTCATAACATTAACCCCTCTCTTTTTTATCTGACTACATTATAAACTTCAACATTTAAAATAAAGTTAGCAATTGTTAAGAAAATATGAAGAATATCAAATAGATTTCTAAAATTGCTATAAAGGTATGTTTATAATAAACTTAGTACCTTTTCCATAAGTACTTTCTACAGATATTTTCCAACCATGTTTCTCAATAATATTCTTAACTATTGAAAGCCCTATTCCGTAACCATTGACTTCGGAAATCATGTTTATGCTTGAATCCAATACTCTAAATCCTCTATCAAAAATGCTGTACAAGTCGTCTTCCTTAATACCTATGCCATTGTCCTCTATAGTCAGTACCCCTTCAGTTGTAAACTTTTTCATGCTGATAACTAAGTTGTTTTCTTCCTTATAGGGATCTTTATATTTCACTGCATTGTCAAAAAGGTTCATCAATGCTTCCTTTACTTTGTTTTTGTCACATTTAATGCTAAGTCTGTCAATTCTCTCCATGTATATCAAAACATCATTTTTTTGTGCATATGGTTTTATTAATTTGACCACATCTTCTAATATCTCAGCCATATCTTCGACTTTCATATCCAAACTAACATCTTCTAGCTTTATGGATTTCAGTAAATAATCAACTAATTGACTCATTCTTATGGTTTCTTCCCTTATATCTTCCAGAAACTCTTTATAGGTTTCCATTCTGTTTTCACCTAAAGAAAGAGAATCTATAAGTATTCTAATTGCTGTCAGAGGAGTTTTTAACTCATGAGATATACTGCTTATAAAGTGCTTACGATTATTTTCAATCATCTTCAGTTTTCCACTCATCTCATTAAAAGATTCTATGAGTTTTCCTATTTCTCCACTTCCTTGCTTATTCATCTGATATCCTAAATTGCCTGATGACAATCTTTCAACTGCATTACTCAGACTTCTTATAGGCCTGGTAAGTCTATTTGCAGCCATAATGGTTAGAAACAAGGAAACACTTAAAGAAATAGCAGATACACTAATAAGTGTATTTTTAAGGCTCCTTACATCAGAGATCATTTTATCCAATGATGCGGATATCAGCACTACACCCTCTATGCCTTTTCCCTCTTCCATATCAAATGATATAGGTACCGAAAGCTGTAATACCTTTTTACCTCCTAACATATAGGTGGCGGACTTAGATTTTCCTTCTAGACTATTTCTAATCTCTTCATTATCAACCACCTTGTTTACATAAGAATTAAAGCTATCTACAACTACTTTTTTTTGGGAATTCAATATTAGTATTCTGGCATCTGCTTGTCTACCATAACTTTTTACCATAGTGTTTATCAATATGATGTCTTCTTGATTTGCTCTATATATATCAGCTACTATATTGGCAGTCTGAAAAAGCCTTATTTCCTCATTTCTAATTCTTAATTCTTCGTATTTATTCAAAACTAATACGCTAAATAAACTAAATGTTAATATAATTATTATGCTGTAGATTAACAACATCTTAATTCTTATTGAAATAATAGCCTACCCCCCATTTTGTCATTATATATTCAGGGTGCTTTGAATCTTCCTCAATTTTATCCCTCAGATTTCTTATATGCACATCTATTGTTCTTACATCATAGGCCTCTTCCTTCCATACCAAATTGTATATATCTTCTCTTGTAAACACCCTTCCTGGATTCCTCGCCAAAAGATTAAGCATATCGAATTCCTTTGCAGTAAGGTTCGCTTCCCGTCCTTTAATAAATACCCTCCTCTGGCTTTGATTGATAACTATATCTTCTTGGGTTATAGACCTATCTGAGGCAATACTTTCTGTCCTTCTCATAATGGCTTTTATTCTTGCAATAACTTCCAATGTATTGAAAGGTTTTGTCATATAATCATCTGCTCCAAATTCGAAACCTAAAATCTTATCATAATCTCCGGTCTTAGCAGTCAGCATGAGTATTGGTATATCATATTCCTGCCTTATCCTTTTGCATAACAGCATACCATCAGTATCGGGCAGCATTAGATCCAGTATTATGAAGTCTATAGTGTTTTTTTCAAGAAGCTCCATTGCCTCAGCTCCATTAAACGCTGTAAACACATTATAACCTTGCTGCTCTAAACTATGTTTCAAACCTTTTACAATAAGCTTTTCATCATCAACTATCAATACATTCATAACCAATCACCTGCTTTAATAAGAGTTCATTATATAATCAATAACTATGCAAAAGACCTGCAATGGCAGGTCTTTACTAATTGACATTTGATAGATAATCTACTATTTCTTCTATCAAATCATTTTCTATTATCTTTTCCGATATATCCAGTTCTATAAGTATTTTGTCAATTTTGTCTTTCAAATTCTCTATAAGATAAGGTTCTCCGGTGTTTATGTCAAAAGCAGCTCCATCAGCTGTAAGACATAAATATCTATCATCTACAAAATATCCATTTCTCATAACAGCAATACCTTCGTCAGAGTTAAGCAAATCCCTTCCCATCATTGGAATAGAATTGCTATCTATGCCCATAATGTTTATTAAAGTAGGCATCAGGTCAACCCCTCCTCCTGCTATTGTCCTGATACCAGCACCCTCGTCTCCAGGTAAGTGAATGATTAGAGGTACTTTTTGAAGCTTAACCCACATATAATCATTCATGTCATCAATATCTAGAAAATTCGCCAATTCATCTTTTTTATCTTTAGAAACAGCATGGTGATCCCCATATATGGCAAGGATTGTATTATCCATCAAACCTTCTTCTTCCAACCTATCTATCAAATATCCCAGAGATGCATCAGCATAATGTATTGCTTCTAAGTAATTTCCCAAAAAAGTACCCTTTAACTCCCCTACATTGAGAACATTATTGTAAGCTTTCGTATTATCATATGGATAATGGCTTGTCAATGTAACCATAAAAGCATAGTAAGGTTCCTTTACATTTTTTAAATAATCCAAAGATTGGCGGAAAAAAGACTTATCGCTAAGTCCCATTCCTATAACTTCATCGTGATCATAATGATTTCTATTTAAATACTCATCAAAACCTAAACTTGGGTACATGACACTTCTGTTCCAAAAACCTGGTTTAAAAGCATGCATTGCATAGGTATCATAACCTTGCTCCTTCAATACCTTCGGCAATGAGTAGTAATAGTTGCCAGGATATTTCATATACACGGCTCCTGTTTTCAATGGAAACAGGGATGTGTTTGCTAGAAATTCAGCATCTGATGTACCTCCTACAGAAGTTTCGCAATAATAGTTGTTAAAATAAATACTTCTTTCTATCAGCTTATTGAGATTTGGTGTTATATCCATCCCGTTTATCTTTTTTCCTATTACAAATCCTTGCAATGCTTCGACTTGAACAACTATAACGTTTTTTCCTTTGCCTGTGCCGAAAAATCGTGGATTATGCTCCAATGAGTCTTTCTTTTCTTTAAACCATAGCTTTATCTTATTTCTCTCATCCTCGCTTAAGGTATTGTTTTTCTCAATTTCTTCCTTAAAAAACTTAAATGCATCTATTGCATGATAATTTAATAAACCGATATGTTGAGCAATATAAGCCTTATCATAAAATGTAGTTAAAATATTAGGTTGATTTTTATCCAGCATAAGCACACCATAATAAGAAAGAGCTAAGCCAACTGTAAATAGAGCAATGGATGCAAAAATGCTGGTTATTCTATTTAATTTTACTCCTTGTGAATTATATTTCGCTAATCTAAATGCTGGAACCAATAATAAGAAATCTGCAAAAAACAGTATATCCGAAATATGAATCAGACTTACTACACTGCTGGATACAGATCCTACCAATATAATCTGAGTAATTATAGGCAGAGTAATGATATCATTAAAATACCTGTAGAATAATAGATTAGATACTATTATAAAAGTTATAACAATATCTAGCATTAATAGACTCCTCATTCTCCATTTACTCTTGATAATAGGCATCAGACATAAAAGAATCAATAACGCTCCTATTGAAGATATTACAAGGCCTTTAATAGAGTAAATCTTGCCACCAATAAGATTATTAAAATACATAAGCTTAGCAATCATAACAATACTAAATATTGATACTATCACCATCATTTTTACCTCTCTAGAATCAATAATTTACAACAATATCTATATTACAACACAAGCAGATCTATTTCAATCCTTGCCATTCTGCCACGTTATAATAAGTTTTATGCTTTTTAGTATTTTTACCAGCATTTATCAAGTTATATTCAAAACTGATGAAAAACTAAAACATCCACCATATGCTATAAAGCTATAGTGGATGTTTGGATTTAGAACATCAAACTATTTTATTTGAGGTTTAACCGTATCCATATAAGTGAATTTGCCGTCTTTAACAACTTTTATCACTGCGTCCTTGACCGCATCGCCATTTTCGTCAAGAGTTATAACGCCTGCAGCTCCCATAAAATCTTTTGTCCTGGCAATTTCATCTCTAATCTTCACAGGATCCGCACTTCCGGCTCTCTTAATAGCATCGAGTATAAGTATATATGCATCATATCCAAGAGCAGTAACAGCAGCAGGTTCTTTATTATACTCCTTTCTGTATTCTGTAAGGAATTTCTCTGATTCAGCAGTTATAGGTTTTTCAGTAGCAAAGAATGTTGAGAAAACAGTACCTTCAACGTCTGCTTGACCAATTTCAATAAACTCAGGTGTTTCCCAAGTATCTCCACCGATAATTGGAACAGTAATTCCCAACTGTCTTGCTTGTTTTATCAAAAGAGCAGATTCCGTAAAGTTACCAGGTGCAAATATCACATCAGGCTTTGCTGCGCTAACATTGGTCAACTGAGCTGTAAAGTCTTGGTCACCTGTGTTATAGTTTGAAGTTGCTACTATGCTGTTTTCATCACCTGTAAGAGTTTTAAAGGAATCAACAAAGTATTTAGCAAGTCCTACTGAATAGTCATTGGAAACTTCCTGTATAATTGCTGCTTTTCTTGCTCCCAAATTGTTGTATGCATAGTTTGCCATTACTGTTCCCTGGAAAGGATCAATAAAGCAAACTCTGAAATAATAATTATTATTCTGTGTTACTAATGGATTTGTACAAGAAGCACCCACTGCAGGAACTTTTGCATTTCTAACTATATCACCTGCTGCCATGGAAAGTGAACTCCCCCAGCTGCCAATAATTGCTGATACTTTTTCTTTTTCTACCAATAAAGCAGCTGCATTTGCAGCCTCAACCTTGTCTGATTTATTATCAACAATAACAAGCTCTATCTTTTTACCCAAAACTTCCGGATACAATTTGTTAGCTAGCTTTACCCCTTCAACTTCGAGAGCTCCACCTCCAGCATTTGCACCTGTGATAGGCTCAAATACTCCTATTTTGATTACATCAGATTCTGTTGAAGTCAATTTTTTTTCTGATGTACCTGGGTTTTCCGTCTCTGCCGGTTTAGCACAGCCAGAAAGGCCAAAGGATAAAATAAGTACAATAGCAAACAAAAAACTCAATTTTCTCATTTTTTCTCCTCCTCATACATATTTTATATTTACTATATCTTATAGATATAGTAAATCTTCCAAATAAAAGAAAAACCCAAATGCATAATAATACATTCGTCTTAGGCGTACAAAATTGCAATTTTGTATTTATTCCTGTGTTTACAAATATTTATTACCCATAATATCACTTGCATAATAATTTGACAACATGTATATTATATTATTTTTTTTGTCATATACGTACATCCATATCATTTTTGCGTATAAAACCTCTATTTTTCATCAACTTATGATATAATTTATTTGTCTACTAAAATATACGTGAGGGTTTTTAAGTTATGTTAAATAAGATTATAAAATTATCTAAAAAAACTGTTGGTATATCTGATAGTGAAAATCACATGGAATCTTCTGTTCTCATACCAATTATTGAGAGCAAAAATGGTTTATCTCTTCTATATGAAGTCAGATCAGAATACTTGAAGAAACAACCCAATGAAATATGTTTTCCAGGGGGAAAAATAGAAAAAGATGAGAACAGGAAAGAAGCAGCCATAAGAGAAACTATTGAAGAATTACTGGTTATGTCTGAAAATATAGAAATCATTAGCGCTTCAGATATTCTCGTTACTCCGTTTAATACTATAATTTACCCTTATATAGGGTTCCTTAGAAACTATCAGGGCACTTTCAATAAAGATGAAGTTAAGGAAGTTTTCCATGTGCCTCTTTCTTATCTGCTGTCAACCGAACCTCAATGTTATTATATAGATGTAAAACTCATACCTGGCGATAATTTTCCTTATGATTTGATTCAAAACGGAAAGGATTATAAATTTGGAAGAGGCAAATACCCTGTATATTTTTATCTATTCGAAAACAAAGTTATTTGGGGGCTCACTGCCAGAATTACATATGATTTCGTTAAAAATATAAAGAATTTATAAGAGAGTTTAATATTTGACACTTTTATAATCAATGAATCCTTTGCTGAAATGCAATTAATGTAAAGTTTTAACTTCATTATAAGTCAAAGAACCTCTTGGCATTCTAGCCAAGAGGTTCTTGTTATTCTTTAAGCTTAAATCCAGATATTTTATTTACTAAAACTGCTATAGCTCCGTCACCTGTTACATTACAAGCAGTACCAAAGCTATCTTGTGCCAGATACAACGCAATCATAAGAGCCAAAAGTGTTTGATCAAAACCAAGCATAGTTTCCAATAATCCTAAGGCTGCCATAACAGCACCTCCTGGTACACCAGGTGCAGCTACCATTGTAATACCTAACATTAGAATAAATGGGAACATAATAGCAAGGTTAACTGCTTTGCCATTAAGAAGCATTACTGCCATAGAGCAGCTCACAAGAGTGATGGTGCTTCCTGATAAGTGTATGGTTGCGCATAATGGTATTACGAAATCAGCCACACCGTCATTTACTCCATTTGCTTTTGTTCTTTCCAAAGTTACAGGTATTGTAGCAGCAGAAGATTGTGTACCAATTGCAGTAAAGTATGCTGGAAGCATATTCTTTATCAGCTTGAATGGATTGCCCCCTGCAACTGATCCAGCTACAAGATATTGCACAATGATAATTATTATATGAAGCGCAATAATCATTGCAAACACTTTAGCAAAAACAGACATAATTGTTGCGACCTGTCCTGCATGAGTCATGTTAGCAAATATTCCTGCGATATGGTAAGGAAGTAATGGAATAATAATATTTGAAATCATCTTTTCTATAATCTCTTGGAATTCATGCATAAAGTTCTTCAACGTATCACCTTTAATGACAGAAATTCCTATACCGATGGTAAAAGCAAGCAAAAGGGCTGTCATTACACCGAATATTGGCGCCATCTCCACATTGAAAAAACCAGATAACAACGCTTCTTCCGGATTTTCTGGGTTAATGGCCAGACTTCCTGGGGTCAACATAATTGGAAGTAGTGTTGCAGATGTAAAATATGCTGTTAAACCAGATATAATAGTCGATATATACGCAATTCCTGTTGTTATTGCTAATAGCTTGCCTGCTCCTTTTCCTAAATCACCTATTCCCGGCGCAACAAATCCAATTATAATTAATGGTATAGCAAAGCCAAGAAAGTTTCCAAATATACCGTTGAATGTAGCCAATAATCTAATCACCCATTGTGGTGCTATACTCCCTATTATTATACCTAGTACTATAGCTATTATTAACTTAGGCAACAATCCTAATTTTTTCATCATTCATCCTCCTTGTAAAAGTATATTACTGATGTTTGGATATTACTTTTGATAACTCATAAATATCGTTAATAGGCAAAGAACAACTTCTACCGATGCATACATAGGCTGTAGTCCTATCATTTATCTTTGTATAGTTATTATCTCCATTTTTTTTAATTGCTATTGTTATATCAGGGAAAAAGTTGTTATTAACTAATTTAAGCATCTCAGTTACTTCTTTATCATCGTTCTCGCCTACAAACACTATTTTCATGCCCCCCTTTTTGGCCAGCATATACGCAGAAAGAAAATGTGTATAACCTTCAGGATGTTTATGGACTGTTCCTCCAAAGGTGTCAAACATTTGATTGACAATATCCTCATATTTGTTTTTTTCAGTGAGTCCCGAAAGTTTCAATAAAACATTAGCAGCAACTGAATTTCCGGATGGTATAGCACCATCATATAGGTCTTTTGGCCTTGTGATAAGTTTTTCTCCATCATTGCCATAAATGAAAAAGCCATTATTAACGGGATCATGGAATAACTTTATCATATCATCAGCCAACTGAACTGCTTCATCTAAATATTTTTCATCAAATACAGCTTGATATAACTCTATTAGACCCCAAATTAAAAAGCTGTAATCATCTAAATAAGCCAAATGTTCTATAGATCCTTCTCTATATCTTGCCATAAGCCTTCCATCAGTTCTTCTCAGGTTCTTTATTATGAAATCTGCGGCCTTAATTGCTGCATCTATAAACCTCATATTACCATATACTCTACCCGAAAAAGCCATAGCTGCAATCATAAGTCCATTCCAGGAAGTCAGTATTTTATCATCCTTAAATGGATGTACTCTTTTTTTTCTGTATTCAAAAAGCTTATTTTTTAGTGCTGCTATATTCTCCACTTTGCATACATTTTTGAAAGACTCATTATCAATGAGATTAGGTATGTTCTTGCCTTCGAAGTTACCCTTATTTGTTATCTGATAGACTTTGCAGAAAAGCTCCCCATCCTCTTTGCCAAGAATGCCCACTATCTCTTCTTTATCCCATATATAAAACTTTCCTTCTTCACCTTCAGAATCTGCATCTTCTGCAGAATAAAAAGCTCCCATGGGAGATGTCATTTCTCTCATGACATATTCTCCTATTTGTATTGCTATGTCTTTGAATAAAACTCTTTTTGTCATCTGATAGGCTTCTGTGTAAGCATACATTAACAGAGCATTATCATATAGCATTTTTTCAAAATGTGGCACAAGCCATTTCTCATCTGTGGAATATCTTGAAAAACCAAAACCTATATGATCATATATGCCCCCTCTATACATTGATTCCAATGTCTTAATAGCCATTTGCAAAGCTTTGTCTTCCCTAGTCATCTTATAATAGCGCAGTAAGAACATGATATTGTGAGGCATTGGAAACTTGGGGGCTCTTCCAATACCTCCGTACTTTTCATCAAAGCTACTTTTAATGGAGTTATATGCCTTGTAAATCATATCCTCATTTATTGCATTTTTTCTTACTTCATATTCTTCCCTAGATAGAGCTTCAATAATACTTTTTGCAGAATTCAGAAGTTCATCCCTTTGATTTCGCCATGCATCACTTATCTTTTTAAGCAGATCAGTAAGCCCTCTATAGCCGTATATTGATTTTTTTGGAAAATATGTACCTGCAAAAAAAGGCTCCTTATTAGGCGTCATTATAATGGTTAAAGGCCATCCTCCGCTTCCTGTAAGTAGCTGACAAACCTCCATGTATATATGATCAATATCTGGCCTTTCTTCTCTATCCACCTTAATTGAAACATAATATTTGTTTAGGATATCGGCAACCTCTTCATCTTCAAAAGATTCTCTCTCAATCTTATGACACCAGTGACATGTGGAATAACCAATGGAGAGAAATACAGGCTTATCTTCTCTTTTTGCTTTTTCAAAGGCTGCCTCACACCAAGGAAACCAGTCAACTGGATTATAAGCATGTTGCAACAAATAGGGGGATTTCTCATAAATAAGCCTATTAGCTTGTTTATTAGTTGGCATCTGGATATCACCTTTCTCTCATCATTTTCTAGTATGTTGAATTTCTTATTAAAGCATTATTCTTAGCTTTTGCCATACTATTATTTGAAAGAAAGGATTTATATATTCAATTTGACAATGATAGGCTTTCTTTGCTGATTGAATAGATTATTACTCACGTGTCTATATTTATTGTTTTTAGTTTCCAGAGCTCATTAAGATCAAATGCAATAGCATCAAACTCAATATTAAGCCCGTTATTTTGGTATATTTTGAAGATGGCCATTTTCAGTTTATTCAACATATATTTTAGCAATGATTCCTGCTTTCATAAAATAATAAACTAGTTTGTCCAGAAGTGGGTCATAATTTAATAACGCAGTTTATGAATTTAAAAAGAATATCTATCTGGGACATGAGCATCTATACCAACCATTTCTATTTTTCTCTTTCCGAATATTACGAAATGATCTATTCAATTCTTAAACTTAACAATGAAAAAATGAATATTCTTTGTGTTACCTTAATTTCTGTCACTCCATAAATACACTATATATGAATACTATATAAAGACATTCATATGATTTTCTTGTCATTAAACTCTAATCAATCCCATCTTGTGATTGAGCTTTTCTGCATTTAAAAAACTCTTTGCTGATAATCATTTAATCTGATCATTCTTATATATTTTAACTCTTTTTCAATATGTTTGTAGGCTTCTAGTCTTGTGCTTAAATTTGGGTATCAATCTAATATAAAATTTATCACCTTAAATAGAAAAATACACATAAACGAAAGTACTTTTTCAATTATAGAACAGTAAACATATTTAATAATAAGCAAATATAATTCTACTTCATGTAAACTTGTTAAAAAGTTTTAATATACTTATTGTAATTACATCCCCATTCATATCATCCATAAAGTTATTGTCCATACTTCTCTCCCCCTATGACAAATTCAATATAGTGTTATGGAATGACAACTATATTTTATCATTATATACCATAATTTCAATATTGATTTATTCGTATACAGAATTTAACATAAATATTGCAAATAGTTCTGGATAAAAGAACCCATATAACTGTATAAATATTCCTTACCCTCAAGTTTTTAATATTACTCAAAAATAATAACAATGGCTTATAAAAAATGAAGGGTTAATAGAGCTTATTGTTATTTCAATAACCCTACAAACCCTTCACAAAAATTTTGCATTCTATACCTCTTAAACTCCAGTTTATTATTTATACATGCAACAAGCTGCTGGCTTGAACACTGTTAATAATTTATGGCTTTACAGATAGTTCCTTCTCAATATTTTCTTGAGAAAATTCATACCAGACTGTATCTTTTTTCTCCATTTGCTTGTTTATAAAAGCGTCATATTCTTCTTTCGTAACTGGTTTATCATCAATAAAAAATGATACGGTTAAGTCAGAATCATCTTGATTTGATTCTATTTTCCCTAAAATGTCAATGTCATAAGTTTCATTTTCAAATTTCAACTTTCCAACACCACTATCTGCAGCACCACTCGAAAACATAAAAGTTCCATCAGCTTTCAGCTCTCCTAAGCTCCTGTATGTAAAAATGTATCCATAAACTGTATTATTCATATAATGTAAAACTTCATAAAACCGTGGTATATCATTTGATGATAATTCAAGAACAACCTCGGGCACTTTGTCACCATCCATGTCAAGTACTGTAAAACGAGTTGCTTTAAAAGTAATCTCATAAATTTCTTTGTTAGTTAAAAAATCATTCAAATACAATTCTTTATTGTTATCTATACTTGTAAATTCTTTCTTATTCTGCAATACTGCCTTATATGCTTCTAATGCTGAACTAACAGATGAAATCTCTACTCTTTTAAGTTCAAAAAAGACACCTCCACCAGATAGGATTAGTGTATCATTATCCTTAATAAAGAAGGTACTACCATTTTCCATTGCATCAGAAGCATCTATACGTATGATAGAATCCCTTGTTATACCTAACATTTCAAATGTAACACCATAGTTTTCTTCAAAATCTTTTTTAGATATCACTGTTCTTCTGTAATTAGGATTAATTGCTATCTTACTTAAGTATTCCACATTATCACCAAAGCAGGTAGCACTTTCTTTTGAAAATGTTAATCTCTTGCCTATTAAATTTTTTATTTCATCACTACTGTAAGTTGATACAGGACCAAATGCTAACTCTTTTACGATTTGCCATTGACCAAAATAAGTTTTTTCAATTTCTTTACTATCAGTTGAATTATCAGAGTTAGACACCGTTTCCGTTTGATTTGACATAACACTACTTGGAGCAGATGTACTTACATTTGATTTGCTACCTGTATTATCCTTTTCTTTGCCTTGACTGCATGCAGAAAATGCAAAAACCAAGAGCAATGATACAACTATTAAAATACGTTTTTTCATCATAATAATCAACCTCTCTCCATATGTAATAATGCTGTCACATATTTTATGACGTACAACAAGCATAAACGGTTTCAATTCTATCTTTGTCTGATTCACTAATTACTACCTTTTCTTCCCCAATGTTCAGAAAAATCACCCCAGATTAGTTTAGTTACTCTACTGAATAAAATAAGAAATATAATTGAGAAGAAATTATTTGTTTTGTTGACATTGTCTCATTAGATAATTGCTATTGAATAAATTCTGATATATTATATGAACATAAGGCAAAATCAAATGTTATATTATGTAAGGAGTGGTAATTATAGTATGGATTTAGATTTAACCTTTGAGAAGTTAATCAAGAAGCAAGCCAAGTATGAGTCCACTGTCCTGGGTCTGAATCTGTTAATTTCAAGATTACAGAAAAAGTATTCAATCAACCAGTCACCAGAGGAATTACAAATATGCTTGCAAGAAATGAAAGCTTTTTTTGAAAAATTTGGTTCAATTTTAGAAAAAGACATGGAAGCATTGAAAAAACTATAGGAGGTTGTAAACATGTTTGTTAGTCTAAACGATGCAATAAGTTTGATCCAAGAAGACAAAATATTGCATATTGCAGCTGACGAAACTCTCTTAAATCAATTACCAAAAGGAAAGTGGATTGCAGGAACTACTCCTTACTTTATCACTGAGCAGGGCGGTATCACATGTAAAGATAAATTGTTTGTGAGCGAAATTACATGCGCAGTTGATTATAAAACTGTAGTGTATGAAAAGAGTAATATATTTGATATAACAAAAGATGCCTATCCTAACGGAATGACAATTTTAATTATGCCTTTTGCTAGTGATGTCGCTGTGTTTTATGCCAAAGAAGCACCCAATTCTGATGACTTATTAATGAATCCTACAGTTGGCTGGATCTCCGGTTATGATCTCTCTACGAATTCTAAAGCAAAGGTTTATGAAGGAACTACTGGTATTTGTTATGATGACAAAGCTGTTGCATTACACATTTGCTTGTCCGATGACAAGATGGCTTCACTTGGTATAGTGAATATTTTCAATACTGATGAAAATGATGTCAAAATCGAATTTATTGAAGATTCTTTATCAGTAACAAAATGCTTTGCCAACGGAAAAGAAGTGATTCTATCAGATTACATAGTTGAAAATAAAATTGATACTCACTTGCCATTGGTAGCAGATTACAACAGCGTATTGGTAAATGTATCTATTAAATCCATTTCTGAAAAAAACAAGATGGTGGATTTTTATGCTCCTGTTTTTGCAGGCAAAGAATACCGATTTGCTCGTTCTGTAAGCAATTATGAAGCAAGCTTTAATGAACGTTTACAAGGTTTTAAGGATGTTAAGCCAATATTTTCTTGCAACTGCATTCTAAATTACCTTTATGGTGAACTAGATGGTAAAATAACACCACCCTTCACGGGACCTGTAACTTTCGGGGAAATTGCATATCAATTATTAAATCAAACATTAGTTTATGCAGAAATAATAAGCAAATAACATAATGTCAAACAGCACACTTGATTTAATAAATTTAAATGATATATGGTAATAGTTTAAGTCATTATATATGTTTTACTAAATAAGTAGTATAATAAAAAAGGTGATGCAGTGTACTTCATATGATGAAAGCTAATGGCTCCTACTCTATTAGTGGGAGTCTTTAATTATAAAAAGGAGATGAATGAAATGCAGAAACTTATTATCGTTGGTATTGGTGGGTTTATAGGATGTTGTTTGAGATATTTAATATCTTCATATTTTTCCAAAATACTTGGCACTCAATTCCCGTATGGAACTTTAATAGTCAATATAATAGGTGGGATTTTAATAGGTTTTGTCATGGATTATAGCATAAAACCCGATGTAGTATCTCCTAGTATAAAATTATTTCTTACAACAGGACTAATGGGGGGATTAACAACATTCTCCACATTCAGTTATGAAACAATAAATCTTTTTTATTTAGGTAATTATTTATTAGGCACAATAAACATCAGTTTAAACTTGATTTTAAGCCTTGTAGGTGTAATACTAGGCAAGTTTGTATCCAAACTATTGTGATAGTTTAGATTAATAGCAGATATGGCTTATTATCATTTCTATATATTTTTTACATAAAACTACAGAAAGGAAGTTATTCATATATTATGATTTATAGAACTACTTGTTTTCAAATTTGATTATAATTGTAAACATCGGATTATCTCATCTTCTTTTAGTTCAATTTTTTGAAAGCCTAAAGACTCATATAATTTTGCTGCAACATGGTTGTCAGGTCTATGTCCAATAATTATTTTCTTACAACTATGCCTTTTAATAATTAAATCAACCAAATATTTGACTGCTTCTCTTCCATATCCTTTTCCCTGATATTTTTGATCTATCATTACTGTAGTAATCCAAGGGGCACTTATATCTGGATCAATGCCATATGCTACTACACCAACAATTAAATCTTTATGATATACAGCAAATAACTCAAGTTGATTGTTATACTCATATTTTGACATTGCCATCCAATATACAACAGGTACCGGGAAGATATTTTTCTGTTCTTCAGTGACTGAAAGTTTGGTACATTCATACCAATTATCAGCAGTGATCTCTTTTAATGAAATACACATGTTTTTTCCACCTTTTATCATTATTTTCTATATATAAAATGAATGGAGTATCCTTGTCTTTTTTTATAACTAAGCAGTAACCACCCTTTAACACATTTCCAGTATAACATCATCACCTTTCACTTTGATTGCTTCCATTATCTCATAATATAACATTAACAACTTCCTATAAAACATTCTACTATGTCTTACTGCTATGTTACAATATATTAAGGCAATAGGCGCACTGTCATATAAGTCCCTTTAAATAGTCATTATGGCATATTTCTGCTATAATGAAAAATAGAAAAATGTTACATAAAAAAGTAAAAGGAGAAAGCCATGAACACATTCAAAGCAAAGGAATTGGTATTGAAAGCAGGTCTTAACCTTGTAGAAAAGGAATTGATAGCAGGAACATGGGGAAATGTGAGCTGTCGCATTGATGATAATAAGTTTGCTGTAACACCAAGCGGAAGAAGCTATGACATACTTATTCCTGACGATATCGTGATTGTAAATATATCAGACGGCAGTTACAGCGGAAATATAAAACCTTCTTCCGAAAAGTCTATTCATGCCGCAATTTATAAAACCTTTCCTGATGTAAACTTTGTTATCCATACTCATCAGGAATATGCCTCTGTTATAAGCGCAGCAGCAATAGATATTGTTGAGCTGGATGAATTACATCCCTTACTTGGCTCGAAAGTAATACTGGCTGAATATGCTCCCTCTGGTACAGAGGAATTAAAATATAATGTTATAAGAGCATTAAGTGAATCAGCTTCTAAGGCCATTATAATGAAGAATCATGGTGCCATGTGTTTAGGGAAGGATTATGATGAAGCTTTCTCGGTGGCCTCCGAGTTGGAAAAAGTATGTTGCGATTTTATCATAAAAAGATACTTTAATCTTAGTGGAAAATCAATTTTGGATACTGATGAAATGATAAACTTCTCACTTTCTCTAAATCACAAATTAAAATATAACTCCAATTCAAGCAAAAATAGTGATACATTTTTATTACTTAAAGAAGAAATTTGCAATGCTGTCTATAATAAATACAAAGAATTACACTATTCTTCATTTATAAATACACCAGAAATCAAAGGCCTATGCTCCCATGGTATAGAACTAAAACCTGTTCTTGATGATTTTGCACAGATTGCAGGAATAGGTGCAAAAATTACAAGCTTTGATTTTGAAGAAATTATCTCTTGTTTAGAAAACTCTTACGTGGTATTTATACACAATACAGGTGCTTTATGTTTCGGCAGAACAGAAAAAGAAGTTGCTGCTGTTAGCATGATCACACAAAAAGCGTCAAAGGCATATATATGTGCTTCTCTGTTTGGAAAAGTAAGATCCATAGAGCCTGCTGAATGCATAGCAATGCGTCACAATTATTTATACAATTATTCAAAACAAGATGAATTAAATAAATAATATAAGTTACTTCAATGTTTCTACCACATTTATATAATCTTCAAGATTATTTAGCTCAGTATTTTTATATTTGACCAGGTATTTGGCCAGATCTTTTGAGTTCTGGCCTTTTACATCCCATTTAAATGAGGCTATACTCAAATTTATCTTGTTTTAATAAGTCTTAATGACCTGACCTATGTCCATACCCATAGTATCTTTCCCTATGATCTCCACATTATCCTTCAAGTTTTCTTTTAACGTCAGTGCAAGCATTTCAGAACCACATCCGCTTTCTTTATCCAGAAACACAAAAATTTTCTTAAACCTATAAGAAAAATCATTTGAATTGTATTGATGCTTTGAGTTTGCAAATTCTATTGTAGCTATAGTACTGTTACCCGGCAGCAAATCATCAGCTATCTTTATAACTTCATCATAATTACATATATGGTTTCCTCTCAGATCCAAAATTAGATAATTCAGCTTATCACTTATATCCAAAGCCTTATAAAATTTATCCTCTGCATTTTCACCAAAACTAGTAAGCCTGATATAAAAAGTATCATCGTTAAACTTCTTCTTTTCAAATTTCATTTTTTTGTAGAGTGAATACTTAAACTTTCCTTGAGCTAAATCAGCATAACTGAATGTGGTTATATGATCATCGGATAGCATTTTTGAATGTCTAATTAAGTTGTTTATTTCTTCTTTTGATGTTATTGGTTTGCTTATAATGTTATTTTTTAAATTAATATATTCTCTATTCATCAGCACATGGCTGTAAAAATAATTACTTTCAAAATCTTTTATTATATTTTTTGCATCTGATGCAATAACAAATCCAAAGTAACTAAGCAATGAAAATCTATATACTATAAAAAAAATCAATACCACAAATGCAAATAGCATAGATTTTTTTCTTCTTGCAATAATAGCTCTATTCTCTATGACAGCTTTATCCCTCAATGCTTCCACCTTCCGCTATTTAACTGTATATACCTTAATTATTAGCCTTTTTAGCATATATTAATCAAAATTTAGTGCAGCATCACAATGATGCTGCACTAAGTACTGAATCAATCACATTCCATATTTCAGGTTTTTCAAAACCCTTTCTCCAAGATGCTACTCCAGCTATATCATATTTATTAGCCAGTTGTACTTTTCGCTTTATTGAATTTTCATCTTCAAGCCATATCCTATATAGAGAACCGTCTTTTTTGTATTCTGCATAATATTGACCGCTTTCTTCATCCCACACTTTAATTGCATTATTTTCTTTTATAGCCTTTTCTCCTTCTTCCATGGAAAGGGCCTTGGAGGTAACAACTGTTTTACCATTCACATATGTTTCCTGCCATAACCTTGTGTAAAATGGTACAGCTAATATGAGCTTGTCAGCAGGAACTTCTTCAAGGATTTTTTTCAAACTGTCTTCAACCCAATTCAATTGAGCCACTGAACCGCTTACAGGACTTCCCTCCCAATGCTGGTCATATCCCATAATTATTATATAGTCTGCATACTTTGATAAATCCTTCCTGTTATAACAAGTAGACCAATTGGAATGTTTATTAATAGGTGTAACATCAACAGATACATATAAGCCTTTTTCCTTTGCTTTTTCTGACAATTCCTTGATAAGCAACGTATATTCATCGCTGTCTTCTGTTCTCATGTTTTCAAAATCCATATTTATTCCATCAGCATTATATTTAAGGCTTAGCTCTATAATTTTATTGACAAGCTTTGTTCTTTTGCTTGGATTACCCAAAACTTTAGCTGTCATCTCTTTATCAAATCCATTGCCAAAAAGGGGCCATACATTGTAACCCTTGTCATGGGCCCAATTAGTATAGCTAATATCAGCCTTATCCAGAATATTTATAGACTCATCTTGTAGAACGAACCAAGTAGGAGAGACCACATCTAGTCCATCAATTTTCTGCACCCCTGTCATATCAGGAGTCTTTTTATATATATAGTCCCATGTGAGATTTATCTTTTTATTTGAACCCTCCTGGCTCACAACGCTGTAATTCAACGAAGAATCATATACTTTCAAACTTCCATCCCTATAAGTCATATATAGTATCTTTGTTATGGTATATACGGTTTTTTTAGATACACCTCTCTCCACAGTGAGTTCATAGCTTATCTCTGCTACAACTTTATATAATGAATTTTGAATTATATTGACATGAACTTGTCCCAACAATCTGCTTAAATTCAACTTCTTTAATTCCAGTACAACTTTTTTTCTCTCATTGTTCACATTCTTTTCTTTTCCAATGGATTTTTCTATTACACCTGTCAAAGTCGAACTTTTTTCATTAGCAGACTTTATAATGTTTGTCTCATATCCTTTAGCAAAATTTAAAATAACCGATTCCTGCTCATCAGCTTCAAGGTTTATGAACCTATATATCATTGCAGCTGCTTCAGCTCGTGAAGAGCTTCCTTGCGGTGAAAAGCTTCCGTCAGGTTTTCCGTTTATTATCCCTGCCGAAGCTGCTTTGTCAATACTCTTCTTATTTGCATAGTCACTTTTTATATCACTAAAAGATACCTGCTTGTCCACTTGAAAATTCTGAGGCAAGGCTTTAGATATAATAATAGCCATTTCTTCTCTAGTTATTATCTTATTTGGGTAAAAGTATTTTCCATTAAAATAATCCAACAGCCCATAACCTTTTGCTTTGTTGATATAACTATAAGCCCAATGATTTTCAGGAATATCTGTATAATTAGAGTATTTTCTACCATTGTCTTTTAAATCCATTACTCTTACTACCATTGTGATAAATTCAGATCTGGTAATAACCCTGTCCGGTTTCATTGTCTTATCGACAAAACCATTTAATATTTCCATATAGCTAAGCTCATTCATATATTTTTCTGCCCAATGACCTTTTACATCGTTAAAAGAAGTAAAATTTGCATTTGGTTGAAATAATTCAGTACTTGATATTTCTGAATTGTAATTTTTATATGTATTTGTTTCAGCATTCACAGTAGATATTATGAATGATGCTACCAATACAAATATTAATACAACAATAATATAGTTTATATAAAGATTTTTATTATAGCTCATTATCCCACCTCCTTTAGCTATATATATTATAGCATTATGTAAACCATATTTCATCGGAATATACTGCCATATCATGATATATTGGTTTCTTTTATAATATCGCTATTCAAGTTTGTGTTAATATTGTTGTAGAAATCGATATAATCTAAACCTGCCATACCAAGTTGAATAGCTACTTCTTCAATTAAATAAATGCATAATATATCCATAATTTGACTGTTAAGTACTTGATTTTCAATTTCCGTTAAATAATATGAGTTTTGCTTTTTTATATATAACCCCATATCAAACTTCTTATTATAAGCAGCACCAATTCTATAGTATAATAGAGGATCTAATTCAACATCACATAACCATAGAGTAAAAAAATCCAGTAAGACGTTATATAGTTCCCTAAACAGCTCACTTTTTTTATCTACATCTAAGCTTCTTAACTTATAATTCTTAGTAATTGCTTTTATAGGCGGTATAAACAATGCACATATTATCACCGGATAAAAATCCTTTGCTTCAGTCAAAAGTCGCTTGTACTCCTTAGGGTTTATTATCTTTTTTTCATTAATATAATTCATAAGAGCCTCAATATTTTCAGATACATAGTAACTGAGAAATATACTTTTAAAGGTGCATAATACACCTCGAAGAATTACGCTGTGTATCTCAGATGAACTTAGCTCATCGCTTGCTATTCTAAGATTTCTATGATCCTTTTCTTTTTTAGGCATAAACACACCTCCCTAAAGCTCTCACAATAATTATTACCATCATTTGGTTTATTATACAGTAATTTCACTATTATGAAGATAGATTTTGTCATGTAATAGTTGTAGAGTTAATATATAAATTATGAAACTTTTATAGCCAAAATTAGTCTAATAAGACAAGAAATAATTTGGAAGGGGATAAACATGAAGAGAGCATTATCACTATTTTTAGTCTTAGCATTGCTTTTTAGCAATACCTCTGTCATTTTTGCACAAGCAAAAGAAAATCAATCAAAAATAAGCTTACAAAAAGCTATTGAAATCGCAAGAGAAAGTTTTGAATTTAACTCACAAGGCTATGATTTTAACCAAAGTTATTATGAAAACGCAGATGGTACAAAACAATGGTATCTTAATTGGACTTCAAAAAGCAATGGAGATAACATAAGTATTACTATTGATGCTGATACAGGTGATGTTATAAGTATGTATCAATGGAAAGAGGAATACTCCACTCCTACAAAACTTGCAAAGTACAGCTATGAAGAAGCTTTAAAAGAAGCAGAAGCCATAGTAAAAAAACTTCAACCCAAAAGATATAAAGAAATGGAACTTATGGATAACAGCAAATATGGATCAACATATTATTATGATTCCAACACCTATTATTTCTATTATATACGTAAGGTCGATAACATACCTTTTCAGGGAGATGGTATTAACATAGCAATTAATAAAAATACATTGGAAGTCTATAATTATAATTTTACTTGGAGTAAAATGGCTTTGCCGGATGCCTCAAAAGCGCTAAGCCTAGAGGAAGCAAAGAAAATTTTCAAAGAGAAAAACGGTATCGAGCTAGCATACATAATAAGATACGACCAAAAAACTAAAAAGAATACAGCAAAATTAGTTTATACTTTTAAAAATGATAACTTACCAATTGATGCCATTACAGGAGAAATAATCAATCAAGGACATTATGCTGTGTATGATGCAAGTGCAGCGGGAAATGTTCAATCAGCAAAAGAAGCAGTGGTTTTAACACCAGAAGAAAACAGAGAAGTTGAAAACAATGAAAAATACTTAAAAAAAGAAAAAGCAATAGAAATAGCTAAGAAATATGTAAATATTAGTGACAAACATAGTCTTGAAGCAGCCTCACTTTACAGCAACTACGACGGAAGCGGTGCTAAATGGAGTTTCTCCTGGAGTTACAACATTCCTGATAAAAAAGAGTATTCCTATGTTAATATATCCTTAGATGCAGTTACTGGAAAAGTAGTAAGTTTATCCAGCTATAATAGTCATCAAGATGAAGTAGCCAATAATGGAAATCCAAAATACAATATGGATAAAGCAAAAGAGTTGGCCGAGAATTTCTTGAACGCTATTGATCCAGAAAGATTCTCCCAAACTGAATACAGACCTAATCTTTATCAAAACAATGAGGTAGATAACCCAATAAGCTATACTTTCAACTTCATAAGAAAGGTAAATGGAATAGCATGCCCAGGAAATTATCTTAATGTGACAGTAAATGTGTATACTGGTGAAATCACATACTTTTATTCTTACTGGACTGAAATAGAATTCCCAAAGCCTGATAATCTACTAACATTAGAGGCTGCATATGATGCCCTATATAAAAATGTCGATTTCCATCTAAATTATATCAATTATTATGATTACAAACTCAAACACCCCAATAACAAAGTCACAAAACTTGTTTATTCCTTTGATAGTTTTTCAGGAATGTTTGATCCAAAAACCGGGAAGTTATTGGATTATAACGGTGACATAATAAAGGATAAAAAAGATAATATGTTTGAAGACATAAAGGGTCATTGGGCTGAAAATGATATAATTACACTGTTGGAAGCAGGTATTATAGAAACTAACGGTAAATCCTTTGCACCTGATGAAAATATAAAGCAAAAAGATTTTATAAAGATGCTAATTAACTCTTTACAGCCTAATTATAGAGTTCTGACCTATGATTCAAGTTCCACAGAAGAATATGACGATTATTATAAACAAGCAATATCAAGAAAAATAATTACTGAAAAAGAGAAAAATCTTGATTCAGAGGTTACCAGAGCTCAAGCGGCCAAAATGATAGTTAAAGCTATGAATCTTGGCTATATAGCTGATAATTCAGAAATATTCCTACTAGGGTACTCGGATAAGGACTCTGTATCAAAAGAAATGAGAGGTTATGTAGCTATAGCAACCGGGCTAAACATAATGTCCGGCAAAGGTGATGGAAGATTTGCTCCTAATGACAAACTGACAAGAGCTGAGACTGCAACAACAATAGTGAGATTCTTAAAAGTTGGCAAAGAATAGATATAGCTATCATAAATGAGGCTGTTGCATTATGCAACAGCCTCATTAAACTTAAACGAGTAAATCTATAAGCCGGGTTCTGTCTTAGACGGTCATCTATCTCGATCTGCTGTTACCAACAGACTCTAGCGATCTTACCCGGAAGCGAGGCGGGCCACCCCAAATGCTTCCCTATTTGATCTTGCTCCAGATGGGGTTTACATAGCCGATTAGTCGCCTAATCGCTGGTGAGCTCTTACCTCACCTTTCCACCCTTACCATATAAAATATGGCGGTATATCTCTGTTGCACTTTCCTTGAAGTCGCCTTCACCGGGTATTACCCGGCACCCTGCCCTGTGGAGCCCGGACTTTCCTCATGCATATAAAATATACACGCGACCATCCGATTTACTCATTTATTATCTTTGTAGAAATTAATTATATAATGATTGATGACTTATGTCAAAGGTAATTTTTTTACTTTATATTTTTCTTTATATATACCAGCATTCTTCCGCAGCTTTGACATCTCATGGCATTACCTGTTTTCACGCATTCATAATCCATGGCAGGAACCTCCATACCACACCCACTACATTTTCTGTCGTTTATTTCAGATATGGGGTTATTTAGCCTTTTCTTCATCTTCATATATTCATTATATATGCTGTCATCTATACCTTTTTTCAACTCTTTTAGAAGCTCTTCTATATTGCTTTTCTCTTTTGTTAAAAAGTTTAATATCTGTTGATTTTCTTCTTTGGCTGTTTCATATTTCTTTTTAATAAAAGCAGACTTTTTCTTAATGGACAATATATTGTCATCAACTTCAATTAGTGCTTTTTCTAATTCTAATATATTATCTTTTTCCTTTGACATGTTTTTCTCTATATCTTCAATTTGTTTTTTTAAAGTTTCAAGTTTCTTCATACTATTGATTTCTGGAGTGTACATTAATTTTTCATAATTAGTTTTACTCTCCTGCAACTTTTTATAACTAATTTTTCTTTGTGTTATTTCTTTTTCTATTTCTGTTCTTTGAGTAGATAAGCTGCCATACTCATTTTTCAATCTGCTGTACTCATCTTTTAGTCTTTTTATTTTCTCGTTTTCTTCTACTTCAGATATTCTTCGCAACAATTTATCATAGTTAATCTCCTGCTGTTGATATTCATACAATAATTCCAGTTCCAATTCCCATCATCCCTTCATAAAAAACTTACCTTTATAGTTTAAGTTTGATTTAATAAAGCATTTATTTTTATAAAAACAATAAAACTTTAAAATCTTTTATTTATTATAATTTAATTTAAAAATAAAATAAGGAATAGCAAAAATACCATTCCTAAATGTGCATAGTTACATCAATATTGGACTTTGATTCAATAATATCTACCATATAGCCTTCGTTCGTTAGAGTGGTTCTTAGATAATCAGAAACTGCCTTTATCATTATCTTTTCAGTGCCAAAATGTCCAGCATCGATGACATAAATGCCTTCTTCTAATGCATCTATTATCTGGTGATATTGCATATCGCCTGTTATAAGCACATCAGCACCAGCAAACTTTGCTGCACTTATAAAGCTGTTTCCTGATCCATTCAGCATGGCAACACTTCTAATAGCAGCATCCGGTGGACCTGAGAATCTCACATTTTCTACATCTAAAGCCTTTTTTATAAAATCAGCATACGAAGCTAACGTAACTTTGTTTTCTAGCTGGCCTATTCGTCCTAACCCAACTGATTTCCCTTGGTTTTTCAGCTCAAATATATCATAAGCAACTTCTTCATAGGGATGGGCTTTAAGCATTGCCTTTACAACAGGTTTAAGCATTGCTTCGGATACTATTGTCTCAACTCTATATTCATCAACCTTTTCCAGTTTACCTTTTTGTCCAATAAAAGGATTAGTTCCTTCCAAAGGTTTAAAAGTACCCATGCCTTTTACCCTAAAACTGCAATAGCTATAGTTTCCTATGCAACCTGCTCCCGCCTTGGACATTTCCTCCAATACCTTATCTTCATATCCTTCAGGTATGTATACAACTATCTTATATAATTGCTCTTCAAATGTGGTCTTGATAACTTCTGTCTTCTCAAAACCTAATTGTTTTGCAAAAATATCATTAAGTCCTCCCTGTGCAAAATCAAAATTGGTATGAGAAGAATAGACAGATATATCATTCTTTATAAGCTGAATAATCTTCCTACCTAAAGGTGTATCGCTAGTTATCTTCTTCAATGGATCAAATATGATGGGATGATGTGTAACTACCATATCAACACCTTTTTCAATAGCTTCATCTACAACCCATAGAGGTAAATCGAGGCAAACCATAATCTTATTTATTATACGCGCCCCGTCCCCTATAATAAGGCCAACATTATCCCAGTTTTCAGCAAACTTCTTAGGAGCTATTTTTTCCATAATGCTTGCTATCGTTCCACATTTAAGCTGAGCCATTTTTTAGCCTCCTTATAATCATTTAATTCTTTAATGCATTCTTTCATTCTTGCCTCACCATCAACTATGTTTGACGCTTTCATCTGTTCTATTATTCTAGTGTATTGTACTATTTTTTTGTCTATATACTCATGTAGTAAGAAAGTATTATTATAATAATATACTTCATTTATCTCATTCACATCATTTCTAGATTTTTCATCATAACAGCACCAAATTACTTCATAATACTTATCCTTTTCTTTGACAATCTTTCCTTCAAGTATTGAAAAAGAATTATCCAAAAGCCATTTTATCAAAAGTCTGCTGTCCCTCATGGGCTGTAGTATTATTTTGTCAGCACTTTTTGCTACCTCTAAACTTTCGCTAAGAATGCTTTGTATCAGTAAACCACCCATACCTGCTATAATAATTACATCCGCCTCATCATTATCCAGAACTTTTAAACCGTCTCCAACTCTTACCTCTATACGATCTTCTAATCTAAATCTCTTTATTCTCTTCCTAGATATTTCAGCTGGTCCAACATTTATATCCGTTGCAATAACTTTATCTGCTTTTCCATTATTTATGAGGTAAATAGGAAGATAGGCATGATCTGATCCAACATCTGCTATAACATCACATTTTTCTATGCTGTCTCCTATTGTCTTTAGTCTCGGGGTTAATTCCAATATATATCATCCTTTACTTTTAATAGCTTATATTTTATTATACTATACTTATGGAATTTCCATAAGTATAGATAAAAAATTAAAATAAGAAAGGTTTCCTTTGGAAGAATTTTAACAACCAAGGAAGCCTTTCTTGAAAGACCTTTACAGAAAGTATAAATTAAAAATTTATACTTTCCTAATATTATAAAAAAACTTCAAAGTCTATACTTTGAAGTTTCATTTCAAATGGTGGGCCTTCAGGGACTCGAACCCCGGACCAACCGGTTATGAGCCGGTTGCTCTAACCAACTGAGCTAAAGGCCCTGATATGGCTCCCCAAGTTGGACTCGAACCAACGACCCTGCGGTTAACAGCCGCATGCTCTACCGACTGAGCTATTGAGGAACAACTGACAAATATTATTCTACTAACTTTATGTTAAAATGTCAAGGGTAATTTTAAAAAATTTTTAATGGTTAGCAATGTTTCTAATCCTTAATATATGCCTTTCGCAAAAGTATTCCATGAAAAGCTTCCTTACAAATAAAAAGCTTCCATAGGAAGCCTTTCTATTCTAAATAATCTTTAAGTTTCTTACTTCTGCTAGGGTGTCTTAATTTTCTTAAAGCTTTTGCTTCAATCTGTCTTATTCTTTCTCTGGTTACATTGAATTCCTTACCAACTTCCTCCAGAGTTCTTGCTCTTCCATCATCAAGGCCAAATCTAAGCCTTAAAACTTTTTCTTCTCTTGGAGTCAATGTATCCAAAACTTCCATCAACTGCTCCTTAAGCAGGGTAAATGCTGCTGCTTCAGCTGGTGCAGGAACATCATCATCAGGTATAAAATCACCAAGATGACTATCCTCTTCTTCACCTATTGGAGTTTCAAGGGATACAGGCTCTTGTGCAATCTTCATAATCTCTCTTACCTTATCTTCTGATAATCCCATTTCTTCAGCAATTTCCTCTGGAAGAGGATCTCTACCCAATTCCTGAAGAAGCTGTCTTGAAACCCTTATAAGCTTGTTTATTGTCTCTACCATATGAACAGGTATTCTAATGGTTCTGGCTTGATCTGCGATTGCTCTTGTTATGGCCTGCCTAATCCACCATGTAGCATAAGTACTGAATTTAAAACCTTTTACATAATCGAATTTTTCAACAGCTTTAATAAGGCCAAGATTGCCTTCCTGTATTAAATCAAGGAACAACATACCTCGTCCTACATATCTTTTCGCTATGCTTACTACTAGCCTCAGATTTGCTTCGGTCAATTTTTTCTTGGCCTCCACATCTCCTTCTTTCATTCTTTTTGCTAATTCAATTTCTTCTTCTGGGCTAAGAAGAGGAACTTTTCCTATTTCTTTTAGATACATTCTTACAGGATCATCTATACTGATACCTTCTGGAACAGATAGATCCAGTTCAACCGGTTCTTCTTCATCATCAATGGGAGGTAAGTCAAGATCCACATCAACATTACCAACTACATCAATTCCCTTGGCTTCTAAATATTCATAAATCTTATCTATCTGATCCGGTTCCATCTCAACTTCTTCTAATGTATCCATTATCTCTTTATAAGTTAGCATTCCATTCTTAGTGCCCTTTTGAATCAATTCTTTTATATGGTTCATTTTTATTTCATCGTTCTTCAAAGTTATCCCCTCCCTTCCAGGAACTATTTCTTCTTCTTTTGTAACTCCATGATTTCTTTAAATAACTCATTGGACTTATCCTTATCCCCAATCTCATAATATTCATTCATTTTTTTTGTTAATTCCTCGATTCTTTTACGAATATGAGCTTGACGAAGTTTATCTATATATGAATCAATTAACTCAAAATCATAGCTTGATAGCTCAATATTAAAAACTTCAGCAGCCTTTTTAATACTCTCTTCATTATCTAAGTGGATTATTATTTCTCCAGCAGATATCATTTTTCCTTCTTTTATTTTTAAATTTATTATCTCTGCAATCCTTTGGTTTAGTTGGTTACTAAAATAATCTGGATTAATTTGTCTAAATATATATTCCGCTTTACTTTTATCTTGAAAACACATATTCAATAACTTTTTTTCTGCTATGAACTCACCACTTATAGCTTTTTTTGAAATTGTAACATTTATGCCACTAGTCCTATCAACTATATTATGCCTGTTATTTCCATTAGTATGCCTCTTTTTTATCCTGTTTAATTCATCATAAATAGCAGCTTCATTTATCTGCATCTCTCTAGAGTATTTCTTAATATATGCGTCGACTTCAGCAGGACTATCTATAGTATTTAAAATGGTTGCTAGTTGCTTAACAAATTTAACTCTTCCTTCGATTTCCTGTATATTTATATTTTGTTTCAAATTGTGGATTTTATATTCCACTAGGGACATACTGTTTTCTACTAAATTTTTAAAGGCATCCAACCCTTCTTTTCTTATATACTCATCCGGATCTTTACCTTTAGGAAGTCTTATCACTTTAACATTGCAACCTTCTTTCTCCAATATGGCCAATCCTCTTAGAGTAGCAGTCTGTCCGGCTACATCAGAGTCATAAGCAATTATTATTTCATCTGCATATCTTTTCAATAGCTTTGCTTGCTGCTCTGTAAATGCTGTCCCCAATGAAGCAACAGCATTATTTATTCCATATTGGTGCAAAGATATAGCATCCATATACCCTTCTACAACAATAATATTTTTCAAATCCTTTATCTGTTTTACAAGGTTTAAAGCATAAATATTATGTCCTTTATTATATATTGGTGTATCAGGAGAATTTAAGTACTTTGGTTTGCTATCATCCATTACTCTACCGCCAAAAGCAATAACATTCCCCTTTAAATCTATGATTGGAAACATAATTCTATTTCTAAATCTATCATAATAACCTTCATTATTATTCCTTTTTACTAAAAGTCCAGCAGAGTATAAATACTCCGGATCTATCCCCTTTGCAGCCATAAAGTTCTTCAGCCCTTCCCAAGAATTAAGGGAATATCCTAGTCCGAATCTTCTTATTATGTCTCTGCTAAGACCTCTATTGTAGAGGTATTTCATTGCTTGAGGATTTTTATTTAGATTCTTATAAAAAAACCTTGCGGCTTCTCTACTGATATTAATCAATAATTGCTTTTTTTTGGCTTTTTCGCTTTCTTTCTCACTTAAATTTTCCCTAATCTCAATGCCTGCTCTTTCTGCAAGAAACCTTAAAGATTCAGGATAGCTCATTCGCTCAATTTTCTGAATAAATGTACTTACATTTCCTCCTTCACCGCATCCAAAACAATAAAACAACTGTTTATCTTGAGACACATTAAAGGAAGGAGTCTTCTCCGAGTGAAAAGGACATAAACCTACATAATTTCTTCCTCTTTTTTTAAGGTTCATATATTGTGATATAACATCAACAATATCATTCTTCTCAAGGATCTCAGAAACAAGCTCTTCTGAGAAAAACATATCTTATACCACCTTTAAAACTTCTTGTTGCTAATCAACATTTTTTCTAAAGAAGCCATAAACCTATAATCATCTTCCTTGCTTCTTTTTGACGGTCCTTTAACACGACTGCCACTCCTCAATAACTTCATATTTTGGTGCCGTTTGTTCAATAAACCATCAATGTTTTCATTATCAAATACTCTTCCATCAAAAGAAATAGCATATGCTCCCTTTGACAACACCATAGCAGCAAGTCCATAATCACCGGTTACTATAATATCTCCCTTTACAGCTTTATTGATTATTGCCATATCTGCAGATTGAAATACATCATCTACATAAACAGGTTTTATATTATTCAGTTCATAAAAGTTAGTATAATGGCTTAAGCTGCATACAAACATAACTTCGATATTATATTTCCTTTTAATATTTAATATTATTTCCTTTACAGGGCATGCATCTGCATCGACTAGTATTTTCATAATTCTCCTTTTAAGGACACTGAATTAATATTTATTCGATATAAAATACAAATATCCTTTATTTTATTTTAAATCTGCCATGCAGTTGGTAAAAAAATTGATTTATACTTATTTAAAGCATATCTATCGGTCATGCCTGCTATATAATCACAGATTAATCGATGAATATCATCATCTGGTCTCTTATCTCTCAAATCCTGAGGAATTTCATCAGGATTATCAACAAAATACTTATAGAGCTGTTTTATTATATATTGCACCTTCTCTTCTTCTTCCTTTGCTTTTGAACCTATATATACATTGTCAAACATAAACTTTCTCAGATTTTTTGTTGCTTTATCAACATCCTTGCTCATTTTAATATAAGGCTTATCAATACTCTCAGTTATTATATCCGTTATCATGTTGTTAATTCTACTTTTATGAGTTGTACCTAGAATCTCTATAGATTCCTTTGGTAGGTCGTCATTGCTTAGTATTCCTGCTCTCAAAGCATCATCGATATCGTGATTGATATAAGCTATTCTATCCGAATACTTGACAATCATACCTTCCAATGTGGCAGGCATATTGTCTCCCGTATGATTAACTATTCCGTCTCTTACTTCCCATGTTAAATTTAATCCATTACTGTCTTCCAATACATCTACCACTCTTAGGCTTTGCTCATTATGCTTAAATCCTCCTGGATGAATGATATCAAGGACAGCTTCTCCTGCATGACCAAATGGTGTATGTCCAAGATCATGACCTAATGCAATAGCTTCTGTTAAATCTTCATTAAGCCTTAAGGCTCTTGCTATCGTTCTGGCAATTTGGGCTACTTCCAAAGTATGTGTGAGCCTCGTTCTATAGTGATCTTTTTCCGGTGATATAAAAACCTGAGTCTTGTGTTTAAGCCGTCTAAAAGCTTTAGAATGTATAATTCTATCTCTGTCTCTCTGAAAATCTGTTCTGATTTGACATTTTACTTCCTCACGTTCTCGTCCTCTGCTATTTGCAGATAGCACAGCATAAGGTGAAAGAATGCTCTTTTCAACTTCTTCGGTTCTCTGCCTTATATTCATAAAAACAACTCCTATTTAAAATACATACTATTATATACTACAAAAAATTGTATTTTCCTTTATTTAATTATTATTCTATAAACAAAGTAAGCCATCGAATATTGATACTCGATGACTTACTTTGTTTATATGTGTAATTTAAAGAAATATAATTCAATATTATTGATTGCGGAATATAAATTCTGCACTCTTTAATCTATCTAAAATAAGTCTTTATGTTCATGATTTTCAGCGTCCTTACTCTTTAGTAACACATCAACTCCATTATATAATAAATAAAAAGCAACAATGACACAGCCTATAGCATCAATATACTGAGTTGCAGGATGATTTGGAGCAATAGCCACTGATGTCAGTGCTGTTACTACGCATAAATCAACACAAGTCTTGGCCCGATACAACTTCTCCTGACCAGCAATTACTTGATTATACTTTTCTTGTGTCATTTTCCTATAAAGCCACCAGAACCAGGAGTTTGTCAATAATCCCAATGCTGCAATGATCAAACCCATGATTACATTTCCATTTGCATTATATATAAAGAGACGAAATACTCCCACAACAATCATAGCCATTCCTGAACATATCATAGCTTCAGAAACAGATAAATTAGCTATATGTTCCATGTGGTTACGATATTTATTCTCATATACCTGGTTATGATGATGTTTGCGATAAATCCACCAAGATACAAACAAAGCTACCAATTCTGCAGTGCGACGCAAGAAATCCGCTATTTGTGTTGCAGAATGACTTAATATTGCAGGTATACCCGTTACAATTGGTCCAGGTGCGCTTAGCAAGAGCGACATCAACATGACTTTCTCTCGATTGATGGACTGATTCTTGTTTATTTCTTTCATGTTAAACTCTTATTTTAGAAAGTAATATCACAAGTGAAAATATGGCTATGGCAGATACTAGATACATGGCAATTGATCCTTCCCAAGTTTTAGTTTCCTCCACCCAAGGGTGATTAATGGAATTACGTCCAAAGGCTTTGCCAACCAGAGCTGCTGCATCCCCGAAACCCAAGCTATAACAGAAGCAATGACAATAAACTTTCATTGTTCTCCCATCAATCCCCAGAATACCCCAATAAGAACAGCCATCATGAAAAAAGCTATTAACAAACTTAATTTTATTTCACCATTTTTTCGTTGAATAAAAATTTCCATTATCTTTGAAAATCTCTCAATATAGGTTATCAATGGATACAAAGCAATGGAAAATATTATAGCTGTAAGCATTGCTAAATACCATGTATTAAAGCCATAAACAAGCACAAACACAGATAAAAAACATGCCGTGTGAAGAAGCTTACGAAATATTTCTTTTGGCGGTTTCAAGAAAACTCTTATCATTAATAATAACAAAACTGCAACTACATAATATCCGATGAACATTCCAAATCCAGTTATAAATTCATTGAGCATTAATAAACTGCCCCCTTTCACTACTCTGGGTCAAAAATTAAATAGTAATTATATGTATTTAAACCAAATATGCTTTTTTATAGCCTAAAATAATTCCATGGGAATAAAGAAAGATACTATCTTTTAATACAACTAAAAGCTAGTATCTTTAGTTTAAATTATACTTTTCTTATTCTTTAATCAAGAACACTTCTATCATAATATGTCGTCAAAAATTACCTTGTTATGGCTTAACATAAACATTCTATAATTGTCTTCTTCCCAAACTTTGGTATAAGTAAGTCACAATCTTAGCACGGATACCTTCTCCCATGGGATTAAAACTGCTTTGAGTAACGCTAAAAAAGCCGTTTGTGTCCGCCCAGGCCACCGCATCGGTATAGTAATGCTCACCTAATCCAGCCGCTAACTCACTCCTCCCCAATGCATCAGGGCAATTTAACCCTCGCCAAAGAAAGGTAATAATCTGAACCTCACTGCAAACTGCGTTTGGACTAAAGGTTGTATCTGAAGTTCCTGAGGTGACACCTCTCTCCACAGCCCAAAGGACTGCTTTGCAAAAATAATCATTTTCAACTACATCAGCAAAAGGATTTGCTGAAATACGGGGCTCTGGACAACCCATAGCACGCCATAAAAAAGTTACAGTCTGACCTCTTGTGCAAGTCATATCAGGAGAAAACGTGGTAGATGTACTACCACCAGTTATACCGTTTTTTAATGCCCAATTTACCGCATTTACATAATAGGCATCCATGGCCACATCATTAAAAGGCAGCTGTTCTCCATAATTTGCTTCTAATTGTTCCATAGCTCCATGCAAATCCACAATACCCCAACCTGACTCTTCATCATAACCCTTAGAGCAAATATCCTGTGCGGAATTGCACATTAACTGTCGCAATTGATATGGTTTCAGTGTTGGGTCTTTGGTCAACAGATACGCTGCCACTCCGGTAACCCAAGCTGTAGAAAAGCTTGTGCCATTAACTTTTATAACCTCTCCTTTTGGGTTGACAGTTAATAATTTAAACCAGGAACTAATAAGTCCACATTCTTGTTGCGGTTGGAAAATAAAGCAGGACCATCCTTCGATTCATTGACAGTTCCTACACAAAGAACAGAGGGAAAGGCTCCTGGATAATATACTGTATCATTGCCATCATTACCCGCGCTGGAAACCACCAATACCCCATGTTGTTCCGCCCAAGCCGCCGCATCTCGAAGTGTAGGAGTATCTACTCTAGCTCCAGAACTGATGTTAATAATACGGCAACCATAAACATCTACAGCATCTCTTATAATTTGAGTTATCATAGGCAGCCCACCTTTAAGCGCCTTATCTTCTTTACTATAATAAACCAGCGGCACCAACTCTGCTGTTGGGCATAATCCCTTCAATGCCTGCTTTTTCACTTCCTACAATAATGCCAGCAACTGCAGTACCATGATCTATATCATCTTCAGTAGAATTGTTTGGTAAAATATAGTTATGTCCCTCTTTTAGATTATCAGCAGAGATAGCAACAGACGATATTCCGGTATCAATTATGGCAATGCGAATTTTATCTTCAGTTATTCCATAAGCAGGATTTGTAAGGGATACTGTGAATGATAATATTATAAAAATGAATAAAGCAAAGGTACCAAATCTTTTCACTTAAGTCACCTCACTTCTGGAAAAGAAATGTCAGCAGCAACACTACCGACACCTTCTTTAATTAATAATCTTTACTTCTAATACTACAGTATTTCATCCAACTATCTAAATCTATTCCTCAACAACTTCAGGGTTTGATTCACTCAAATCCTCCGATTCTACTTCATCTCCTTGATTTTCCGATTCTTCCGGTGTAATCTCATCACCGGAATCTGTCAAATTCTCCGATTCCTCCGGATCTCTTGGACTATTTTCATCCGGAGAAGCAGGTGGTGGAGTTGTTGTATCTACCGGATCACTCTCTTCTTTGGAATCTTTAGGATCAGCTAGAGTTTCCTGTTCTTCAGTATCGTCTAAATCTTCAGGATTAGCCGAGGTCTCCTAATTTTCAGTACCGTCTAAACCTTCCGGATCAACCAAAGGCTCTTGACCTAAAGCACCCCCCGGATTAACCATAAATAACGAATAACCACTTAAAGGTGCTCCGTAATAGAAATAACCATGACTATCCAAGGATGTTGTAGTATCCCAGTTAACGGCATTTTCAGCATAAGCTCCAACCCTAATCACATTGCTTCCTTGATTACTTATATTTATTTGAGCATTGCTTTCATTATTATATTTGTAGAGTGCACTGCTATTACCAGATGCAATGACGTTACCACCGTTGATGGAAATCCTAAAGGCTTCAATACCATAACTTTCTTGATCTGACATACCGGCTTCCGCTATTACCGTTCCACCACTGATAGTAATCAAATTAGGGCTCCAAATACCACGGCTATAACCATTGCTTGCATTATGGGCAGTGGCTTCAACTATACCTCCACTAATAGTTATATATCCGGCAGCATGGATAGCACTGTTGCTCTTTGCCTCTCCACCTTCAGCAGTAATGGTGCCGTTTTCAATATTGACATTGCCATAAACGCCATTGGCAGCAAGATTACTATTGCTAGCTTTGACACATATTCCGTAACTATCATTTCCGGTTCCACCTGTAACATTAAGGATTCCTTCTCCTTTGATCGTCAGGTCTCCATCTAGAAAATAAATGCCGCAGGCTCGTCCAACGCTTACATCTCGACTATTGGTAATATTGTTGGTAGTTTCACTTTCCAACTGAATGGTTAAGTTGCCCTCACAATAAATCGCCGCAAAGGTATAGCTATCATTGTTGGCTTTGGGATCGGAACTGATATATTCCATATTAACTCCTCTCAAAGTCAATGTATAATCACCGTTTTTAACTCCTAAGGATACCGTTCCATCACCAAGAACGTCGCTAGCATTTTTACTGGTTATCTGCATACCTTTTACCCATATCTTATGCTTAGCAGCGTTGTCAATCCACTTGTCAGTGAGGGTTAGATCAGTATCCGTCATAGTTTCATTCTCTTCAAGTCCCTTAGTCATCTCCTCATCCTTATACCAGCCAATAAAGGTATATCCCTCCCGAGTTGGTATTTCCTTTTGTTCTACCCCTCCCATCGTTTAAAGTCAAGTCGTCTCCAAACACTTCTTTGACCTCTTCAGTCTTTAAAGTTAATTTGACTAAGTACTCACCTGCTTTATCAAAGAAATTGCTGTCCATAATTTGTGCTTCAATAATCTGTTGTATTTCTTTCTCATTTTCATTAATGATTCTTTTTATTTCGCTTTCAGTTAATTCTGTCTCGTCATACAAATCCATTGCTGACATGACCTCTGATTCATCTACTTCTTCATAATGAATAATAGTATGGTCTCCATCTACAATAATCTCAATAATCTCAGCATAAGCTAAGCTCTCTACCTCTTCCTTCTCATAATCACCAGTATAAAACACCATATAGTCTCCAACATCTATAGTAATGTCATTTTTATCACTCATATCCTTATAATAGGAAATAAACTTATCCAATGCCATATTGTCAATAGTCAATGATGTTCTGCCTTCTGTCCACCCTGTTGTACCATCGTTATCATCTACATCGATAGGTAAAACATCTGGTGTAAAAGTTACATCCTCTGCTTCAGCGGCAACATAGTAATAAGTACTGCCATCGATTCTTATAATCTTCACATATGATACATCAGCATTATCAGTTTTTCTTTCTGTTCCTTTTTCTGGATTACGATCTGTAGGCTTTGTTCCTTCGTAAAATGCAACTATATCTCCCACCTGTATATCTTCTTTCCCTGTGTAAGTAAAACTGCTACTTCCATTGTTTTGAGTATAAGTAGCAACTCCTTGACTATCCAACGATGCCATATATAATCCTGCATATTCCATTAAGCTGGCTACATCTGAAGGGTTCAAATTTATATCATCTACTGAAAAATACTTTATGTCATTGTTTAGCTTTAGATTTAAAGTACCGTCTTTTTCTATGCTGAAATTAAAAAAGCGGACTTTTGTGATATCATATCGTTCATTGTTTTCTTTTAGATTTGCAGAAGCATCTGTGCTATCATCAAAGATCACATCTTCATCGATCAACTCAATTTGATAGGTATGACCAGGAGTAAATCTCCATTTGCAGATGATATGCTCCAAAATCCATTACCTTTGTCTTTGACCACGACTTTTTCAATTTTTATACTGTCCTCCTCGGTTTCTTCTGTTTCAGGAGTTTTATCCGGAGCCGTAATGTTTTTGAACTTAAAATCTCTCCCCTGTTTCGGTTTAATGTCAGATATTACTACAATGAAAAAATCAGAACCCTGATCCAAAGCACTAATATAGTTTGGAGTACCACCTGCATCTAAACTGATAGCATATGCAAACTTTGCATACAATGTTACATTGCCAGCAAGTTTGTCAGTAGCTGTTACAGGCTTACTTCTTTCTGAATCATAACACCATCCTAAAAACACCTTTCCAGCAGGTTGAGCAGGATTAGGCAGAGTTCCTAGCAGAGTATCCTTTTTATATAATTTTTCATCTCTGGTAGAATCAATCATAAATGTCACTTTATAATAAGTAGTACGATTTTCATCGGTGGGATCATCTTTAGAGTCATCCTTAGAATCATCTCTAGAGTTATCTTTAGAACCATTCCCAGATTTTTCTTTAGAATCATCTTTAGAATTGTTTTCAGATATATCTTTAGAATTACTTCCAGCAGCAGATGCTGGTGTCTCTAATATCTGGTCCATGTTTGGATTAATGCTGATCCTATTAGATGGCATCCCAGATTCCATATACCAAACTTTTACAGCCTTGTCGGTGCGCATACAAAGAGCAGCTGTCTCTGCACGGCTTGCAATGGCTGTAGGATTAAAGTTTATGCCATCACCAACCAGCAGACCAGCTCTCCATAACTTTAAAACCATCTCTCGAGCCCATGGCGATACCATATCTATATCTGCAGGAATCGTCGTAACATTAGCTCCTGTATCATAATTTACACCAAGGATTTCAAAGTAGCGCACAAAGAAAACAGCCATCTGTTCCCGTGTTATAATATCATTAGGATTAAATTTGCCATTCCCAACACCTGTAGTAATACCATATTTGGACGCCCAAGCTACAAAAGGAGCATAGTAGGAATCTGCTTCCACATCACTAAAAACTGATTGTCCCGTATATTCAGTCACATCCACTCCAGCCATGCGTCCCAGCACGGTAACAAACATTCCACGGTTCATCATGCCGTTTGGATCAAAAGTATTTGCACTGTTACCGCTAAAAAACTTATTTATACTTGCATACATCACCAACTGCCATCTTGAACATCATCAAATGGATTTTTAAAAATCTCTTTATCCTGAACTTTGTTGTTTGCTGTATTATACTGACTTCCCACATCGGCTATAACCTCTACAGGGAGTTGAGTAAACAGCATAGCCACCACAAGGAGGATAGATATTAATCGTTTTTTCACCTTGATTTAACCTCCTCTTTTGCTTATTGCTTATTGTGATAACCATAAGTTTCATTGCTTCAAATCACATAAATGCTAAAACAATTTCCTGATCTGATTGGCTTGTCCTATTCCACGCTGATATAAATCTCTCCGTTTACGGATTCAAAAGTCACAGGAGCTGAAAAAGCAACATTTCCTTGACTATCTCTCATGACATACATCATGATAAATAAACCGTCATTTAGCTCAATTTCTTTATTTGAATGAACTAAGACTCAGTTCAGACTAAGTCTTGAGCCTTTCTCGACCAATTATTCCATTTGATATTAAATCCAATAGTTATAAGATAAAAAAACATATGTTAATTTACATAAGGCTTACTAACCTTATCAATAATATAAGGCATTGTTTCTAAAATAACCTGATACTGCTTCACAACAGTGACCATATCTTCTGTCTCTCTGTACTCGCTTGGATCTGCCACACCATATCTTGCCGCATCAATCAGCAAGTAAACGATATTAAGCTCCTGTATTGTAGTTTCATCTGCTTCCCAACTATTTTCCTTAGCTACCAGAACTGCTTGATTGTACAAAGGCTCCAATTCAGTTAATACATCAGATATAGCCTGTATCTATTCTGGTGTCACATTCTCATAAGGCCAATCACCGTTCCTCGCAGAGGATGATGCAGTCTCTTCTTTCTGATATGCCCAACTGCAAGCAACAAGGCTCATGGGCATTACAAGTGCCATAGTAAATATCAACAGTTTCTTCATAGAAACCTTCTTTCATTTGAAATAGTGCACAGAAAAGTCCCTGTATCCAATCTATCAAAAAGTCATCTGTTAAAGCCGTTCTCTGCATGAAATAAGTTTTTTTCACATGAAATATTTTAGGATAACTTTTTGGAAATCTTTTTTATTATATAGAACCCACTTTTTGTCATGCTTAGAAGTTACCTGTGGAATTCCCTTATCCTTCTTTGTTATGTAATGAGATATGTTAGATTTGACAAATCTGATAATCTTACCTAAGGAGCATCAAAGGGATGGATTCATTTGCAACCTTTAATAAAAACGTCAGCTCCATCCCTTTAACTTTATGAGTAACTGTATCAAAAAAAGTACAAAAGCAAAAACCGTTCCTATGCTTCCTCTATTATCCATCTGTGATTTTCAAGTAACAACTCTGCTATTTTTTATTATATATTTAATGCAAAAAAACATATTTGCTTATTTATATTGTCCTACATTTAGAAGTCTCAACCTCGTAAAAATATATTTCCCTACGCAACTACTCCTTTATTTTCTTTCTCTCAACATAATATCGATAAAAATAGGTACTGCACTTAAGTTCATTGACGAACTCAAGCACAGTACTTTATATTTTACATACTATTGCAATTTATTCTTTTATTAATGTTTATAACTGCTTTATATGCTTTATTACCTTTACCTCTATTTCTTTTAAAATATTGCTTCGCAAGTGCAACTTGAAGTAGAGTTTATATAGCTATCTATAATTTCTTTTTCATCTTACAGTCACAATTGTAGCATTGTACAACGCTTTTTCCGAAAGTTCCTGCCCTAAACCTGGCAGCTCAGGAGCAGTAAAGTATCCATTTTGCGGCTGATAATCATACATACCTAGTTCAACATTATATTCTGCTTTATTGATTACATGATGTTCATGAATCAAAAAATTAGGAATCGCTGTCTCAAAATGCAAAGCTGCAGCTTGTACAATCGGGCTTCCACAAACGTGTATTTGTACACTAATATCATATGCATATGCCATATCGCAGATTTTTTTTGCTTCACTTATACCTCCACAATTTCCAAGATCAGGCTGTATCACTTGAACCGAATGATCGTTAAAAAAAGGGATATATGCACATCTTCCATAAAGTCTCTCCCCTTGTGCAATGGGAATATTTACTCTTTCGGATACATATCTGGTCATTTCAGGGTTTAGAGGTGTTACAGGTTCTTCATAATAATATATGTTGTATTTTTCCGCCATCCTGCCAAATTGAACAGCCGAAACTGCATCTGTACCACAATGATTCTCAATAATTATATCCACATCAGATCCCACTGCTTCTCTTACAGCAGCTAATCTTTCCTCTCCGAGACTCATAACATCACTTATAAGTGGTTTTGTTAACTCAGTATAAGTATGGGGAAATCCCTGTCTATTATAGTTTAAAAAATCAATTTTTATGCAATCAAAACCTTCACCAACAGCGATCTTAGCTGTTTCAGCATATTTATCCGGCGTACTTCCTGGCTCACATATTTTTCCCCACCCAAACTTGAAATCATTGCTCCAACCAAATTGCAATTGACTTGCATAGGTACGTAATTTATCATTTGTTCTTCCGCCAAGAAGCTTATATAAGGGCACGTTAAAAGCCTTTCCTTTAATGTCCCAGAGAGCCATATCTATTGCGCTTATGGCTGCAAACACAATGGTTCCTCCACCCTGTCCCCAGAATGTATTCCTATATAGCAGTTGCCAGATTGCTTCAGTATCCAAAGGATCTTTACCGATTATTAGAGGAGAAATATCCTGAATCATACTAAAAGCTGCAGGTGAACCTTTCCCATATGCTACAGAAGCTTCACCATATCCATATATCCCTTCATCGGTATTTATCCGGCATATAACTGGTCGAAAATCTTCAGTTCCTTCGCAATTGCATTTAATAACATCTACTTCTGTAATTTTCATTTTACTCCTCCCCTACCCTATTATCTGTATCTTCTCCATTTATCTAGTTAAATCCTCGGCCCATATGCTATTCTCAATTAATGACTTCAATTGCATCATCGAAGATTTCCCAGATGATAATTTATCTATCATAGCGTTTGCAGCAGGATGATAATATTCCCCTTTTTTCTCCGCTTCTTTTCCTGCAATTTTGGCTTTTTCAATTACCGTTGAATCCTTTAGTCTCATTTCATTCGGTATTGGATTCAATAACAATGTCCCCTTTCCTAAAGGTTGTCCATTATACTTACCTGTAATAGCAATAGGTTTGCTGTTTATCATAAATCCATCTACCACATCTGTATCTTTACCCCAAATGGATACATCATGTTCCAAAAGCCATTTGATAGTTGCTTCTATATCAACAACATCCTTTGGTGAGGTTGCAATTAATGCAACATCTAGACTTGTCAACGCAGGTAGATCCTCACATATTTCTTCACCTACAATATCTCCAATGCCACCCATACCAGCAGTTACTGCAATTCCAATTCTCATTAGCTCCGCTACTAGCATAGTTCCAGAAGCAGTAAGCGCTCCACTTAGACCACTCTTGCAAGATGTTTGGAAATTACCTTTATCAATACGTATTAACTCCATGGATCTATCGCGGAAACATAAGAATTCCGATATGTTTCCTATGATAACCTTTCCTTTGTCAACCCACGCTATACAATCATGTTCCCATGGCCACAACTCAGCAATAGTATTATTGTCAATAGATTTTAAGCCATGGGTTAATAATGCTGATTCAACGAGAAATTTAGTATTCATTAAATATATTACTCTCCTTTAACCCAATATTAATATCTTACAATACAAACAAAGTACTTAAATGTTATTCACTTGCTTCAATAACAGGTGTCAAGCTTAAGTTCCTCAGATTACCAATCATCAAAACTATTATGACAGCTATAAAAGGAAACATCTGAAGCAACTGAGAGGGTATTCCATAAGATGTTAAAGTAAATGTTAATGCATTTGTATACGCAAATAATATGCTTATCAGCGCAGCTTTAACTGGATTACCCTTACTTACAAGTATGGCGGCAAAAGCTAAGAAGCCTCGACCGGAACTCATATTTTCAGAAAACATGCTCAATCCCGATAAAGGTAAATATGCTCCACCTAGACCAGACATTATCCCCATAATCGCCAAACCTATCCATTTATATTTTAAAATATTGACACCGGCTGTTTGCGCTCCTATCTCATTAATTCCTATTGTTCTCAACCTCAGTCCAAAGGGTGTCTTATACATAATTATGGTACCTACCACAACAGATATATAGGCTATATACACCAGTATAATTTGGTTATTCAAAACTTCATTTATATATGGAATTTCTCTTAGAACAGGAATATCAATAGGTGAAAAATTTACTATCTTGGGACTATGAAAATATCCTCTGACTCCAAATATTTCAGTTAATAATAATGTTGTAACTGCCCATGCTCCAAAGTTCATAGCAATGCTTACAATCATTGGATTAGCTTTAAAATTCAATACAAACATTCCAAAAATCGCTGCTAATAACAGCCCTGCAAGAATAGCAAACAAAGTTCCCATATATGGGCTTCCTGTAAGATAACTGCCCCACGCAGCAAAAAAAGCGGCAGAAAGCATAAAACATTCAAAAGCAATGCAAAAGACTCCCGTGTGTTTATTGAATGAGCCACCTACACTTGTCAAAATAATGGGAGTACTTAGCCTGAATGTGGCCGACCATGTTACAGAACCAAATAGAATTCCTAGCATTGTCATCATATGTTCATCCCCCCATTATAATCAGGTTTCTTCAGCTCCATTTTTGATTTCCACTTATTAATTATGCTGTCATAATCAATTGATACAAACAGTACAAATAGCATCTGTATTATAATAACTATAAGCCTGTTCAATGAAGTCATGCGCTCCATATTCATAGCACCTTGCTTTAGGCCTCCCCAAATAATGGATACAAATATTACAGCAATTGGATTATTGTTAGACACACGCGCTATCATTATGCCATCCCATCCTAAGTTATTGCTAAAGCTGGAAGTAAATCTATAGTATGCACCTGTTATTTCTATTCCTCCACACAAACCAGATATAAAACCTGAGATTAAAAAGGCCATGAGAAATGATCTGGTAATGTTAACTCCGCCCATTCTTGCAAAATTCATATTCTGACCTATTTGGGTTAATTCATAGCCTTCTAAAGTGTACTTATAAAAAAAGGCAACTATCAATAAAACTGCAAGTGCTATAAAGATCCCAATGTTTGCGGTAGTACTTTTTATAATTATTGGTAGCTGGGCTGATTTTAATATTCTTGGTGTTGCTATAGATGCAGAACCATTAGCAGCCTGCTGACCACCCATTATTACCCACATAGTTATGTATTCAGTAAGATCTTTTGCAATAAAATTAAGTACTAAAGTTGTTATTAACTCATTAATCTTGAAATAAAGACGTAATAATGCCGGTATTAAAGCATATAACATTCCCATTATTGACGCAACTAACAAGCAGGCTATGGCATGTAATCCTGGTGGTAATTCTATGGAATATCCTATCACCGCTGCAGATAGTGCTCCTATGTATATCTGCCCTTCAATGCCCATATTTGCAACTCCGGATTTAAAGGCAATAGTAGCAGCTGCACCTACCAATAAACTGGATATGATCCAGCGTATTGTATTTCCAATGTTCATTACACTTCCGAAAGATCCTTGAAGAATATATCCCATTGCCCTCAAAGGCTTTTCTCCTTGAGCGGTAATCAATATACAGCCAAATACTAAGGTAAGGCCGATTGATATGCAATATTTCAACATGGCACTCTTTGCTTCACCATTAATTTCCAACTTCATCTATAACACCACCTAACATCATTAGACCAATTTGTTCTTCCGTTAATACCTTACTATTTGGATGCTCTATTATTGAACCATTGTACATTACCAATATCCTATCCGATAACTGCATTACTTCGTTGAGATCATGACTGATCAGAAGCACTGCAACACCAACTTGTGCCATTTGGATTATTCTGTTCCATATGAACTCAACAGAACCCACATCAATTCCTCTTGTAGGATCTTCTATTATAAGCAGTTTCTGATTTTGCAAAAATTCACGTCCTGCTATAAGCTTTTGAATGTTACCCCCGGACAGAGTCTTAATCTTATCTCCAATACCTTGAGTCTTAACCGCGTATTCATCAATTATTTTATTGGTAAATGCATTGATATCATTAAAGTCAAGCAGATGTTTTCTTTTAAAGCCTTTAACTCTATGATAGCCCATGATTGCATTTTCCCATATGGTTCCTTCTTTATTTGATCCTATGCCCGTCCTATCCTGAGCAATATATCCCATGCCCATCTTACGCCTGTTAGCTATTGTCTCATCCGTAATATTTCTACCGCAAAATATTATTTCACCATGCTTTTCTGCCGTTGAAAGACCAACTATTGCCTCAACTAGAGCTTTCTGCCCTGAAACTGCTATCCCGGATATGCCTACAATCTCACCGGCATGAACTTTGAAGCTTGCATTTTTAACCCTTATAACACCGGCAGAATCCTTAACCTTCAGATTACTTACTATCAATACAACATCTCCAGTCTTGCATTGTGGTTTATTTATCTGAAGCATCACTTCCCTACCTACCATAAGTCTTGCTAATTCCAATTCATTTGTTTCTTTTGCTGATAGAACCCCTGTAACTCTGCCATTTTTTAATATTGTTATATCATCAGATATTTCAAGTACTTCCTTTAATTTATGAGTAATAAATATTACAGTCTTACCCTGTTTTACTAAAAATCTTATAGCGTCAAGCAAACCTTGTACCCCTTGAGGAGTCAATACGGAAGTGGGTTCATCCAATATTATTATATCTGCGTTTCTATATAATACTTTTATTATTTCAACTTGCTGCAAAGTTGCAATTGGCAAATCATTGACCAATGCATCCAGTGGGATGTTGAAATTATACTTCTTGCATATTTCTTCTACCTTCCTTCTTGACTCTTTATAGTCTATAAACATACCGTTTTTCTGCTCAAATCCAACTATAATGTTATCAAGTACCGACATGCCCTGAAAAGTCATAAACTCCTGATATACCATTCCAATTCCATGACGAACCGCATCCAATGGATTTTTGAATTCTACCAGTTCACCACGAATATATATTTCACCACTATCAGGAGTTTGAATATTGGTCAGAATATTCATAAGAGTACTCTTTCCAGCACCATTTTCACCTATAAGAGCATGTACTGTACCAGGTCTGACTCTGAATGTAATGTTGTCATTTGCTACCAGATTTTTGAATCTTTTATTTATGTTGCGCATTTCCAATATATATTCATAGCTGTTCATACATCTTTCTCCTTGATATGTAAATATAGGAACGTATGAACGTTCCTATATTTACGAAGCTGATATTATTTAGTAATTCAATTTATATTGTTCAAATCCTTTGTAAACATCAACTTTTCCGCTCTTAATATCATCAATTAACTGATTAACTTTTAATAGCAAATGTTCAGGAATATTGCCTGCATCTCTTTGATCATACACAGCACCGCCTGATGCTATATCAAAGTTTATAGATGTGGCATACTGCTTTCCAGAAACATGCCCTTCTGCTAGGGTTTTAACTGCTACATCCATTGATTTTACTGCTGACCAGAATACACATGGATCTATATATCCCTGCCAGTTGTCAACACCGATGCATTTTATGCCTGCTTCAGCACAAGCGGATATTACTCCAGGTCCTCCTAAATAAGCGCTTTGATATATTATATCAATATCATTATTTTTTATCATTGTTTTTGCTGTTTCCTGGCCCTTAACCGGATCAAAAGGATCTCCTGTAAAAGCAGTAATTACATTTTTGCCTAGATCAGCATACTGTACACCGGCTATAAAACCATCACGGAATCTATGAACCTTCAAAATATCCTTATGACCTATCCATCCTATATCCTTCTTATCAGTCATATGTGCAGCTACATATCCTGCCACAAAGGATGACTCAAATGGATCGACCGTTACACTGGTAACATTGGCTTTATCATGTTCCATGTATGTATCCAGCAAGAAAATATGTAAATCAGGATATTGTTCAGCTAATTCATCAGCAAGATCCAATGCTACATTGCTTAACTCATCAAACATAGTAAACATAGCAGTATATCCCTGAGCTGCCATGGCTCTGATTTGCTCCGGATACTCTGATGCTTCTTTTACTTCAATGCACTTAACTTCCCATCCTTCTTTTTCCAACTCTTTAAAGCCGCTCCAAATTAAATCTGTGAAATCATTGCCTAATGGTGATGTAGTAATATAAACAGCTTTTTTTGCAATAGTCTTTTCATCTGATGCTACTGGCTCTGCTGTCGCTGGTTCTGAGTTTGCGCTATTGCTTGTACATCCTACAAAAACAAACATCATAACACAAACCATTATTAAGCATAATACTCTCTTCATTTCTGTTTTCCTTCCTCCTTATTTTTCAATGAAATTTCTGCGTTGATTAAATCATGCTTGGAATTATAACATCTTGAGCAAAAGGCTTTTAAGAGTAGAAAAATGAACTTTACCTCATTGCATTAGCATGTCTAACATATCAATGCAGTCGATAATTGTCGTAATTAGTCTTAATTCATACTTATAGTAACATTTGCAAATGAAGAAAGTAAAATTCATAATATCTATTGAGTTTGTTGCTTTAATAAGTTTTTTCTATAATATTCCTAACTTACCAATAGCCATTGAAGAATCAACTTCATTATTGTTTACTTGTTCATTGCTAAAATCATATAATAACATCTGGTAATTCATTATTCAAAAAGAGTTTAAAACTGTTTTGTAGATTTAATTGAAAAGCTATTTGCATAACTTCTTTGGCTTACCTGCATAGCAGGTGGTCTAATGTTTCGCATAGCTAACTTCTATCGAGAAACTCGCTTTATGCTCAACAAGCTAAAACACATAACAAAAGGGTTCTATAATAAACATTATGTGGCAATAGTTCCATTATTTATCATAGAACCCTTTTTTAACAGGTCTAAAATATGTCGGTTTTAGTATCTTTTTCTCCTAATATTTTTAAGCTTCTCTTATCCACCTGCAAATTCCTATTTACTTTGGTACTCTGACATAATTTTATCTATAAAATCGTCTGGATCTGCAAACTCACCTGTATATGGATTATATGTACAATACCAAGGTTTAGCATATATATCATTGGAAAGTGAATCTGGTCTGCAATCAAAACAAGCAAGCCTAAATTCACAATCTTTACATTCATCAATCTGGCCTTTATTAAATGTAAGTATATTATGATCTATTATATCACTCAATTTCTTTTCTTTTATATTCCCATGCGATATACGCCTTTCCATTACACATGGATACACTGTTAAATCAGCTGATATATATAAGTTTTTAGAGAAGCAATTATGTGCATTTAGAAGTCTCTCAATAACCTTAAAATTTAATTTCCTGGTAAAACTCTTTTCAGTAATTAACCTCTTATATATTAACTCCCTTGTAAGAAGATTGGCATTACCACGACCTGACATCCTAATTACATCTTTATTTGGATTAAGTTTATATAAATCAGTGTTTCTTTCACATAATTCGACACCTGCCATGAGCACATTGGCAGTTCGATATTTTACGTTGTATTTTCTAAGCAGCTCCAAACATCTTATGGTACGTTCATGACTACCTTGTATATTTGTAACATAGTCATGTTTATTTTCATCATATGAATAGACAGAAACAGCAACTTGTATAGATTGATCAGCAAAAAAAGATGCTAGGTCTTCAGTAAGCAAGGTGCCGTTTGTAAAAATTTCAATACTATCAAACTTGCTACTAGCATACATAATCATTTTCTTTAATCTTTCATTACCAACAATTAGTGGTTCTCCTCCAATAAGCTGAATTCTTTTTATTCCTAGGTCTGCGACTTGGTCAACGACATATTTATACTCTTCCAAGCTCATAGAGATATTGCTTTTTTCACTTGATTCATTATAACAATGTATACAACGCAAATTGCACCGCTGTGTTATTTCAATCCATGCAAATGATAATCTTTTAATTCTGCTTTTTAATTCAAGACAATTATCATCCAAACAGGCATTTGACTTTATTATAAAATTTTTATTGATTAGAGATTGAATAAGTTCGCTATTAATCAATTCTTCGTTACCTTGTAAAAAATCTTTTAAAAGAATAGTATCTTCACGTGTAATGCTATATAAATTACATTCATTCAAATCATAAATACATGAACGGGTTTTCCCCTCAGTTAAGTAAATATTTTTTCCAAGCTTATACATCTTATCTCCTCTTTATAATTTCTACTATAAATTAAAGAATAATATAGCACCTAAATATATTAGGTGCATCTAATAAGTAAATTGATATTAATAATTCTTTAATAAATATCTATCATCCAATGGATACACATATCAGATAAGCATACATCGTAATATTAATGATAGCTTAATTCCTCTGATGGAGACAATTAATTTCATTTTTTAATAATCATCCGACGGGTCACAATCAGGCATGCAGTCTGAGCCATAATCAGGTCCACATGGCGTTGGATCGCATTCTTGCATCTGTTCAACTGGCGAACAACCAACAAATACAGGGTCGCAGTCAGGAAAACACATTGTAATTTGCTCATAAGTTTTTACTTCTTTTGTTAATAATTCTAGCATTGTAATCCTCTCTTTCTGATTGTTTTGTTCATAAAAAGCAATATTTTGCTTTGTTACAGTTATAGTTTGTAAATAAAAAATTCCATAATAATTTTAACTTTTAGTTTTAGCCATTTTCTAATCTTATAAAACACATTAATTAGCATATTTTCCTTTGTTAATTTAGTATAATTATACTCTCTAATATTAATACTTTAGATTTGTTTTAAGCCTATCTTAATCTCATTTAAATTGCTCTTTACTATTTGGGTATTTTTGATTCACAAGGTACATCTACCTGACATTTTCCACAACCATACCTAGGCTTAAATATTTCAGCTGTCTGGTCTAGAAATTTAGAACATAAAACATGATCTTTTCCCTTTTCTATGGATATTGCTCCTGCTGGGCAATTTTCTGCACATTTACCACACTCAGAACAGTATTCATATATATCTTCATACCCTCTTTTATCAGGTGCTAGATACAGTTCCGTGATGACACTACCAAATCTTCCAGCCATTCCTCTTTGTGTTATAAGCCCTTTAGAAAGGCCGAATGTTCCAAGTCCACATATAAATGCTGCATGTCTTTCAGACCAATTACTTGTAAATTTTGCCACATGATTGGCACGGCCAGTATTTGACCAAAATCTCTCATCTAAACTAGGTACAACAGCATTATATCCTGCATTTATTAATTCAGACTTTAATTTCATGCACAACTTATTCATCAAAATCTGACCTTCAACACGTCCATGTAGCCATTCTTCGGAAGGCCATGACATATCCCTTTTGTTACCATTTTTAATTTCTTCACTAAACGGTAGAAAAAATGATATGACTGTTTTCGCTCCTGGCAACCATTCTTTTGGAAGTAGGAAGTGTTCTCCTATTGCCGCCGGCTGTTTTAGTTGTGTAAAACACTCATCATCCGCAGAACCAAATGCAAAAATGGGAGCATCGAATATCTTCATTCCCACAACATTATCCGAAATTGCTATTTCCTTTGATATGTAATTTTCTTGTGAATGCTCAATAAAGTCTTTTGCAATTTTTATTAAAAATTCTTTTTCCATTAGTTTCATTCCCCCATTTTATGTTTTATTGATAAGTTAAAGCCTCCGACCATTACTAATAAAATCTAATTATCAAGGCTCTTCTTTATTAAGATAATTATAATATTTTTCTCATACATAAGCTACATAAAAAAGTATTGCCCCTTAATGCTAAGTGACAATACTTTTCTTAATTTGCTTATACTGGTAAACATAGCACCCTATGAGTTTAGTCTCTGTTGCTTATAGCTGCCTGAGCTGCTGCAAGTCTCGCTATAGGCACCCTATAAGGTGAACAGGATACATAATCCAATCCGAGCATATGGCAGAACTCAACAGATGAAGGCTCTCCCCCATGCTCACCGCAAATGCCTAGTTTTATGTTGGTTCTTTCTCCTCTTCCCAGTTCCACAGCCATCTTCATCAGCTTACCAACGCCCTTTCTATCAATGGCCTGGAAAGGATCCTTATCAAAAATCTTTTTGTCATAGTATTCCTTCAGGAATTTTCCTGCATCATCTCTTGAGAAACCATAAGTCATTTGTGTAAGGTCATTTGTACCGAACGAGAAAAATTCTGCTTCCTTAGCTATTTCGTCAGCAACCAAAGTAGCCCTTGGTATTTCAATCATTGTTCCATATAGATATTTTAATTCCACACCAGATTCTTCTATTATATCATCAGCAACTTTAACCACAATATTCTTGATATAAGCCAGCTCTTTTACATCTCCTATTAGAGGTATCATTATTTCAGGTTTAACATCTATACCTTTACTCTTTTTTACATGAATAGCAGCCTCAATAATCGCCCTGGTTTGCATTTCTGCTATTTCAGGATATGTGATGACAAGCCTACAGCCTCTATGACCCAACATTGGATTGAACTCTTTCAATTCTTCCACTCTTGCCCTTAGCTTATCATAATCTATCTTCATATCTGATGCTAACTTCTTTATGTCTTCCTGGCTTTGGGGCAGAAACTCATGTAATGGTGGATCCAGTAACCTTATGGTCACAGGTCTATCTCCCATTGCTTCAAAAATGCCAATAAAATCTTCCCGCTGCATGGGCAATATCTTTTCTAATGCTGCTTTTCTTTGCTCAAGGCTATCTGCTATAATCATTTCTCTTACAGCAGGAATTCTGCTCTCATCAAAAAACATGTGTTCCGTTCTGCATAGCCCAATACCTTCTGCTCCGAATTTTACAGCCTGAGCAGCATCCCTTGGCGTATCTGCGTTTGTCCTCACCTTAAGTCTTCTTATTTCGTCTGCCCATGCCATCAGCTTGCCAAAATGTCCGCTTAACTCAGGTTCATGTGTCTCTATTATACCTTCATAAACATTCCCTGTGCTTCCATCCAAGGATATATAATCCCCTTCATTGAAAGTTCTGCCATCAACTACGAACTTCTTGCTTTGTTCGTTTACCTTTATGCTTTCACAGCCTGCCACACAACATTTCCCCATTCCTCTTGCAACAACTGCAGCATGTGAAGTCATGCCACCTCTTGCAGTGAGTATACCTTGAGCCTCTATCATCCCTTCTATATCCTCAGGAGATGTTTCCTGTCTTACAAGTATAACCTTTTCTCCTTGTCTTGCAGCTTCTACCGCAGCTTCTGCAGTAAAATATATCTTACCACTGGCCGCTCCCGGTGAAGCAGGAAGCCCTTTAGCTAATGGCTTTATAGTTTTTAAAGCTTCTGCATCGAAGGTAGGATGCAACAATTGATCAAGCTGGTTCGGTTCTACCCTCATAATGGCCTCTTCTTTTGTTATCTTTCCTTCTTCCACCAAATCTACTGCAATTTTCACTGCTGCAAAAGCAGTTCTCTTGCCATTTCTGGTCTGGAGCATGTACAGCTTGCCCTTCTCTATGGTAAACTCTATATCCTGCATATCTTTATAATGATTCTCCAAAAGTTCTGCAACCTTCACAAACTGTTCATATACATCAGGCATTATTTCTTTTAGCTTTTCAATGCTTTGAGGAGTTCTTATTCCTGCAACAACATCTTCTCCCTGAGCATTTACAAGGAATTCACCAAAAAGCTTTTTCTCTCCTGTAGCAGGATTTCTTGTAAATGCAACACCGGTTCCGGAATCATCTCCCATGTTTCCAAATACCATTGATTGAACATTTACAGCTGTTCCCAAGTCATCAGGAATATTGTTCAGCTTTCTATATATTTTGGCTCTATCATTGTTCCAAGATCTGAAAACAGCTTTCACAGCTAAAACAAGCTGTTTTCTAGGGTCCTCGGGAAACTCGCTTCCAATTTCTTTTTTGAAAAGCTCTTTATACTGTTCAACTACTTCCTTCAAGGCTTCTGCATTTAAATCAGTATCATACTTTGCATTATACTTTTCTTTTATGTTTTCAAATATGGAGTCAAACTTATATTTTTCTATAGTCATAACTACATCGCCAAACATTTGAATAAATCTTCTATAGCTGTCATAAGCAAATCTCTCATTTCCCGTATTCCTATGTATAGCTTGTACAGTAACATCATTTAACCCCAAGTTCAGTATAGTATCCATCATACCAGGCATAGAAAATTTAGCACCGGATCTTACAGATACAAGCAAAGGTTTTTCCTTATCTCCAAACCTCTTTCCAACTTTATTTTCTAATTCTGATAACTTTTTAAAGATTTCATCGATTAATTCAGGCCATATTTCTTCATTTTTTTCATAATACATATTACATGCTTCAGTTGTTATAGTAAAACCCGGTGGCACCGGCAACCCTATGTTAGTCATTTCTGCAAGGTTTGCACCTTTGCCACCAAGTAGATCTTTCATCTCAGCTTTACCCTCGCTAAAGCTGTATACTAGTTTCTTCATTATTTATCCTCCTTCATTATCCTTAGTATAATGCTGGCAGTTTCCTCTATTGCTTTATTAGTTACATCAATGATTGGGCAGCCTATTTTTCTCATTATGCTCTCAGCATATTCCAACTCTTGCAGAATGCGATCCATATTTGCATAGTTGGCTTCAAAGCTTAACCCCAAGGCCTTAAGTCTTTCCTGTCTTATTACGTTTAACTTGTGTGGGCTTGAAGTAAGTCCAAATATTCTCTTGGACGGTATTTCAAATATTTCCTTTGGTGGCTCAACTTCCGGTAACAAAGGAATATTTGCAACCTTAAGGTTTTTATTGGCCAAGTACATGCTTAATGGAGTCTTAGAAGTTCGAGATACACCTAAAATCACTATATCTGCTTTCTTTATTCCCCTTGGATCTTTTCCATCATCATATTTTACTGCAAATTCAATGGCTTCAACCTTTTTAAAGTATTCTTCGTCCAGTTGCCTGATAATACCGGGTTTATACGTGGGCTTTGTGTTTGTTATATGGGAAATGGCTTCAATAACAGGTCCCATTATATCTACATATACAAGCCCTTGATCTTGTGCTTCTTTCTCAAGGTATTCCCTCAATTCAGGGATAACCATAGTATAAACAATAATACTATTATGTTTTTTTGCTTCGTTAATTATTTCCTTTATGGTCTGTTTTTCACTGACATAGGGTATTCTTCTGATATCGCATGCTGCACCTTCATATTGGGCTGCAGCAGCTCTGGTAACCTGATCCGCAGTTTCACCAATTGAATCTGATATGACATAGATTATTGATTTTTCATCCATTATCAAAAACCTCCTAATTTATCATTGCATAAATCATAAAAGAGTCTTGTAATATTTGTTTTCGATACCTTGCCTGTAATTTTAAAACCCGCTTTGCCATTTTCGCAGGTTATTGGTTCAACTACAGGAACACTATCTACTTCATGTTCTATTATCTTTGCTGCTGCGTCATATGCACTGTCTTCATCTCTTACAAATGCTATATTTGGCATTCTTGTCATTATTACTCCTACAGGTACCTTATGAATATCTGTATTGCCAATAGCTATCTTAAGGAAATCCTTTCTTGATACTACTCCAGTCAACATTCCTTTATTATGAACATATATTGTGCCTACATCTTCCAAAAATAGCGTAACAATTGCATCATATACGGTGGTATCTTCAGATACAACCACAGGAGTGGATTTAATGTTTTCTACCTTAAGATTCTTGATAAAATCGGATAAAATATTGTTAACGGGTTGACCTGAATAAAAATATCCCACCTTTGGTCTTGCTTCTAAATAGCCTGCCATCGTAAGTACTGTAAGGTCTGGCCTTAGGGCTGCCCTAGTCATGTTAAGCTTCTCAGCAATTTGCTCACTGGTTATAGGTTGATGTTTCTTCACTAATTCAATTATTTGATTCTGCCTCTTAGTCAGTTCTATAGGGTTCACCCTCTTCCATATCAATTTATGTTTTTATGCTTTATATGTGCTATACTATTACTAAAAATAATATAGCACATATATGTATATTATCACAATAAAAACTTGTCTTGCAATATAGAAAAACATAATATATACAATAATATTAAAGGATATGCACTTTTATACACAAATGCATACCCTTTAATTTATAATTATTTATTCACAACAATCAAAGATAAGTCTGCAAATCTCATCATCATATTCTCAATGGTCTTAAGCATTGCTAGCCTGTTTCGTCTTATACTCTGATCCTCTACCATAACCATGGTGTTGTCAAAGAAGTTATCTATAGGTCTTTTCATTAGCATTAAAGCTTTTAATGCATCATGGTATTCCTTTTTATCCATGGCTTCATTAAATATATTTTTTACATTCATATAAGAATCAAATAATTCTTTTTCAGCCTGCTCTGACAGAAGGATACTATCAATCTCCATAGTTTCTGCTTTTGAAGCCAGATTGCTAACCCTGTTGAATGAGGATGCTATAGCTAGGAAATCCACCTGATTCTTCCACTGCGACAACTCCTTAACCCTAAGCATCGCATCTTCTATATCAGTTAATCCCACATTAAGTACAGAATCAATAACATCGTATTCATAATTTCTATCCAGTAATACATTTTTTAGTCTTTGTTTGAAAAAGTCAATAACATCATCTATAACCTTAAATGGCTCTTCTTTAATTATTCCCTTTTCAACAAAAGGTGTAATGGCTTTTTGTACTAATTTCTTAATATCTAAGTGAATTTTCTTTTCAAGAATGATATTTATTATGCTTATGGCTTGACGTCTTAAAGCATAGGGGTCCTGTGAGCCTGTCGGCTGTATACCTATTGAGAAACAACCGGTTATGGTATCAATTCTATCGGCCATACCCACAATGGCTCCATATAGTGAGCTTGGCATATCATCTCCGGCATTTCTAGGCATATAATGCTCTTCGATAGCTTTTGCTACTTCTGGACTCTCTCCCTGAACCAAGGCATATTCTCTACCCATTATCCCCTGCAGCTCATCAAATTCTTTAACCATATTGGTAACTAAGTCAGCTTTTGCCAAATAAGCAGCTCTCTTTAACTCTTCTACTTCTTTTTCTTCCAGACCAAGTTCTTGAGCTATATAAATTGAGTTATTGATTATATTGACTGTCTTATCATAAATAGTACCAAGAGTCTCTTGGAAAACTACACTTTTTAACTTTTCTACACATTGATCCAAAGGCACTTTCTTATCTTCCTCATAGAAGAACTTCGCATCTGAGAGCCTTGCTCTCAAAACCTTTTCATTACCTTGCCTTACAATATCAATATAGCTGTCATCACCATTTCTTATGGTGATGAAATTACTCATCAGATTTCCTTTTTCATCTTCAACCGGGAAGTATCTCTGATGCTCTTTCATGGGGGTTATTATAACCTCTTTTGGCAGCTTGAGATAATCTTCTTCAAAGCTTCCCAACAATGCTGTCGGGTATTCTACCAGATATACTATCTCTTCTAGCAAATCATCGTCATGAATTATTTTTCCATTCTTCTCTTTTGCAATTTCCTCACACTGTTTTTTTATTATCTCTCTTCTCTCATTCTGGTCAACTATTACATAAGCCTTTCTCATTTTATCAAAGTATTCACTCGCATTGGTTATTTCGATATCACCCTCAGATAAAACTCTATGCCCTTTTGTGTACTTGCTGCATCTTATATCATCTTTATTAAATTCAACCAACTCATCACCAAAGATGGGCATAAGCCATCTGACAGGTCTGGCAAACCTGAAAGATTTATTTCCCCATTTCATTGATTTAGGGAAACTTATAGATACCAGTATGGAAGGCAGCAATACCTTCAATACTTCCTTTGTATCCATACCCTTAAGATGCTTTTTTCCGTAGATATATTCAGCCCCGGAAAGTTCTTTAATATATATATCTTTTATATCCAATCCATTGCCTTTAAGAAAGCCTAAAAGAGCTTTAGTCGGATTGCTGTCATTATCATATGCAGCTTTTTTTGAAGGTCCTTTTACTTCTGTTTCTAAATCTTCCTGTTTCTCAGCCATGTCTTTTACATATAACACAAGTCTCCTGGGAGTGCCATATGTTTCAAGGGAATCATATCCAATTCTATTTTCTAAAAAAACCCTTGTTGCATTCTCCTTTAATTGCTCCAATGTTCTATTCATGAACTTTGCAGGTATTTCTTCCGTACCTATCTCAAAAACCAAATCCTTAGCCACTTAATTCTCCTCCTTCTTATCTATCCAGATCCAATATCAACCTACTTTTTTAACAGTGGATATCCCATAGCTTCTCTTTGCTTCAAATAGGCTTGAGCTACCATTCTTGCCAAATTTCTTACTCTTGATATAAACCCTGTTCTTTCGGTAACACTTATTGCTCCTCTGGCATCCAATATGTTAAAAGTATGAGAACATTTTAATACATAATCATAGGCAGGAAGTATAAGCCCTTCTTCTATTATTCTTTTTGCTTCTGCTTCATAAGAATCGAAAAAGCTAAATAGCAACTTAGTATCAGCCAATTCAAAACTGTATTTTGAATGTTCCCATTCTGCCATCTTGAAGAAATCTCCATAGGTAACACCATCAACCCATTCAATGTCAAAAACATTATCCTTCTCTTGTATATACATGGCTATTCTCTCCAAGCCATAAGTGAGTTCTGCTGATTCCAGTTCACAATCAAAACCGCCTATTTGCTGGAAATATGTAAATTGGGTTATTTCCATACCATCCAGCCAAACTTCCCATCCTAATCCCCATGCTCCAAGAGTTGGTGCTTCCCAATTATCTTCAACAAATCTTATATCATGCTTCTTGGGATCTATTCCCAAAGCCATGAGGCTTCCTAAATATAAGTCCTGAACATTATCCGGAGAAGGTTTGAGTATTACCTGATATTGATGATGCTGATATACTCTGTTTGGATTTTCTCCATATCTGGCGTCTGCCGGCCTCCTGGAAGGTTCTACATATGCAATTCTCCATGGTTCAGGCCCTAAAGCTTTGAGGAATGTATAGGGGCTCATGGTTCCTGCTCCTTTTTCTACATCATAAGGCTGAGCTATTATACAGTTTTGCTTTGCCCAATAGTTTTGCAATGATAGAATTATCTCTTGAAAAGTCATTTTATATCCTCCCAACAATATTTTTTAAAAACAAAACCTTTCATCCCTGTAAGGGACGAAAGGTATACTTCCGCGGTTCCACCCTTATTGGTCAGCTAATGCCGCCCTCTTATCGCATTAGGCTCAAGAGCGCCTTCACTATAAATGAATGCTGATTCTCACCAACCATCAGCTCTCTTGAACTCATATTATAGCTACTCCTCTCTATCATAGCCTTAGTAACTTTTATAATTCTGTGTAATATAATCTAGCAAAACATGATTATTTTGTCAATAGGTTCTATGGCAGTTGAGTATCAATTTCAGGACAACAGCCATCACTTTCATCATTATTTGTATCAGGATTGTTAACGTTTGAAGCCTGATTTTCAGTTCTCAAATCATCTGTTAAATCCTTGACTTTATCAGCCACATTGGACACAGCATTATTGACCGCTTCAGTTACATTGACTGTTCCTTTGCTTTTTCTTTCTACTTCAATTGTACATTTAGTCATCAATGCGGCAGCAGTACCAATAGCAGCTATCTTCGGCATAACAAGGGCACTTATGGCTCCGGCTGTGACAGGAATATCCAGTATCACAACATCATCTTTCTTTATTCTGATTCTATTGATATTTCCTGTGTTGACTATGCTTTTTAACTTGTCTACAAGCTCATTACCCTTTACAGATATGGTCTCTGTCCAATTCTTGCTGTTTGACTCCTCAATATTTATTAAAGCATCAACTACGTTGCCGTTGGCAAGAGTCAGGGCTTCCCGGGCTTCTTTATAGGAAACGCCGGTTCTGTCTCTTATAATGTCTATCTTATCCAGCGTAATGTCCACTCCACATTCTCCTTTCATTGACGAGTAAAATATTCTTATTCGAAGCTTTTTATGCTGTTGATAAAATCCATGGACTTAAACTTTTTGTCCAAATGTTTTTCAACAAAAGCAATAATGATTTTATCTATCTCTATAAAAATATTATTATCAATTTTTATAGTATTTAATCTCGAAATAGGTGTGGACAATAAGCATCCAATTGTTTCCAAAGTTCCTTTGCTAACCTTTATTGCAGCCTTATCATGTTCTAAGCAAAGGCTGCATAAGGCTCCTCCCAAATCAACGCTGAATCTACTTAAATTTTCTTCTCGACCACAATTAACACATTTGGTAATCAATGGTCTAAATCCGCTTATATCCATTAACTTTATTTGGTATCCACAGGATAATATGCCTACTGGTATTTCATTTCTTGATAAGTAATATAAGGTTTTTGATAAAACAATAAACAACCTTTCACTTGGTATATCCTCATCTGTTACTGAATCAGCCAACTCGGCAAAATATACAGCATATGAGAGTTTTAAAAGATCCTTCCTTATGTCATAAAAGGATTCTCTTAACTCCCCTGAGCTTATATGGTAGAAATTTGATCCCTTATATAGTATTAGATCACTAAAAGCAAAAAGTTCGCTGCTTGGCAAAAGACTGCTTTTTGGTCTTCTACAGCCTTTGGATACTGCTTTTATTTTTCCCTTATCTCTTGTTAAAATTGTAAGTATTCTATCAGCTTCATTGATATCAGTATATTTTAAAACCAAACCTTGGGTCTTTAATATTGCCATAATACACCTCTAATTAAAACCTAGGGCTTTAAGAGCTGATAAGTTATCCCTCCAGTCCCTCTTTACCTTAACCCAAAGCTGGAGATTCACTTGGCAATTCAACAGATTTTCTATATCAACCCTTGCTCTGCTTCCAATAGCTTTGAGCATAGATCCTTGCTTTCCTATGATAATTCTCTTATGAGATTCCTTTTCGCAATATATTGTTGCTTCAATATCTATAATGTCTTTATTTTCTCTTTCTTTCATGGAAGTCACTTCTACTGCGGTACCATGAGGTATTTCTTCCTTAGTAAGAAGCAATATCTTTTCCCTTATATACTCGGCAACAATGAATTTTTCTGGAACATCTGTTATAATATCTGGAGGGAAATACATCGGACCTTCAGGAAGATATTTAACTATTTCATTTATAAGATTATCTGTATTATTTCCTAATTTAGCAGATATAGGTACGATGCTGTCAAATATATTTTCATATAGTGTTATTTTTGCCAGAACACCCTCTAGTTCTTGCTTTGATATTTTATCAATTTTGTTCAATGCCAGTATCTTTCTAGTCTTTAAATTCTTTACCGCATCAAATACATATATGTCTCCACTGCCTATATGTGTTGAACAATCAATTAGAACAACAACAACATCAACACCCTTCAAGGATTGAACCGCTGAAGTTACCATATACTCACCTAATTTATGTTTCGGTTTGTGAATCCCAGGAGTATCTAAGAATACAATTTGATAATCTTCATGAGTTAGTATGGTCCTTATAGTATTTCTAGTAGTCTGAGGCTTATCAGATATAATATTTATCCTCTCACCCATGAATGTATTTATGAGAGTGGACTTACCAACATTTGGCCTTCCTATTATTGATACAAAACCAGATTTAAAGTTTCCATCCAAATCAACTACCCCCTTCTACTTTGGGTTCAAATTCAGTAAATGCATGTGGTAGGAGTTCATATAGTTTATAAGTTTCAATCTTATTGTCGTCTGTAAATATGAGTTTCAAATCCAAGCCGAATTCAGACATGAATTGTCTGCATATGCCACAAGGATATGCAATCTCTTTGCCACTGCTCACTATGGCAATGGCCTCAAAATCTCTTTCACCTTCTGAAATGGCTTTTGTGAAAGCAACTCTTTCTGCACATATTGTTGCACCATATGAAGCATTTTCAACATTGCATCCTGTATATATCTTTCCTGACTTTGCTAACAACGCTGCTCCTACTTTAAAATTTGAATATTTTACATAAGCTTTTTCTCTAGCTTCTTTGGCCTTCTCAATCAATAAATCATAGTCCATATAATCACTCTCCAAATTCGATTTTAGTATTATTCGATACTACTTGAATCCATGTATTCCCTTTATTTAGTGTTATTTCTTCTCCATTTAGATTGTTATATGTAGTTTTTCCGTTTCTGCTGGATTTGCTCCATTCTATTTCTACTAGTTTGCCACCAGTCAGCAAATATCCTCTACCCTTGCCTATATTGCTTAATTCTAATCTGCCTGCCTTATCTAATACCTTTACTCCTACTTTTTCAATTATTATGTTTGTGGCCTTAATCTCCTTCAAAGACTCTTTATCCTTCATATTATCGCCGTTTATCTGACGATAATATACTCTTTCATCGTTATTATATATGTATGATATCTTATAATTTTTATCATAGTTAATTACAACTTTCTGGCCGTTTCCTCCATCAGGAGCTAAAAACTCATTGCTAAACTTAAAATATTTAGGTGCCGAATCTCTTTCCAGGTTTTTTTTCTGAGCCACTTCTCTTATAAGTTTTGTACTGGTGTACAAATTATGCGGCATCTTCCTGTCTTTTGATCTCCAATAGGCAGGTGTGCCTGACAAATCATCAAATGCATCCACCTTTAAACTCTTAATATCCTTCAATGCTTGAGGACTTCCTCCACAGTGAACATATATTGCATCAAATTCAAGAGCTTTATCGATAAAGTATGGCCTTGCACTTCTCACAGGACCTATTTTTTCTGTTGGTGTATGATGATAGACTGCCATATATCTGGTTATATTACCTTCTACAGGCATTTCATATACAATGTCTGCTTCTCCTATGCCTGATTGGGGTCTGGCACTTTTTTCGTTATCAATCATAACAGCCACCGGCCTATATTTTATATCATCTTCATTTTCTACTCCTATACCTGTAAGAGGACATATATATTTATTGACAGAATCTATTTCTGTACCAGTTTCTTCACTAGTTTCTTCCACATTTATAGCTTCTTCATTTTCTTCAGTCCCTTTTTTAGGTTGACACCCAGATACCAAAATTACAATAATAGTCATTGTTATCAATAATAGTTTCCATGATGTTTTCATCGCGACCCCTCTTCCTAATAAAATTAATATATTTTTTATCTTTTTATATTTAATACATTTAGTATTTCATCTTGCTTTTGAAACATTATTTTCTCATCCTCAGCATTAAGATGATCATAGCCTAACAAATGAAGCATTCCATGGACTAATAGGAAGGCTATCTCTCTTTCCTGACTATGTCCATATTCCTTAGCTTGCTCTATCGCTTTCTCAGTGGATATCACTATATCTCCCAACGGCATTTCCGCATCTATATATTCTTCATCACTCAAAATCTCATCATCACTTACTTCTTCATCATATTCCAGCATGGGAAAAGATAAGACATCTGTAGGCGCGTCTATGTTTCTATACTCCTTGTTTAATGTCTGAATCTCCTTATTGTCTACAAAAGATATGCTAACCTCAAAATCTTCATCCCATTTTTCATAATCCAAAACAGCTTTTACAATTTTCTCAACAAATGCTTTCACGTCATGAGAAATTACCATTATATCCTGCCTATTATCAATTAATACTGCCAATCTACCCTCTCCTTTGTCACATATCATTTTTCTTCATACTTAATTTCATATATATCCAAGGACTTAAGTCCCCGTGATATGTCCCTTGTCTTATTATTTTTATTGTTGTTCTATTTCTTTAAGATTTTCAGGATATTCTATTCTTTCATGAAATATACCTTCAAGTACTTTCACAAAAGCATTAATTATGTTTTCTATATCTTTCAAAGTCAGATTACATTCACTTAGCTGATTATCATTTATTTTGTCAAAAACGATCTTCCTTACTCCCTTTTCAACATCTTCCTTTGTAGGCTCACTCAAAGATCTGATAAAAGCTTCAACAGAATCTGCCAGCATGACAATTGCGGCTTCCTTTGATTGAGGTTTCAATAAAGGATATCTAAATTTCTCTTCTTCTACAGCTTCTTCTCCCTTAGCTTTAAGTGCTTTGTGATAAAAATAAGCTACTAATGTATTTCCATGGTGTTGACTTATTATATCAATTACTTTTGACGGAAGCTTGCTTTTCTTTGCAATTTCTACTCCATCCTTTACATGGGATATTATTATTGAAGCGCTCAGATTAGGCGAAATTTTATCATGAGGATTGTCCTGAGTAAGCTGATTTTCTTTAAAAAAGTAAGGTCTTTTCAATTTACCTATATCATGGTAATAGGAACCTGCCCTACATAAAAGAGCATTTGCTCCCACCTCTTCTGCAGCAGCTTCAGATAGATTCCCAACCAAAACTGAATGATAATAAGTTCCTGGTGTTTCTATCATAAGCCTTCTTAGAAGAGATTGATTTGGATTTGTCAATTCCAATAACTTTGCAGGTGTTATTATATCAAAAGCAAATTCGAAGAAAGGTAATAAGCCTATTGTAAGTACTGATGTAAAAATTCCCCCAACAATGCCATAGGTAATATCATAAATAAAGTATTTGATTTCAATGTTATTAATCATTCCAAAGCTTATAATGGATATGACATTAATCAATGCAGAAGCTATCCCCGCATATATAACCATGCTCCTATGATGAGTTTTTGAAACCATTATGGAACCCAATATTCCAGACAACATCAAAGCTATCATCAGAGTTATATTAAACTCCGTTAAGAAACCCATTATAATAACCATTACAATGTTTGTTACGATAGCTATTCTGGTGTCCACAAGAATTGTTAAAATAAATGCGCAGGCAGGCACAGGCATCATATAGTGAGAAATTGATCTTGTACCAACTGCAATTATGAGGTTTATGACAATATTGATGCAAACAAGCATTAATAAGGAATTGCTTGTCCACACATTGGGGCATATGATCCAAACATAAAGACAAAATACTATCATAGTCACCAATAAAATGGAACCATATGAAAAGCCGATTCTCATATCATTGCTGTTTACATCTTTAAGAAGTCCATATGCTCTTAAAAGTTGTATCTGCTGTTCGTTGACCTCTTGCCCTTTGCTTACTATTCTTGTACCTTTTTTAATCAAAATCTCTTCGATATTTGCTTTTGCTTCTTCTCTCCTGATCTCTGTTTCTACTTCATCATATAAAAGATTTGGTTTTATTATTGATACAGCAATTTGAGCAGCTACACCGTTAAGCTTGTTCTGCTTTGGTAGCTTGGAAAAAAACTCTACTATTTCTCCTCTTTTGCTGTCCATTTGCTCTTCACTTAATCTTTCATTTAATATTTGATTTATTAAATACTTTATATTTTCCTTAGTCTGGGTGAAATCCTGATTTGAAGCATTCAGAAGTAGTTCATAAGATACCTTGTCCAACTTAATAACATTGCTATTCTCTATATTTAACACTTTCTCTTCCATAGTAAGTTCTTCATTGCTTCTAAGCTCATCCAATTGATGAAAAAGATGATCAATAGTTTTTTCTAGTTCTATTTGCACAGTAAGGTCAACCTTATATATAGGCTGAACTTTATCAGCTGCTTCTTTACGCAGCATCTCTGTGGCAGCTTTATCAACCATGTTAGCAGGTGCATCAATATCTACAGCAGCAATATCTCCTACACTTAAACTGTACTTTTTTGGCGCTGCGGTTATCATCAGCACAGCATACATGATTAAAAACACAGATATTAATATTGAATATCTTATAAATCTAGACTTTTTACCCTTTTCCATATGATACCCCCGTGCCTGCTAATCAAACAACTGGGTTTGTGCTGCATTCTCCTCTTCGTACTTCTCATAAGCTTTAATAATATGTTGTACCAATCTATGCCTAACAACATCTTTTTCACTCAGATGTATAAACCCAATCCCATTTATATTCTTTAATATTTCCTCTACTTGCTTCAATCCTGAAAATTTTCCACGAGGTAAATCTATCTGAGTAACATCGCCAGTTATTATTGCCTTAGAACCAAATCCTAATCTTGTCAGAAACATTTTCATCTGTTCAGGCGTGGTGTTTTGAGCTTCATCCAATATAATATAAGAGTCGTCCAAGGTTCTCCCCCTCATGTATGCCAAAGGTGCCACTTCAATTAAACCCTTTTCCATGTTCCTTTGGAAATTTTCTGCACCCATAATATCATACAATGCGTCATATAGAGGTCTTAAATATGGATCAACTTTATCCTGAAGATCACCAGGAAGAAATCCTAGCTTTTCCCCTGCTTCTACAGCAGGTCTTGTAAGTATAATTCTGTTGACTTCTTTATTCTTAAAAGCTTTAATCGCCATTGCCATTGCAAGGTATGTCTTGCCGGTTCCCGCAGGTCCTATTGCAAAAACTACCTCATTTTTCTTTATTGCGTCAATATATTTCCTTTGTCCAATAGTTTTCGCTCTTATAACTTTTCCTCTTGCTGTGGTAATAATTACCTCGCTAAGTTCATCGGTATTCTTATCCTCTCCATCCCTTACTAATCTTATTGCATAATCTACTGCATGACCGCTTATTGATCCTTCGTTATCAAGCTTCTGCATCAACATTTCTATAACTCGTTTTGCCATTGCGGTATCGTCATCTTCTCCAATAATCCTCAGTTTGTCATCTCTGAGTATAATATCTACATTAAACTCATTTTGGATCAATATAAGATTTTGATCATAATCTCCAAAAAGCATCCTTGTTTTATCCATATCTATAAGTATAACCTTTTCATCAGAAGTGTCATTTATCAAATTATACTCCTCCTACTTAAGTAAAATCTAGTCTATTTTAACTTTAACACCAATATCCTCCATAACCTCCACATATATTTTACCGATTAGGGAATTATCATTGGTGAAATATTCTATTCTATTATTTAGCACTATCGCATTTTCAGGAATCTGAAGTTTTATTCTTGCATTTAACCTTTTTTCACATATAGCTTTTGCTTCTTCTTCATCTATTATTTTTGTAACAGAAACCAGCTCTTCATATCTAGTAATAATGAGTTTAATTGGAAAAACATAACTACCAAAATTAAATAAGTAAATTTCCCTGCTACTTTTATTATAATTCTCAAAAGGTATTTTCTTATTCCTTTCCAATTTTCTATTGATTATTTCCATTGAATAGGTACGAAAAGTTCTGCCCGTCTTTTTATACTTTATCTGTCGATATGGTATCTCCTCCACATCTTCATACCATGTTCTTGCGTGGACTTCCGCCATAGAATGGACATAACGCTCAGAAATATTATCTCTTATTATTGTTCCTGACACTAATATTTGTCCTTTCTTTACAGTGTCTCCATCCTTTACCATACCATCGCCATTTAATACAAGAATCTTATCTATAACACCGTCTTTTGATGCTATTATATCACAGGGTTCATCTCTATCAATAAGCTGTGGCTCAGGTTTTTTTTCTACCACTGTAATAAATGCTTTAGTTCCCTTTATCTGTATCCCCATCCATGTCAAATCAGGCATTCTTATAAGCATCCTGTTTTCAATCTCTCTCTTGTTTATCTTGTTCTTTTTTGCGCCTACTTTTAAACCTTCAAGGCTGAGATTATCTATAATCGCTTGTTCATCAATTCTTGCCAACCCTTCGATTTCAATCATCCATATATAGGAGCTCAATATGTATATAAAGACTAACAAAGCCCCCAGACCCAAGAAAAACCATTTTCTTCTTTTCATAATCTTTATTTTGAAGGGCATACCGCATTTTTCTATTATTTGAATATTACTATCGGTTTTTCTAACAATAGATCTAAGCTTGAAAAAGTCTTTTATGTTTATCTTTGCCTTAATTGTGGTATAGTCAATTTTTTCGATATCCCAAAGATAAATGCCATTTACTACAGCAAGGTTGATAAATCTTTCTATCCTTATGCCTTTTACAATTATGATAGCATATCCACAAAAATAATTCCATAATCTCAATATAAACACAGTCTCACCTCATCAATAGCCAATATTGCTTATTTTCCCTATAATAATTATCTCTTCCTGTATTATTGACTTTATAGTTAACCCTTCTCCCAGAATGGTCAATATACCGCATGTTGTATTTATTCTGATCTGGTTATCATTATAGCTAATAATTCCTTTATGGTTTTCAACTGTGATGCTATCCTTACCCAGTATTGTGACTTTGGGAATATCCAATGTAATATCCTTAGGCAATTCAAGAGCATCGGATATCTTTTCTTTTATCTTATAAGACTTTGTTTTCATAACATACACCTCATAATAAATTTATGATAATGCAAACTCTTTAGAACAAAAAACGCATGAGTTTCCACTCATGCGTCAAATGCAATATTTATTTTTTTCTTAATGCTACAGGTTTACCAAGAACTTCCGTCATAACTATAGCCCTTTGTAAATCAGATAACCCAATATCCAGAATTTCATCATCATAAATATCATCAGCTTCTTCATGTATGATATTGTCTACTCCAATTTTATACATATCTGACTTTTCGTTAGTATAACCTAGACTATAGTTAACGGCAGCCTTTTGCTTAGGCTTAACAGAAGCTTTTTCTCTGCTATTTTTATTATCATTGCCATTTTTATCAATAACTGTTCTATTAGCTACAGGTTTTACTATCTTCTTTTTCTGACTGTTTTTGTTTTTACCGCTAAAAACACCAGATAATGCAGCTATCAGTAGAGCAATAAATAAACCTTCCAATATTCTTCCCTGCCTTTGTATTAAATTCCGGATTGGGAATTTACTTTATTTTTTATCTTTGTTTATAATCTCATTCTTACCTGACTTGGATATGGATTCTCTCATCTGAGTATCTGCTTGTATGTTCTGCATATTTAGATAATCCATAACACTTATTTTTCCTTGTCTTAAGGCTTCTGCCATTGCTTTAGGCACTTCTGCTTCTGCTTCTACAACTTTTGCTCTCATTTCCTGTACAGCTGCTTTCATTTCCTGCTCTTTAGCTACTGCCATAGCTCTTCTTTCTTCTGCTTTTGCCTGTGCTATTCTCTTATCAGCTTCAGCTTGATCGGTTTGAAGCTGAGCGCCAATGTTCCTTCCTACATCCACATCTGCAATATCAATAGACAATATTTCAAAGGCTGTACCGGAATCCAAGCCCTTATTTAGCACTGTTCGTGAAATCAGATCAGGGTTTTCTAAAACCGCCTTGTGGCTTTCTGAGCTTCCTACAGTAGTAACAATACCCTCACCAACTCTTGCTATTATGGTTTCTTCACCGGCTCCACCAACCAGCCTGTCGATATTAGCTCTTACAGTGACTCTTGCTTTAGCTTTCACCTCAATTCCATCTTTAGCAACTGCTGCAACAATAGGTGTCTCTATAACCTTCGGATTAACGCTCATTTGAACAGCTTCCAAAACATCTCTTCCTGCCAAATCTATAGCTGCTGCTCTCTCAAAACTGAGGTCTATTTCAGCCCTTTGTGCAGCTATAAGTGCATTTACGACTCTATCGACATTTCCGCCCGCAAGATAATGGGCCTCTAACTGATTTACAGATACACCCAAACCAGCCTTTCTGGCTTTTATCAATGGGTTTATAATCCTGCTTGGAACTACTCTTCTAAGTCTCATACCAACTAAAGTGAATATTCCAACATTAACTCCTGCCGCTAATGATGATATCCATAAACCTAGAGGTACAAAACTGAAAAATATGGTTATAGCCAAAATAACAACAAACAAAATTAAGATTGGGATAATAAATTCCATTAAATCTCCTCCTCACACTTTTTCACAATAATTTTCATGCCATCAACTTCAGTTACGATAATTCTGGATCCTTTCTGTATAAAATCGCCTTGAGATTGAACGTTAACCCTCTCTCCTTCAATTATAGCTACACCTGAAGGTCTTAAAGGAGTATCTGCCACTCCTATTTTGCCTATATATGATAACTCTTTTTTTGAGCTTGTATAACCAGATTCTTTCTTTTGCTCATCATCTAGTATAATAAACTTTAAATATTTACTGCCATATCCAAGCTTATACAAAACTACAAGTATTGTCACAAATACCGCTATTGTAGCTATTACCAACAGTATAGCTTCATACAAACTTGAAGTTATCAATGCAATACTGATAACAACACAGATGGTTCCAGTTATTCCTGCTACTCCAAAGCCCGGCATCAGACCTTCCACAGTCAATAGAAGCAAACCAAAAACATACAACACAATTGTAAGTATGTTCCAATCTCCAAGCACATTGTCAGCCTCCTTCCGCCCATTCAAAATATAGTAATCACTGCAGCATTCAATAACATTATACATTAATTACCTGGAATAATCTATAAATAATATATATTATTGTATCTACATTTATCATACTTTTTTCTCATATATTTTAGTTAGATGATAGTTAGATGATACTTATATATAAAATTACAAAACCTGAAATCTATGGATTAGATTTCAGGTTTATCAATCAGATTTAATTTAAATGCTTTTTCACTAATTCGTTTACCAATCTTCCATCTGCTCTGCCTTTAACCTTTGGCATAAGAGCCTTCATTACTCTGCCTATATCTTGGGCACTTTGTGCTCCAACTTCATATATGGTCTGAGTAACAATATTGTCTAACTCATCTTCACTAAGCTGCTGAGGAAGGTAGGCCATCAATATATCTATTTCCCTTTTTAAATTTTCAACTAGGTCAGTTCTACCGCCTTTTTCATACTCAGGTAAAGCATCTTTCCTTTGCTTTACGGCTTTTGCAATAACTTCAAGAACACCCTCATCGTCAAGTTCTATTTTTTTGTCTTTTTCAATTTGAAGTATTCCTGCTCTGACCATAGTTATAACATTCTTCCTAATGTTATCTTTATCTTTCATTGCAGCTTTCAAATCATCTTGCAATAATTGCTTCAGAGACATTTAAATCATCCCTTTTTATATTTATTTAAACTTTCTCTTTCTAGCTGCTTCGGATTTTTTCTTTCTTCTTACGCTTGGCTTTTCATAGTGTTCTCTTTTTCTAACTTCAGCTAATACTCCAGCCCTAGCACATTTCTTTTTAAATCTTCTCAATGCGCTTTCCAAAGACTCGTTTTCGCCAACTCTTATTTCAGACATCTAACTCACCCTCCCTCCGCTGGTAACAATCATTAGGTTAAAATAAACTGCATAAAAAGTGGGATAAATTAAACACATATTTTATTATACAGTACATGCTAATTAGGTGTCAATAAAAGGTTTCTGTATTTTATCCTGGTGGCCATTGCATAGACCTACCACCTAAAATGTGAAAATGTATATGAGGAACAGTCTGACCTCCGTCTTCCCCAATATTATTCACTATCCTAAATCCTTTCTCTGAAAGCTTAAGATCTTTAGCAATTTCTGAGATAACTTTGAATACATGGCTGATGAGTTGATGTTCATCTCCACTTAAATCCATAATGGATTTAATATGAGTCTTGGGAACAACGAGAACATGAACCGGAGCTTCCGGATTAATATCATTAAATGCAATAACCTTATCATCCTCATATACCTTATTGCAAGGTATTTCACCCTTCACAATTTTGCAAAATATACAGTTTTCCATATATATCACCTCCCTAAATAGGCCTAGAGAAATATTCAACAAAATGTTAAAAAATCCTTCTATTTATCAAATCTTTTCCAGATACCCTATCATTATGTCTCCTTCAATATCTACAAGACGAGTATTAATAATCTCACCCTTTATATCATATGCAGTTTCAGCTTTTACTCTAATATAATTATCTGTAAGACCTTCATAATAATTGCTCGCATCATCAATTTTTTCTTCATATAAAACCTTAAAGGATTTACCTATCATGTTATTCATAAATTTAATATGATTTTTATGGGCGATTTCAGAAATAATCTTGCTTCTTTCGTCCTTAACTTTTGGGTTCACCTGTCCCTTAAATTTTGCAGCTGGAGTTCCCTTCCTTGGAGAAAACTTGAAAACATGCATACTGCTAAAGGACATCTCTTCAACAAACTCTACAGTTTTCTTGAATTCCTCATCTGTTTCTCCGGGAAATCCTACTATTATATCAGTTGTAATTCCAACATCAGGATATATGTTTCTTAATTTGCTTACTACTTCCCTGTACTGCTGGGTAGTATATTTCCTGTTCATTCTTTTCAGAGTTTCATCGCAACCGCTTTGTAAAGATAAATGGAAATGTCTGCACAGCTTATGAAGCCTTGGGAGATTGGCTATAAATTTGTCATCAAAGGTCATAGGATCTACAGAACTCATCCTTAATCTTTCAATTCCATCTATTTCATGAACCATATTGATTATGTCCATCAATACAACATCACCCAAATCTTTGCCATAGGAACCTACATGTATCCCTGTAAGCACTATTTCCTTATACCCATTCTCCGCAAGAATCTTTACTTCATTTACTATATTTTCCGGCTTTCTACTTCTTATTCGGCCTCTTGCATAAGGTATTATACAGTAAGTACAATATTGTTCACATCCCTCTTGTATTTTTATAAATGCTCTGGACCTGCTTTTATAATTTCTTATAGCCATATCTTCGAATTCTTCTATTTCCATTATGTTGCCCACTACGCTTACCTTTTTGTCCATGTTATGCGCTTCTTCTACCAATTCAACTATTCTAGATCGTTCACTGGTACCCACAACAAGCTTAACTCCAGGAATTTCCAGTATCTCCTGAGGAGCTATCTGAGAATAGCAACCCACAACCGCAATAAAGGCCTCCGGATTATGATCCAAAGCTCTCCTAATGATTTGTCGTGATTTTCTGTCACCAATATTAGTTACAGTGCAAGTGTTTATGATATAAATATCCGAATATCCATCGTATTCAACAATTTCATAGCCTGCATTCTCAAAGGCCTCCATCATGGCCTCTGTTTCATATTGATTTACTTTACATCCTAAAGTATAAAAAGCTACCTTATTCAATGTTTTTCCTCCAATTTATTACATCTCATCAAGCTCATACATTACACAGCTTAATACCGTTGACCCTGCAGTCTCAGTTCTCAAAATCCTTGGCCCCAGTGTTACAGGTACAATATCTCTTTCTACAGCTGAATATATTTCTTCATCTTCATAACCGCCTTCAGGCCCAATAAAAATACCTATGCTGTTAATAATTTTCCCGCGTATAATATTTTTTAATTTATTGTTCTTTTCCAATTCATAAGGCATTACAGACAAATCCAAATGGGCTACATTTTTCAATGCTTCTTCATATGCTATAGGCATTTCTACCTTTGGCACCTTCCCTCTTTGACTTTGTTTTGCTGCTTCCAAAGCAATTCTCTGCCATCTCTCCACTTTTTTCCTTTCATCTTTTTCGTCTGAAAGCTTTACCACGCTTCTAGCATTAATAACCGGAACTATTTGACTTATTCCCAACTCAGTACACTTTTGAATTATAACATCCATCTTAGCACTTTTCGGAATGCCTTGATAGAGAACAACGTTTATTTTGGGCTCTGTCTTAGAAGGTTCTTTACTCAATATTCTTGTCCTTACTTCATGCTTATCCATACCTTCTATTGATACATAATAATCCATACCATGGCCATCACACAAAACTATGCTGTCACCTATTCTTAACCTCAATACCTTTGAAATATGGTTTACATCTTCCCCAGTGACATCAATTGTATCCTTTTTTATATTCTCTATATCAACAAAAAAGCGATGCATACTAACCCCTCTTTGCAGCTATTGCGCACCATTCTCCCATTTGGGAAATTTCTAAAATAGAGAACTGATGCTCTTTCAATGCATTAACTACATCATCTTGTCTGTCCAATATTATGCCGGATGATATGAATATGCCGTCATCCTTTAGAAAATTGATGGCCTGCGGAGTAAAAGATATTATTATATCTGCAATAATATTTGCAACTATCAAGTCTGCTTTTTCAGATGCCACATCCAGTAAATTTGAGTTTTTTACTACTATTTTGCTTTCTTCCTCATTAACTCTTACATTCTCAATAGCAGATTTGCATGCAACCTCATCCAGATCTACACAAAGAACTCTTTCCGCTCCTAACTTTGCCGCAGTTATACCCAAAATCCCGGAACCGCATCCAACATCATATACTCTACATCCTTTTTTTACATACTTCTCCAATAGCTTGATACACATCAATGTAGTTTCATGATTTCCTGTACCAAAAGCCATTCCCGGATCAATCTGGACTATAATGTCATCGTCATCAGCTTCATATTCCTCCCACGTAGGTTTTACTACTATTCTTTCCCCTGCTTTAAAAGGTTTAAAATACTTCTTCCATGCATTTGCCCAATCTTCTTCCTTTACAACTCTGGTGTTTACTTCTCCCTTACCTTTGTTAAGACCGAAATCCGTTAGAGAATCTACCCTTTGCTTTATTTTTGATTTTATCTCATCAGTGTAAATGGTTTCAGGAAAGTAGCCCTTTACTTTTACATCCTTTCCCATTGCCTCAATTAAATCAGGCTCTACATAATCCCAAGCTGTTTCATTTTTATTTAATAAAATAAAATCATTTGGATCTTCAATAGCTATGCCTGAAGCCCCTACATCCTCAAGCAAAAATGATACGGCTTCGCTGGCTTCTGTAGTTGTCAGTATAGTGATTTCTATGTAATTCATCTTTTCTCTCTCCAATTTTAATATTTTGATTCTGAATACTTATTATATATAATTGTAACTTGCTTTACAATATATACATTGTGTAAATGTTAAGAAAGGCTTCCTTTGGAAGCGTTTTAACTATCAAGAAAACCTTTCATACCTGTTCCACTGAATATAAACTCCAAAGGAATTTATACTTTTCTAAGTATTATAGCAAAAGCAGCCATATACGGATGGCTGCTTACCTATGTGATTAATTATTATGCTGCTTATTTTCCGAAAGCATCTCTTACTTTTCCAAAGAAGGATTTGCCAGAATCACCAATAGTCTCACCACTTGCTTCCGCAAATTGCTTGAGAAGTTCTTTCTGCTTTTCGCTTAGTCGTTTTGGTACCTCCACTTTAACTGTAAAATACAAGTCTCCTTTGGTATTTCGTTTCAGATTCTTTACTCCTTTACCCTTTAACTTAAATGTTGTTCCTGTTTGGGTACCTTCTTCAATAGTATAATCAACATTTCCTTCAAGAGTTGGTACAGAAATGCTCCCTCCCAAAGCAGCTTTTGCAAAGCTTATGGGTATCTCGCAAAACAAGTCTGCACCATCTCTTTTGAACAACTTATGTGGTTTAACCTTCAGGTACACATATAGGTCTCCATTTGGACCACCTTTTTGGCCAGGTTCTCCCTCACCTCTTAAAGTAAGGATAGAACCATCATCTACACCTGCGGGTATATCTATAGTTATCTTTCTGGTTTTCCTAACTATTCCTCTACCAAGGCAAGATGAACATGGATTCTTTATTATTTTCCCTTCTCCATGGCACGATTCGCAGGTCCTTACATTAACAATTCTCCCTAAAGGTGAATTCTGTATATGTCTTACTTCACCTGAACCTCCACAGGTTCTACATGTTTCAATACTAGAATCGTCCTTAGCGCCCGATCCTTTGCAACTTGGACAGGTTTCATCTCTTGTTACGCTTATTTCTTTTTTTACTCCAAAAACTGCATCCTCAAAGTCAATCTCCAATTCATATTTCAGATCGCTACCTCTTCTTGGCCCTGATCTTCTGCGGCTTGAGGATGTTGAAAATCCAAATCCTCCGCCGAAAAATGTTTCAAATATATCTCCAATATCTCCGAATCCACCGGTAAAGTCTCCGAATCCGCCGAATCCTCCGCCACCAAAACCGTTAGGATCAAAAGCAGAATGCCCGAACTGATCATATTTTGCTCTTTTTTCCTTATCACACAAAACTTCATAGGCTTCATTTATTTCCTTGAATTTGGCTTCTGCTTCCTTATCTCCCGGATTAAGGTCAGGATGATATTTTTTTGCCAGTCTTCTATATGCTCGTTTTATATCTTCTTCCGATGCATTTTTATCTACTTCTAAAACCTCATAATAATCCTTTTTAACCGCCATGTTTACACCACCTTGCAGAGGGGTAAGTACTATTTATCCTCATCAACTTTATAATCCGCATCAATTGTGCCATCGTCATTTTGCCTTCCAAAGCCCTCTGCATTAGGAGCTCCCTGACCTCCGGCTGCCTGATAAATCTTTGAAGATAGATCATAGAAGACCTTAGTAAGTTGTTCTGTGGCTTCTTTTATGCGGTTTATATCAGTGCCTTTTAGAGCTTCCCTCAATGCATTTAATTCAGTCTCGATCTTAGCTTTATCTTCCTGGCTTAGTTTATCTCCCATATCCTTTAATGATTTTTCCGTTTGATATACTAAGCTATCTGCTTGATTTCTAATTTCAACTTCTTCTCTTCTCTTTTTATCTTCAGCAGCATATTTCTCAGCATCTTTTATTGCTCTTTCTATTTCTTCATTTGTCATATTTGAGCTGGCCGTAATCGTAACTTTTTGCTCATTGCCTGTTCCTAAGTCCTTAGCTGATACATGAACTATACCATTTGCATCTATATCAAATGTAACTTCTATCTGTGGTACTCCTCTTGGAGCCGGGGGTATACCAGTAAGCTGGAATCTGCCTAATGTCTTGTTATAAGCTGCCATTTCTCTTTCTCCTTGTAGAACATGGATTTCTACACTTGTCTGTCCATCGGCAGCTGTTGAGAATATCTGACTCTTTCTGGTTGGTATGGTTGTATTTCGTTCAATAAGCTTTGTAAATACCCCTCCTAATGTCTCTATACCAAGGGATAGAGGAGTAACATCTAATAGCAATACATCCTTAACCTCTCCTGTAAGAACAGCAGCTTGTATTGCAGCACCAATAGCTACACATTCATCAGGGTTAATTCCTTTATATGGCTCCTTACCTGTCAATCTCTTAACAGCTTCCTGAACAGCAGGTATCCTTGTAGAACCACCAACAAGAATTACTTTGTTAATCTTATCTACAGTCAACCCTGCATCGGCCAATGCTTTTCTTGTAGGTTCCATAGTTGCTTCAACAAGATCGTGAGTAAGCTCATCAAATTTTGCTCTTGTCAAAGTCATATCCAAATGCTTTGGCCCGGTAGCATCAGCAGTAATAAAAGGAAGATTTATACTTGTCTGAAGTACGCTGGAAAGCTCTATCTTAGCTTTCTCTGCAGCTTCTTTGAGTCTTTGCATTGCCATTCTGTCATTTCTTAAATCAATACCATTTTCTTTCTTAAATTCATCTATCATATAGTCCATTATTCTGGCGTCAAAATCATCTCCACCAAGTCTGTTATTTCCACTGGTAGCTAAAACTTCAAATACTCCATCGCCCAACTCCAGTATGGACACATCAAATGTGCCTCCACCTAAGTCAAATACCAATATCTTTTGATTATCTTCCTTATCTAATCCATAAGCTAAAGCTGCGGCTGTGGGTTCGTTTATTATTCTCAGGACTTCGAGTCCAGCAATTCGTCCTGCGTCCTTAGTTGCTTGTCTCTGGCTGTCACTGAAATATGCAGGTACTGTAATAACCGCCTGGGTTACAGGCTGGCCTAAATACGCTTCTGCATCCTGTTTCAACTTGGATAATATAATAGCTGATATTTCTGGTGGAGTATAATCTTTACCATCTATGTTAACCTTATAGTTTGTACCCATTTCCCTTTTTATTGATATAATTGTTCTATCAGGGTTAGTAATGGCTTGCCTTTTTGCAACTTGACCTACAAGTCTTTCACCGGTTTTTGAAAATCCAACTACAGAAGGTGTTGTTCTATTTCCTTCAGCATTAGGTATTACTACAGGCTCACCGCCTTCCATAACTGCAACACAAGAGTTTGTAGTACCTAGGTCTATACCTATAACTTTTGCCATTTATATTCATCCTCCTCATGATCTACAATTTGATTTTAATTCTTGACTGCTACTTTCACCATAGCAGGTCTTATGACTTTGCTTTTGAGCGTGTAACCTTTCTGGAAAACTTCCTTTACTTTATTGTCATCTTCTTCATTTGCTTCAACCTGCATCACAGCATGGTGCTTATTGGGATCAAATTCACAGTTGAGAGCTTCAATTTCTTCAAGGCCATTTTTTTGCAGAGTAGATACAAATTCCTTATAAATCATTTCAAGTCCTTCAATGTACTTGCTATCTAAATCAGCGGATCTAAAGGAATCGAGAGCTCTATCAAAGTTATCTATTGTAGGTAGCAATTGAGTCATTATGTCTTCCAATGCGGCTACAAATATCTCTTCCCTTTCTCTTGCTACTCTCTTTCTATAGTTGTCAAAATCTGCCTGAAGCCTTAGATGTCTATCTTTTTGCTCCTCAATAAAGGCTTCATATTCCTTTATTTTCTCTTCCTTTGCCTTTAGTTCTTCTTTCATTTTTTCCATTTCACTGGAAGTCTCTTCGTTGTTATGCTCACAACTGCTTTCCTCCATTTCCTCTTCTTGCCCTTTAATTTCATTGTTATCATTGCTCTTTAATTCTGTCTCTTGCTTTTTTTTCATCTATCAGCCCACCTATCAATTTTATATTTTGTCTATGTTTTAATGATCTTTGTCAAAATATCATTCAAATTCTGAGTTAGACAATCTACAATAGATATAACCTTTGAATAATTCATTCTGGTAGGACCTAATACGCCAATAGAACCGATTACTTTACCGTTATAACTGTATGTGGCAGTTATTATGCTGCAATCTTTCAATTGATGTATTTTATTCTCCTTCCCAATTGTTACAGTTGTCTTTTCAGATACATCCTTCAATATTTCATAAAGGATGTCATTTTTATCCAAAATGCTGAAAAAGTCCTTGGCCTTTTGTACATCGCTGTATTCAGGAAGATCAAGTAGATTAGCTGCTCCATCTGAATATATCTCTGCCCTTTCTGAATATCTCAAAGCTTGCAAAAGCTCAGGCAACACTTTTGTCAGCACCTGCTTGTAATCTTCATTATTATTTATCCCACTGTTTATTTTAGTAATGTCCATGTTAACCAGTTCTTCAATGGACAAACCTATAAGCTTTTGGTTCAACATGTTTGATATCTTTTCAAGTGCATCTACCTCTATGTCAGAATCAGTTCTTATAACGCTGTTTTTTATTATACCTGCGTCAGTTACAATAACAGCAAGTATGTTATGACTATCAACCTTAATCAGCTGAAGATGCTTTAAGCAAGTTCTTTTGAACTGAGGTGCCATAGCAATAGACGCATATTTAGTCATGGCTGACAGCAGCTTTGAAGCATGTTTAATAAGCCTATCTATCTCTCCAACAGTGTCCATAAACTCTTTCCTGATAAACTCATAATCATGCCAATCTATAGTCTTTTGTTCCATCAGTCTATCTACATATAATCTGTAACCTTTATCTGATGGTACTCTGCCTGCCGAGGTATGAGGTTGTTCTATATACCCCATCTCTTCCAAATCAGCCATCTCATTTCTAATTGTTGCTGGACTTATATCCTTAAGATACTTCTTTGACACTGTTCTTGAACCAACAGGCTCTGCAGTATTTATATAATCTTCAATTATTGCTTGTAAGATAAGCTGTTTTCGACTTCCAAGGGACATAGAATTCACCACCTTTGTTAGCACTCATCACTATCGAGTGCTAAATCTGCTTTTAAAATATCACTGTAGCTTTTTTTTGTCAATAGAATTTTCAAAAATTGTTGCTACATGAATTCAATAAAAACTCTATTGGATAAATCTCTGCCCTTATCAGTAAGGTTAATACTATTACCTTCTTTTACTATCAGCAAATCTCCCTCTAACTTTTTTATAGTATCTTCATATCTCTTTAAAAAATTAATATTATACTTCTTATTTATTTCAGAAATATTAAGTCCAGAATTAAGCCTTAATCCAAGTATTATTGTCTCCCACAATTCTTCTTCAAAACCGATGATTTCACTATCCTTTATTGGCAGTATTCCTTTCTGCAAACAGTTTATATAAACATTTAAGTCTTCATAATTCCAGAACCTTCTATTATCAATTTTAGAGTGGCTTCCTGCACCGACCCCGATATATTCCTCATTCCTCCAGTAGATTAAGTTATGTGCACAACAAAAACCCTCTTTAGCAAAGTTGGATATCTCATATTGCCTCAATCCATGTGCTTCTAGTGTATTTTTTGCTAATCTATACATTTCTCTATCCATATCCTCATCTGGAGTTCTTAATTCTCCAGATTGGATAAGTCTATGTATTGGAGTACCTTCTTCCACTATAAGGCTATAACAGGATATATGTTCAACTCCTAATACACATACATTTTCCAGAGTTTCTAACCACATATCTATGTTTTGTCCCGGAAGTGAGAACATCAAATCAACATTTATATTATTAAAGCCATGTTCCCTAAACAGCTTAAAGCTATTTAAAAAATCGTCTCTTTTATGGATTCGTCCTATTGCTTTCAGCAAATCATCCTGCCAAGCTTGCAAGCCAATGCTTATTCTGTTTATTCCAATAGTTTTATATATATCTATTTTATTTTTATCAATTGTACCAGGATTGCATTCAATAGTTATCTCTGCATCCTTTTCAATGTTTTTTTCTATGGTTTCCATTATTTTCGCAATATTTTCAGGATTAATAATGGTGGGGGTACCCCCACCAATAAATATTGTTCTAAACCTATATTCCTGTGCATCCAAATAATACTTTAATTCCTTTATCAAAGCCTCTATGTAATAATTTTCATATATATCTTTATTGGAATAAGAATTGAAATCACAGTATAAACACTTTCTCATGCAGAAAGGTATGTGGATGTATAGACCTACATTTTTCATTACTATCACCTAATCATTTAGCTTAAGAACTGACATAAAAGCTTCCTGAGGTAGTTCCACGCTTCCTATCTGTCTCATCCTCTTCTTTCCTTCTTTTTGCTTTTCCAGAAGCTTTTTCTTTCTTGTGATATCTCCCCCATAGCATTTTGCCAATACATCTTTTCTTAATGCTTTAACTGTCTCTCTGGCTATTATCTTTTGACCTATAGCTGCCTGTATGGGAATCTCAAACATTTGTCTGGGGATTACTTCCTTTAGCTTTTCTGCCATAGCTCTTCCTCTGGCATATGCTTTTTCCTTGTGAACTATAAAGGATAATGCATCCACTGTTTCTCCGTTTAACAATATATCAAGCTTTACCAGATCAGATTTTTCATATCCTTTTAACTCATAATCAAAAGAAGCATATCCCTTAGTTCTTGATTTCAAAGCATCAAAAAAGTCATAAATGATTTCATTTAAAGGAAGGTCATATGTAATTATTGCCCTTGTTTCCTCCATATACTTCATATCCTTGTATTTACCTCTTCTGTTTTGACATAACTCCATAATAGTACCAACATACTCAGTGGGTGTCATTATGGAAGCTTCAACAATAGGTTCTTCCATATAATCAATTTCCTGTGCCAGAGGCATATTGGTAGGATTTGATACTTGGATTACTTCTCCATTGGTCTTTACAACATTATATATAACACTTGGAGCTGTAGTTATAAGATTAAGATTGTATTCACGTTCTAATCTTTCCTGTATTATTTCCATATGAAGCAATCCTAAAAATCCACATCTGAAGCCAAAACCTAAAGCAGCAGAAGTTTCTGCTTCAAACAAAAGAGCAGCATCATTTAATTGGAGCTTTTCCAAGGCATCTCTCAAATCTTCATAATCAGCTCCATCAGCTGGATAGATACCGCAATATACCATGGGAGTAACCTTTCTATATCCAGGCAGAGGATTTAAACAAGGTCTTTCTGCATCTGTAATGGTATCACCTACATGAACATCTCTAACATTTTTAATGCTTGCAGTTATATATCCCACTTCACCGGCCAATAGCTCGCTGCATGGAGTCATACCGGGATTAAATGTTCCAACTTCCACAACCTCATACTCCGCTCCACTAGACATCATCCTTATGGTCATTCCTGGCTTAACCTTGCCGTCAAAGACTCTTATATATGTTATTACTCCTTTATAACTATCGTATAATGAATCAAATATCAATGCCTTTAGTGGCTCATCTTCATCGCCTTGTGGATGTGGTACATATTTGACTATTCCTTCTAAAACTTCATCTATCCCTATGCCTTCTTTGGCAGATACCAAGGCAGCATTATCCGTATCCAATCCTATTACATCCTCAATCTCCTTTTTTACTCTCTCAGGATCTGCACTGGGCAAATCGATTTTATTTATAACAGGATATAGCTCCAGATTATTATCCAAAGCCAAATATACATTGGCTAAAGTCTGAGCTTCTATACCCTGAGTAGCATCTACGATAACAATAGCTCCTTCGCAGGCAGCCAAACTTCTTGATACCTCATAGGTAAAATCCACATGTCCTGGAGTATCAATAAGATTAAAAATATATTCTTCTCCATCATTAGCTTTATATTTCAACCTTACGGAAGTAAGCTTTATAGTTATGCCTCTCTCCTTCTCCAGATCCATGTTATCTAAAATCTGAGATTCCATATCCCTTTGAGCTACTACTCCGGTTTTTTCTATCAATCTATCTGCAAGAGTTGACTTACCATGGTCAATATGGGCAATAATGCAAAAATTTCTTATGTGTTTTTGCCTCTCGCTAGTCATCTGGGGTTCCTCCTTATAAATAAAAACTTTTAACACAGCCACAAAATATTAACAATTATAGCATAAAACATTTTACCATAAAAGCACATAATATAAAATTATTTTTAAAACCATATAGGCCCCTGAAGTCATCCAATACCGAATGCTTCAAGAGCCTAATTTTTTCACTATAGAACTTAATACTTCCCTTGACCATTTTAAAGCACTGTTTACTGCTTCTAGTACTTTTTCAATATTGAATCTATAGGTCTCACCAGCAACATCAACTCTAAGTTTTGAGTCATTTTCAATGTCTAGATATACAGCATGCTTTCCATCTTTCTTCAATACTAAATTTGAAGTTTTAGCATCTGTTACATATATCATGATTATGAAAAGCATAAAGCATATGAATAATAAACATAAATTTCTAAATTTCCTCTTTCTATGCTTCTTTCTCAATAACTTTTCTTCTGCTCTACTCAATTTTTTCACTCCTGTAGGTCTTTTAACACCTCTCCTATCACATTGCCCATCAACTCAGCTGAATAGTGAACTTCTTCATAGGTATTGAGCATACAACCTACTTCAATTAACATGGAATAATTACTGAAATACTGATTGTATTTTGTATTATGCCTATCTGTTCTCATATATAGCCCAGGATATAGTTTATCCATCTTCTTCTTTATGTATGCTGCAAATTTTTCCAGTTCTTCATAATTAGGGTTCTTCTTTCCTATAACTAACATGACTTTTGCGGCTTTCTTGCCATTTATAGTGATGGTGTAATCATTTTTTTTTGCGGTTTTCACTTTATCGTCTTTAGCAGTAAAGGCATCTCTGTGGATATCTAATATTACCTTGATAGAAGGATATTTTGCTACATGCTTTTTTATTGTTACTAAAGAATTTGAGTAGGAATATGCATAAGAATCTTTATCATGATAGGTTTTATCATGTATTACCTTATATCCGTATTTATCTTGTAAGACTTGAGCCATTATTGCACCCACTGAAACCACATTATACTTCTCTGTCATAGTATGATAGTTGGAAGCTGTATTGGGCATATAACTTTCTGTTGCATGGCTATGATATATGAGTATCTGTGGCTCTTTCTTGGGTAGATTGACTTTATCAGGTAAAGGCAAATTCACATCAAAATCTTCTTTCTTAATATCATTTTCAGAATCAGTTTCTGCCAAACTCTCATGCTCTTTCATTTCTTCTGCTGTATATTCATCTTCCTCACTGAAATATATTTCTCCTTGAGGCACATCGGAAAAGCTTTTTATATCTGGCAAATTATCGTTTATGGTTCCAGATGTGTATAATCCTCCTTGATTAATATCCATAAATCCTGAATAAGTAACCTTAAAAAAATTAAGTGGATCCTCTAGAAATTTGGAAGGCAGTGAAACCAATCTATCTGAAAAAAAGTCATCTATTCCTGTAATGGTAATTCCTTTATATTCTTCATAAGCAGCTTTCAAAGTAGGTATTGAATTATTCAAAAAAAACAGAAAAATATTGTTTGTATTTTCTTCGTCTATACCTTCATATATCTTAGTATTGCTGAAAACTTCATATGTTTCCTTCACGTCTCCATTAAAAGAGAAAAAAAACAAAAGAGTTACCATTAAAGCTAAGATAATAAAACAGAACCTCTTATTTTTATATCTCCTTTGTATATTCAAATACCTACACCCCACTTCACATTGGATCCAAAAAAGAAAATAGTATATATTTTAACTTATATGCCACATTGATACTTTTATGATAAAAACATTACAGGAAATCAGTTAGTAAACCTATGGACATCATCCATATGTATGCCTGGATGCAGTGAAATATTCAAACCATCTGCTATTACATCTGAAATTTCCTCTATAAAATCATCTATCTCCTTAGGAGTAACCATTAAACTTCCCATTTGTGGTGATAAAACCTCGCTTATAAGAGCCATCTTTTCCTCTCTGTCTATATTCCTTAGCATTTCATAGAAGCTCTTTTCGTTCTTTGCTTCTTTTATAAGATTATCAATAACCATATCAATTGTATCATTGGCCATAGTAGCTGCATCGACTACAGTGGGTACACCAATGGCAATTACAGGAACTCCCATAGTCTTTTCGCTTAATTCCTTTCTATTGTTTCCAACACCCGAACCAGGATTTATTCCAGAATCTGAAATCTGAATTGTTGTATTTACCCTCTGAAGCTTTCTAGAAGCTAAAGCATCTATTGCAATAACAACATCTGGTTTAACCTTGTTCACAACTCCCAATATTATTTCACTGGTTTCTATCCCTGTAATGCCTAAAACTCCTGGAGAGATGGCACATACAGACCTCACGCTTTCGTCAATCTGCTCAGGAAGGTATTCTCTCATATGCCTTGTAACCATTATTTTCTCAACCACTTTTGGTCCCAATGAATCAGGAGTAATGTTCCAATTACCTAAACCTACTACCAAAATAACAGACTTATCGTTGAGCTTTATCAGCTTTATTAATTCTTTAGCCAAGGCTCTGCTTACATCTTCCATCAAGTCTATATCTTTTTCCTTAAGTCTTGGGATCTCAAGGGTTATGTAGTTTCCTACAGGCTTTCCCATCAATCTGGCTCCGATTTCATCCTCAACCCGTACTCTTGTTATTCTTATATCATCATTTCCATCTGTAACAACACTAACTCCCGGAATGCTTTCATTACTTGTACTCTCATGTAACTCTTTTACTTCCAAAGCTAAATCGGTTCTTATATTCGTCATTGTTTTCCCTCCAAAAAATCCCTTGTTATCTTTTCCATAATAATATTATCAATATTTTTTTGTATTATATTCATAATACAGCCAAACAATACTTTTGGTAGGCTATTGCTTTTTACCATTCTGTGTGATAAAATACCATTTGTTAATTGATTTTTAAAGGAGGTGAATATATTGGCAAACATTAAATCCGCAGTTAAAAGAATCAAAGTTACAGAGTTCAAAACTCGTAGGAATAAGATGATTATTTCCTCCTTGAAAACTTCAATAAAGAAATTCGAAGAATCTGTAAAGGCCGGAAATCTTGAGGAGGCCCAAGTACTATATAGAAAGGCTGTTAGCTTAATAGATAAGGCAGCTGCAAAGGGAACCATCCACAAGAATACAGCTGCAAGGAAGAAATCAAGACTTTCCAGCAAATTGAAAGCTGCAATGTAATAGAATATAATAACCCTGGCAATATGCCAGGGTTTTTACTTTTTTCATTCATCAAATAAAGTAGTAAATAACAGTTCTATCGAAAGTCTCTCTTGCATTTTACCGGACTTAATATTAACATCACACTCTATGCACCTGTTAAAAGCATTGTACAATGTATCAAAACTCATTATGTCTATATGTTTCATATAGAGCTTTACCGTATATTCATGTATTTGTGCCTCTTTGGCAATTCCTTTTGCATCCAGCCCCTTACTTTTAAGCTCTTTTATCTTCATTAAGTTCTTGATTCCTTTTGAAATCATAGACAAAATACCAAATGAATTTTCACCGGATAAAAGCATATCATTATATATTTTGAGAGATCTTGAAATATCTTTCTGCCAACATGAATCAATTAGCTTGAATATATCATTTTCTAAACTCCTTCTTAATAAACCTTCTAGATGCTCTTCAGTTACTGTAATATCATCTCCCACATAAGCCAGCACTTTATTTATTTCGTTCTGTACATGATAAAGATTGGTTTCGGAATTTTTATCCAAATAGCCTATATTTTCTGCAAAATACTCTACAGTTGAAATCTTAATTGTTTTCCCGGCTCTTAAGAAATGTCCTCTAATCCATTGGACCAAATCACCCTTATCTATTTTGTCAAACTTATATACTCTTCCATTTTTATTGATATCCTTGAATAACTTTTTTCTTCCATCCACATCCCCATGATTTATAAATACTAAGCAAGTTGATTCTGGAATTTCAAAAATAAACTTTAAACCATCAGACTTATCATTTTCTTTTGGCTCCTCAATATATTCTTCTGATGATTTTTTAAATTTTGAAGCAAGCCCCTTATAATCCTTCACTACAACTAATCTTTTATCACTTCCAAAAGGCAAAGTGCTGCAAGCATTAATCAAATCCTTTATATCTAATGTGTCATCTTCAAAAATAGCGAGATTTATTTCAGGAAATCCCGTCAATACGTTTTTCTCCAGCTCTTCTAAGGCTTTATCCAGTAAAAAACTTTCACTGCCATATAATAAATATAATCTACCTATATCTCCCGATTTAAGGCTATTAATAAAAGACCTATACATAAAAATCCTCCTATGGTTTTGTACATATTATCTTACAGTTTTTAACTTCAACTTATCACCATTGGTAATAATCCTAATTGCTCCATTTGTATCTGTTCTATAAATAAGAGCTCCGGCTTTTTTGATGTTTTCCAGCACTTTTTCAGAAGGATGTCCGTATACGTTTTTCCCCACTGATATTAGGGAAATCTTTGGCGATACCTTGTTTATAAACTCCATACTGGAAGAAGTAGAGCTACCATGATGAGGAACCTTTAAAACAACAGAACCGATATCCAGATCTTTCAATATATTTTCTGCTTCTCTCTCAATATCTCCTGTAAAAATCATTGAAAATCTTCCGTAGTTTAATTTTGCAACAATGGAATTGTTATTTTCATCTGAGGAAGTCCCCACAATCAGTTTATCAGTTGGAAATAAAACTTCCAAGCATATATCCTTCTCCAATAAAATCTTATCCCTAGCACCAACATAATATATATTGGCACCTTTACGTCTGGATATATCAATGAGCCTTTCTAGCTTATCACTTTTAAATGGAGCTTTGGGCAATAAAAGATTTCTTATGTTAAACTCTTCAGCCACTTTTATAAGCCCTTCCATATGATCTTCATGAATATGAGAAACCATAACAGTATCAATGCCCCATACCCCTAATTTTCGTAGAGCCGGCACTGTCACTTTTGAACCAACATCGTAATAGAAATCGCCCTCTTTTGCTGACCCCCCACCATCTATCAATATATTCTTTCCCTTTGGTGTAGTAATCAATATAGAATCCCCTTGTCCCACATCCAACATCACTATTCTTAAGTCATCATTGATAATATATTTTACACTAATAACCATAGTAAATATAGCTGCCATCATATAGATATAGAACTTCCATTTCCATATATAATAACTTATATACTTGTCATAATTGACTAAGCAAATAAGAAATAAATAGTATATTAAATACACATAAATAGGTAATGCAGATATGCTTATGCCTGCAAATGGCAGACTGCCTGAAATTTCTACTATCTTAAGTAATACGGATATCAAATAATAATCGACAGCGAATACATATATAGATATGTATGGTAAAAAAACTCCTATAACAATGCCAGGAAAGGCTACAGCTATTATAGCATAGGTCATCGGTACAGCAATGATGTTAATGATAATATTGATTATTGATAAGTATTGAAAATAGTAAATCAAAATAGGAGCTATGCCCAATTGGACTGCTATCGATAAAGCGACAGAGTTGTTTATAATCTTTGGTATATTAATGGATTTGAGCTTATTAAGCACTGGATTATACAAAAAAGCTATGGAATAAATGCAACTATATGAAATTATAAAACCCTGATTGTGTATCAACATAGGATTAACAAGGAGCATTAGAATAGCTGAAAAAGAAGCTGATGAAACCAGATCATATTCCTTTCTATAAATCTTGCTTATAGTAAGGACAATCATCATCAAAAGAGCCCTCACCGCAGGTGGAGGACTTCCTATCATCATTGTATAATAAATTAGGATAAGTCCACATATTAATCTGCTTTTCCTTTCATTTACTTTCATCAAACTTAATAACTTATTAATCATAGATGCTACATATGCCACATGTAGACCCGAAACCGACAGCAAATGAGAAAGTCCGGTTTTCTGAAAATTAGTCAATTCTTCTTCATCAATCCACTGTTTGCTTCCTAATATAACTGCTTTCAAAAAAGCTGCCTCTTTTTCCGGCATAGCTGAATCAATAACTGCTTCCATTCTTTTTTTCATGTTATGTAATAGCAGGATTCTCAAATCTCCATTTGTCTCTTTTATCAATTCATTACTTGCCGATACAAACTGATTATATATTCCATTGCTTCTGTTATATAAACTATAATCCTGATCTCCAAAATTCCTTTTGTTTATAAACCCTACAGCTTGTCCTCTTGCTTTCACTAAATCTCCTGCTCTATAAAAAGAATTACCATAGTTCTTAAATAATATTTTTTCTTTATATTTATAATGCTTTCCTTGATACACAAATCCTTTCATCTCTGCATTGTAAGCAGTATAACTTCCTTTATTAATTCCGTCATCTATAATCAGCAACTCAACTTCTATATTCTTATTCTCATAGCTGCTCAACTTGCTTTCATAGGAAGCAAACCAGGTATAATCTATCATCCCTATAAAGAAAGCTAATATAATGAATATAAAAGTTTTATCTTTCTCCTTCAGATTCATAAAAAATAGACATAGCATTAATAGTAAGCTTATGATTATAATAACTATTGGTGGCTTGATTAAATTTGAGATTATCATGCCTGTAAATATTGAAATAGCTATATGAAACAGAGGCTTATCCATATACTGTTACTCCCATTTTAATAGTTATATGGAAATTATATCATAATATAGATATATACTTCCAGGTTATGCATATTAGAAAAAAATAAGAAAGCCTTCCTATGGAATCATTTAAAATACCCAAGGAAGCCTTCCCTCCGTGTTCTACTGAATCTAAACTCCAAATGAGTTAAGATTCAGTACAAACCCGATTAACAATTCTATGAATCAGAGAGCACTTTAGCTTTTCCTTATTAGAATTGTTTAAGCAATGCATTTAATGAAAGTATAGATTTAATAAGCTTATAACATTCCTAGCGTTATAAAACTGTCTGAGGCAGTTCTACATAAATCTTGTGGGTAACAGCATATCTATTAACCCTATTACCAATGCGCCTATTAAAGCGCCCCATATAGATACAGCCATGTTATTTACAAAATACTGTGTAAAATAAATTATAGCTGCAGATACTAAGAAACCCGATATTCCTCTTCCAAAAGGTGCTGCATCAAAATTGAACAGCATTCCGATTAGATAATCCACCGCAGAAATTACTAATGCAGCAATTAAAGCGGTCCAGAACCCTCTTATCGAAAAGCCCGGAACCAACCAGGAAGTAACTAGAAGGACAACAGCTGCCACTACAAACCTAATAATAAATCCTACAACGCTTCCTCCCATATTTTTTCTGGTTTCTCCATTATTCATGTTTCCTTCGTCCACTAAAGTTCACCTCCAAAATTTACATCTTTCGTATCGTTTACACACTATATATTATTGCTGTATTTTCTCTTTTTATTTATCCATTATTTCCCATAATCTTGTTTTTTACGACTTCTCATCTCTTGTACTGTATTCTTAGTTCCCGAATACAATCCTGCTGCTGAAAGTCCATATATAATTCCTTGAAATATTCTCATCTTAAGCTCTGGATGATCCAAATAAAAGACCCCAGCTATCACCCCCATGATCAATGAAACCAAAGCAGAAAACTTTCTCGGCAATCCCAAACTCTTTAATACTTCTGTTATAGCAATTATTACAGGTATTATAATGGCCTCACTAAGCATACATTCCCTCCTTTCCTCTGATATATTATATGAATCGGTAGTGCTTGTTTTATGCATGTTTACAAATAGCAACTAATAAGATAAACTATTTTAAAAGTATTCTCTTACACTTTTTGAGCCTTAGTAAGTTTCAATTTAATCCAACACAGGAGGATAGAAGATGACTGAAAAACTATATCTCAACAATTCTTATATTTATGAATTTGAAGCCAACATAATAAATTGCACTCCATATAATGGTTATTATGCTATAATCCTCGATAAGACAGCTTTCTATCCTGAAGGAGGAGGTCAACCTTCTGACCGGGGATATATAAATGAACATGAAGTATTAGATGTTATTGAAAAAGATGGACAAGTACTTCATATTGTAAATCATGGTATAAGCACCAGAAAGGTTATATGTAGAATAGACTGGAATAGAAGATATGATTTCATGCAGCAACATTCAGGGCAGCACATTCTTTCCCATTGCTTTTTAGAGTTATTTCAAGGTAATACAGACAGCTTCCACTTAGGCTCAAACACCGTAAGCATAGAAATAGATATCAAAGAATTCAGTCAATATGACTGCAATAAAATTGAAGCTATGGCTAATGAAATTATATACAACAATCTACCCATCTCTTCATCAGTTATCCCTGAAGAAGAGTTGAATAAGCTACCTTTAAGAAAGCAACCAAGTGTTAAAGATAATATAAGAATAGTCAAGATCGGAGATATTGACTATAATCCTTGTGGTGGCACCCATGTAATGGCTACAGGGGAAGTAGGAATTATAAAAATCGTAAAGTGGGAAAAATTAAAATCATCCTATAGATTCCATTTCTTATGTGGAAAGAGAGCACTGATGGATTATGGATATAAAAACTTGTTACTACAATCCTTGTGCGCAAAATTATCTGTAAAAGATTTTGATTTGGAAAAAGCTGTAGATAGACTGATGGAAGAAAACAAAATCCTAAATAAAGAATATATAAATTCTAACAAAGCTCTATTAAGATTTGAAGCAAAAGAGCTTTATAACTTATCTGACACAGTTAACGACATTCGAATAATTAAGTCAGTTTACAATGATAGAAAGTTTGATGATATAAAGTACATGGCCTCAGAATTAACAACAAGGGAGAAAACTATAGCATTGCTAGCAACGATAAATGAAAATGCGCAGGTAGTTTTCAGCCGTTCAGAAGATGTTTGCATGGACATGAATATGTTACTAAGATCTGTATTGCCTAAGATAAATGGTAAAGGGGGAGGTAGTTCAAAAACTGCTCTGGGAGGAGGATCTGTTGGAAGCATAAAATGCATGATGGAAGAAGCTTATGATTTATGCTTAAAATCTTTATCACAGGCATAATCACTTTCAATTTTTTTTACCAGCGTTTTTATTAGGGTCTTCAACATATCATTGACTTCATCTATTATATCTCCCATATCATCAGCTCTATTTATAGCACCTTCCAAATCGCTTTTATGGGCAAGGGTTATCCTGTTAAACTCATCTGCAGCTCCGACTAATAGCCTATAAGAGCTTACTAGTGGATTTAATAAATCAATAAGAATCTTGATGTCTCTTAATAAGGGATCTGAATGATCTATGTTTATTGTTTGTTTTTCTTCCATATTATCACCTGCTCACATGATAGAGTATCCTTTAAGCCTTCGACTTCTAAATAAAATTTATGTAACATTGTTAAATGTTATTCCCATTTTATGAGTTTTGAGGTGGATTATGAGTTTCCAAGTAGCTGTAAATCAAATTCTAATTTTATTTACAATAATGATCATAGGATTCATATGTAAAAAAACTAAGTTAATAGATGAAAACACGGAGAAATCTCTATCAAGTGTTATGTTAAACATAACACTTCCTTCACTTATGCTCTCCACAATAAATGTTAGCTATGATCCAGATACTTTGCCAAATATGCTCCAAATATTCTGTATTACAATTGTTTTTTATATCATAATAATATTGTTCGCCAATGGAACCGCTCGATTGTTTAGATTTAAGTCTCCTTTAGCAGATACTTACATTAACTTAATCACCTTTGCAAATGTCGGTTTCATGGGATTCCCCATAGTAAATGCCATGCTTGGTCAAATAGGAGTATTATACGCCACAATAGTCAATCTCATATTTAATCTATTATTGTGGACATATGGAATATTGATTATCAATAAGGAAGGTTCCATAGATTTAAAAAAGCTTTTCAATATTGGCACAATATCATCTTCTTTAACAATAATACTTTTTACATTGAAAATCAGAATGCCTGCAGTTCTTCTTACTGCATTGGATATGATTGGAGATATGACAACTCCTATCTCTATGATACTTATTGGTTCTTATATTGCAGATATTGATTCAGTAAAAAGCTTCTTTGATTGGAGAATAGGAGTGATATCCTTTTTCAGACTTTTATTGATACCTACTGTTTTAGCTTTTGTACTTAGCTGGTTAGGTATAAATAATACAGTGATCTCCTTATGTACAATATTGGCAGCTGCGCCTTCTGGCACTACCAATGCCATATTTGCTAAACAGTTCAATGCGGAACCGACTTTTACATCGGTTGCAGTATTTGTTACAACCCTCCTATTCTTAGTAACTCTACCATGTATAATATTCATTCTTAACAATTATATACTCATATAGTAAATGTCATTGGGTATAATAAATAAGATTATAGTAAAACCAGTTTCTACATCAGCAAGAAATTCCTTTTATGTAATACGTTTAATGGAATGAATAAATAAAAAATATACAATTTTAATGCATTATATTATTATTTCTACAAAAAACGATTGTTTTTATTTCTATGCTGTGATATTATGTTAAACGGAGCTTATAACAAGGGGGTAGATGGGTGCTGGTGTGCCCTCTGGTCTTCAAAACCAGCGTGGGGAGTTGGTAGCTTCCTGGGTGGGTTCGATTCCCACATACTCCCGCCAACTAAGATAAAAACCTCTCATTGGGAGAGGTTTTTTTATGATGTTTAGGAAAGTATGAATTTCATTAATTTATACTTTCCGTTAAAAGCATTTCAAGAAAGGCTTCATTGATTGTTATAAACGCTTCCAAAGGAAGCCTCTCTTATAAAAATATTAACTTTCCGTAATGACTTTCAAAAAAGCTTTTTCGTTAATAAAATACTTCCGTAAGCCTTTCTTATTTTTTTCATGAAGTTTTTATTCTTTTTTCTTAGCCATATCTATTAAGGCCGATACTTTTCCCATTATATAATCATATCCTTTTTCACTGTGAGGGATTAAACAATTACTGCAATCCTTTATTCCACCTTCAACATATTGATAATTTCCTCCACAATTTTCTTTTAGTGCATACAATGGACAATAGCAAAACAGACAATTGAACTTTTTATTATCTCCTGATTTATGGCAAGGATAAAATTCACATTCTTTATGGGTAAAAAATTTATATTGCTCTCCCACGTTACCCCCTCTTTCATATTTATTTGCTACTATGCAATATTCTCTTATCCTCTACTCTCCTGGTTATTTTGATTTGATCAAAATAATCCAAAATAGCCATAGCATATTTCCTACTGGTTCCTAACAGATCTCTAAACTCCCCAAGCTGTATAGATTTATTTTTCTTAATATAATCTACTACCAACTCTTTTGCATCTTTTATTGCTTCCTTTGAGAAAACTGTTTCCAAATCAACTCTTATGAGTTCTCCACTGTCTATTAAAGTATTATATATGGGTTCAAGTATCTTTTCCTGAAGTTTCAGTATTGTGCTTAAATCCTTATACTTCGGTGGATTGTACTTGTTGCTATTATATAAATCCATAATCTGCTTTCTTATTTTCTCCTGTTCTTCGCTTAACTCTACTTTAAAATCCCATAGTGAAACATTCTGTTCATTTACCTTTACCACTTTATTAGAAATCAGGAAACCATAAAGCTCATCGCTTACTTTTGGCTTTGTATAACTCATAACTTTTGTCCTAAGCTCCTCTTTTGACATCCCAGTTTTAAGCGGATTCTTTTTATGGAAATCCTCAAGGACTATCTTTACTTTTTCAACTAAATCCTCTAAAAACCTGCTGTGTACATAAAAAGCTCCTTCCATAGTCTTAAAGGATTTAATGGCACCCTTCTTTTCAAGATTCCCCAACACTATGTTGCAGCTTTCAATGGAGATATTGCCTGCTGCCTTTGCTATTGCAGCAACATCAGGATATGATTCACTCATCCTGAATATTTGCTGTTCTACAATATCTTCTATATCCCCCTTTTCTTTTACACTAAGCTCTTCTATATTTTCTTCTCTGAATCTTTTCCTTTTTGGAGGATTTGGATCCAATATTGTTCCTCCTCCTATGGTTATCATGGGTGAGTAAAATCTAATTACGAAACGATCATCCTTTTGACATGCAATTTGCTCTTCAAGCCTCATTTGTACAAATGCATTTTCTCCAGGTAGCAACTCCTCTCTATCAAGAAGTACAACTCTTCCAAATACTTCAGCAGATCCATGATATATCCTCAATCTATCTCTGTTGCTTATACTTCTCTCTGCATCTTTTAATAGCTCCAATTTTGCATCAAACATATATGTGGGTTCCATAGAATCTATTGCAGCAATAACATCACCTCTTGAAATCTCCTCCACTTTTATACCGGCTAAGTTTATTGCAACTCTTTGACCTGCTTCCGCAATACCTACCGTAGTCTCATGAACCTGTATACTTCTTACCCTGGACTCTATCTTATGCGGATAAATCATTATCTTATCGCCTTCTTTGATTGTTCCGGAAATTAAAGTACCAGTAACAATAGTTCCAAACCCTTGTATACTGAAAACTCTATCTATAGGAAGTCTCATTGGCTTATGAACATCTTTAGGTTCTACCTCTTCTGTGAGAAAATCAATTTCATTTACCAATCTATCCAAGCCTTCTCTCGTTGTAGAAGAAACCGGTATAATAGGTGCATTCTCTAAAAAAGTTCCCGAAACATCTTCTTTTACCTGTTCAATAACTATCTCAAGCCATTCATCATCTACCATGTCTTTTTTTGTAAGAACAATTATTCCCTTTTTTATTTTCAACAGTGACAATATATTCAAATGTTCCTTTGTCTGAGGCATAACACCTTCGTCAGCTGCAACAACAAGCATTACTAAATCTATACCACCGATGCCTGCCAACATATTTTTGATAAACCTCTCATGGCCCGGTACATCTATAATTCCTGCTCTTCTTCCACTAGGCAGATCGAAATAAGTAAAGCCCAACTCAATGGAAATGCCTCTTTCCCTTTCTTCTTTAAGCCTGTCTGTATTCCTGCCTGTTAAAGCTCCTATAAGTGTTGTTTTTCCATGATCTATATGTCCAGCAGTACCAATAATCACATGTTTCAAATCAGAAACCTCACTTTCGATCGACTTATTCTAAAGCTTTAATAAGTGCTTCTTCTATTATGTCAAACTCATCTTCCCAGATTGTCCTCATATCTATTAAAATTCTATCTTTAGATATTCGAGTAATTATAGGCGTTTCATTGCTTCTCAGCTTATTTTCCAGTTGATTAACGGAAATTCTATCCGATGATATGCTAATTACGATAGTAGGCATCTTGTGCATTGGCATAGAACCTCCTCCTACCTCCGAATAATCATCACATAGCAACATTGAACATTTATCCTCTAAGGAATGCATCAATTTGTTATATAACTTTTCTGCTCTCTTTCTTATTTCTTCTTTATCTTCTGTGAGCATTCTTAATACAGGTATTTCTTTTATAGCTCTTTGCTCATCCAAATAAAGCTTTAAGGTTCCTTCCAATGCTGCAAGGGTCATCTTATCAATTCTAAATGCTCTAGTTAGAGGATTTTTCTTCATTTCGTCTATATATTTTCTTTTACCAACAATTATACCTGCTTGAGGTCCTCCAAGCATCTTATCTCCACTAAAGGTTACTACATCCATACCGGAAGCAATTGCTTCCTGAACTGTAGGCTCATAGGGCAGTCCATATTTTGATAAATCTATAAGCATACCGCTTCCCAAATCTTCAATAACCGGTATACCTTTCTTTCTCCCTAAATCTACTAACTCGTCAGATTTAACTTCTTCTGTAAATCCTATTATCCTATAATTGCTTGTATGTACCTTCATCAATGCCTTGGTATTATCACCTATTGCTTTTTCATAATCCCACAAGTGAGTCTTGTTGGTAGTTCCCACCTCAACTAGCTTCGCACCACTTTGAGCCATAACATCTGGAACTCTGAAAGAACCTCCGATTTCAACAAGCTGTCCTCTCGACACTATTACTTCACCATCTTTTGCCATGGTGCTGAGAACAAGCATAACAGCTGCTGCATTGTTATTTACAACCATTGCAGCTTCAGCTTTAGTCAAATAACATAGTATTTCCTCAACATGGTCGTACCTGGATCCCCTTGAGCCTTTAGCAAGATCCATTTCTAGATTTGAATATCTGGATGAAATCTTTACAAGGTTATCAATTACAGCAGGACTAATACAAGCTCTACCTAAATTTGTATGAAGAACTACTCCGGTTCCATTTATAACATTCTTCAAATTGTTGCCGCTTTTATCCTTAACATAGGCGATAATTCCATCTATTATAGAATTATGACTTAATACAAGCTTATGGACATCCTCAGCTTGCAAAATACTTTCTCTGTACTTTTTCAGGTATTCTCTGATGGAATCCACTAGTACAGTTCTAGGGTATATATCTAATAGCTTTGTTATATGCTCATTATTTAATAACTCATCAACAGAAGGTATACTGCTAAGAAGTGCTTTTTTATCAGACATATTCATCCTCCATTTTTAAATTACTTCTAAAGGTTTTTTACCTTTATTTTTAACTTTTCCGATTATGCTGAAAGGAGTTTTGTTCTTTTCTCTCAGTAAGCTAAGTAATTCTTCAGCTTTGCCCTCACTGACGGAAATCATCAATCCTCCTGAGGTTTGAGGGTCAAATAATATATCTTTTATTTCCTGCTTTACGTTATTGATAAAAACCACTTTATCCCCTATATGTTCTTGATTCCTGTATGCACCTCCGGGGATTATACCCATTTTCGCAAGTTCAATGCTTTCCTGTACAACAGGTATATAATCGGACCATATTTCAATTGTTACATCGCTTCCTTCTGCCATCTCCAACGCATGACCTAATAATCCAAAACCTGTAATATCTGTGCAGCTGTTTACTCCCACAGCTTGCATTGCTTCACAAGCATCCTTGTTCAGATACGACATAATATTTATAGCCTTTTCTATTATTTCTTTTTCAACCAAATCTGCCTTTATTGCCGTGTTTAGTATCCCAATTCCTAAAGGTTTCGTAAGTATCAATACATCTCCAGGTTTTGCATTAGAATTTGTAACAACTTTATCTGGATGAACAATACCCATAACTGACAATCCATATTTAGGCTCATTATCCTCTACACTATGTCCTCCCGCTACCACTGCACCTGCCTCAAGAATTTTATCTGCACCGCCTTTAAGAATCTGCCCCAGTATATCCACCGAAAGGCAATTGGGAAAACATACAATATTCATAGCTGTTAAGGGCCTACCTCCCATGGCATACACATCACTTAAAGAGTTGGCAGCCGCCACTTGGCCGTACTTATAAGGATCATCTACAACGGGCGTAAAAAAATCCATTGTAAGTATTATACCAGTATCATCATTTATTTTATAAACAGCTGCATCATCTGATGTATCCAGACCAACTATTAAATTATCATCATTAAACTTTGGTAAATGGCGCAAAACTTGTGCCAAGGTCTCTGGACCTATTTTGGCCGCTCAACCTGAGCTATGTGTCATCTGCGTAAGCCTTTTATCTTTTATATCCATTTTATCATCCCCTTCATCAGCAACGATTGCTTCTGTTATTCTAACACAACTATTTTACCTTTATCAAATCCTTAATAGCTTCGTATCTCTTTGCTCCTATTCCTGAAACATTTTTTATATCCTCTATGCTTTTAAAAGGACCATTTGCTTCCCTATATTCTATAATCCGTTTTGCATAGGCTTCTCCAATTCCCGGTAAGCTGTCAAGTTCATCTATACCTGCAGTATTTATATTTATCTTTCCGTCATTGAAACTACTGTTTACGCTCGTTTTTCCATTGCCTGATAAAATTTCTGCCTTTTCAATATTCTCCCCAATTCTTGGTATATATACCTTCTCTTCATCCGATAGTTTTTTAGATAAATTAACTGCATCAAGATCTGCATCAACAAGAGCTCCTCCTACATAATTAAGAGCTTCTCCCAGTCTAGTGCCTTCTTTAATCCATATAAATCCTGGATTTTTAACTGCTCCACTAATATGAACCCCTATTAGTTCTGATTCCTGTTGAGTTCTCTTGATCTCATCTTCATCTTTTTTTGCGTCTTCATATTCATTACTTTCCAAAGATATCTCAGTAGGTTTATGAGAGTTAATATACACGTTCCCTATGAGAGCTAAAGCTAGAATAATTATAATGCAAATAAGCACTTTTTCTTTTTTGCTATACATAATTATCCACACCCCTCATTTTTGATACTACTTAGTTCTACATTCGATAAATTATTCCTTGTTTTTCACATATTCTTTATTTATTTAATGTTTTTTTAAACTTTTTTTGATATACTATTCTATGAATATTTGAATTGGAGGTAGAAATGAAGAAAAGAATCATAATTTTGACAGCAGTTTTAGTCTTTATATGCAGCTTTAGCACTACATGGGCAGAACCAAATATTACATCTCCTTCAGCTATTCTCATGGATGCAAAGACAGGACGGATCTTATATGAAAAAGAAAGTGAAGTACAAAGATTCCCTGCTAGCACCACAAAAATTATGACTGCCATACTATGTATAGAGCAAGGGAATTTAAATGATATTGTCACCATAGGCACTAACCCTCCTCTCATTGAAAAAGGAAGCAGTCAAATTTATCTTATTCCCGGTGAGCAGTTAACTTTAGAACAGCTCCTCTATGCAATGATGCTAGAATCTGCAAATGATGCTGCAGTAGCTATTGCGGAACATATATCAGGTTCGGTGGAAGAGTTTGCAAAGCTCATGAATAAGAGAGCTAGAGAATTAGGTGCACTAAATACGAACTTTGTAAATCCAAATGGTCTTCATGACGATACTCATGTTACTACTGCAAAAGATATGGCACTTATTGCCAAACATGCAATGACTTTACCTAAATTCAGAGAGGTTGTAAGTACACTAAAATATACTATTCCAGCGACCAATAAGCAACCTGAAAGAAATTACATAACAAACACAAACAAACTTCTATGGCAGACTTATAAAAAATACAGCTATGAATATGCAATCGGCATAAAGACGGGATATACAACAAAAGCAAAACATAATCTGGTAGCTGGAGCCCTAAAGGATGGAATGGAGCTCATATCTGTTGTAATGAATGAAAACAGCACAAACAGTGATGCTAATATGTACACAAACACCATTGCCCTCTTTGAGTATGGCTTTAATAATTTTACAAGCAGAAAGCTGTTAACAAAGGATCAGATAGTAACTACTATAACCATTCCTGATTCTGATGAGAAACTGAATCTTTTGGCTGCTGAAGACTTTTACTTTACTATGTCAGAAAATGAAACCTCAAAAATCGAAAGTAATATTACGCTATTGGACAATATCAGCAAACCTATAAGCAAAGGCCAGGTACTAGGTTATATAAGCTATTCCATAGATGGGGAAGAAATTTATAAGGTGAATTTGCTGTCAGCAGAAGAACTGTTATTGCCTGAAAAAAAATCTGTACCTGTTTTAAAATGGTTTTTTCGACTATTTATAGCTTATATTGTTTGGAGGACCATTGTAGTTACTAGCCGCTATATCAGAAAAAAAAAGAAGAAAAAAAAGAAAACAAGCTCCTGTACTCTTTATGGATAGAAAAAGAGGCCGATTCTGGTAATAGGCCTCTTTTTCTATATATTATTCAATATATGCTATTACTTCAATCTCTACCTGCACATCCAATGGAAGCCTTGCAGCTTCTATGCAGGATCTGGCAGGTTGATTTTTTGTAAAATACTGAGCATATATCTCATTGATCTTACTAAAGTTATTCATATCTTTGATAAATACTGTAGTTTTAAGTACATTATCTAGATTAGTACCTGCAGCTTCAAGTATTGCTTTAACATTTTCCAAACATTGTCTAGCTTGAGCTTGAATATCCCCCTCAGCTATCTTTCCTGTTTCAGGATTCAAAGGTGTTTGACCTGAAACAAACAAAAGATTTCCACATCTTATTCCTTGTGAATAGGGACCTATGGCTGCTGGAGCCTTAGTTGTGCTAATTACTTCTTTAACCATTTTCATACCTCCTAAAATTATGCATTTACTCTTATTTCATCCAAGTAGTTATAAATTGTGTACCTGGAAACACATAGCACTTTTGCAACATAGTCTACTGCTCCTTTTATCAAGAATACACCTTTCTCTTCCAAAGCTTCAACTATGCTTACTTTATCTTCCTTTGACATAAAAGCAACAGGCTTCCCGAAGTTCTCCAGTGTCTTATCTACAATATTGCTTAGAACTTCATTTATTGTACTTCCGAAACTATCTTCCTGACTCTCAACGGAAGAATCTTGAGAAGCAATTTCAAACATATCGTTTAGGATATTCTTCACTACAGTGATTTCAGATACGTCAATATTTATGCATAAGAAACCTATTAGCTCTCCATTTTCATCTTTTATATACATAAGGGAAGACTTAAGTATTCTACCATCTGATGTCTTTTTCATATAATTAATTTTAGGTTTATCGAATTGTCCCCTTTTAAGCGTTGATAGCCCATATTCACTCATTGGACCTCCTACCTGACGGCCTGTAACATGAGAATTAGCTATAGCAACTATTGAACTTTGAGGATTTTTTATATCATGCAAAACCACTTCACAATTTTTACCAAAAGTCTCTGCTAAACCTTCTACTATAGGAATGAATGTTTCCAATAAAGGATGTACTTTATTTTTCAAAGTTTACCCTCCCCACATACACATGTCTACTTTATATTGTATCACAATTAAAATCTCACTTCCATCATGGATGTGAGATTTTAATATAATCATTCAACAGTAATAGTTTTTGCATCTACCCAGAGCCTTTCCAGGTTATAAAAATTCCTTTCCTCTTCATAGAAGATATGAACAACTACATCATAATAATCCAATAGTATCCATCTGCCACTTCTAAATCCTTCTTTATGATGCAGTTGATAACCTTCTTTATCCATATTCTCTTCTACGTTATCACAAAGAGATTGAACATGCGTAGTGGAAGTACCTGTTGCAATAACAAAATAGTCACTTAAAGTAGAAAGTTCCCTAATATCGAGGACCTTTATGTCCTTTGCCTTTTTATCCTGTAATGTTTGTACGATTCTGTCAACCTTTAGCTTAGATATTTCCTGCAAAAATACCCCTCCAGTATATTGATTGTATTCATTTCCTGCTAACAACATCTGACTCTTGGTCATCTATGCTATCAATATTCTCTCCTGCACTTTTTTGGATGCCAATGGCACTGCATACTTCTTCATTAAACTGCTTTAACCCATCCTCATCATAGATAAAATAAGAAATATTATTAATATATTTTGCATCTCCAGGTAGAGTATACATCTTTATATTCTCTACATCAATATCCTTCAATCTTAATGCATAAGAAGCTAACTCAGACTGATCCATATTAGTCTTTAAATATTTGCTGGCAGTATCCAGTATTGAAAAAGCCTTAGGTAACATTTTGGGACTGGTCATATGCTCTATCAAGGCTTTAGCAAACTGTTGCTGAACAGGTATTCTATCCAAATCTCCATTTGCATAGGTTGCCCTATATCTTACAAAATGCACTGCATTCTTTCCATTTAGAACCTGTTCGCCTTTTTTAATATTTATATGAAGATTCTGAGTGGGATCATCATACTTCATATTTATAGGTACATTAACTTTCACTCCGCCCATTACATCGATTATCTTTTCAGCACCTTTAAAATCCATCGTAAAATAATAATGAATGGGTATATCTAGAAGTTTGCCTACAGTATCCATAGCCAGTAAGGCTCCCTCTTTTTTGCTCACTGCATGATTAATTTTGTCATAACCATAATTTTCAATATAAACCCTGGTGTCCCTAGGAATAGAAATAATAGCTGCTTTATTATTATCTTTATTAAATCTCACCACCATCATAAGATCTGATCTGGCATCATCTATGCCCATAACAAGAAAATTCACTATTGAATCATCTTTAGCACTTGGTGGTTGAAGATCAGGATTGTCTTCTATTATTTGAGCTAGTTCAGACTCATTATGCTTAAACTTGCCAAGATAATAATAAGTTGAACCTCCTATAATCAAAGCAAAAACCAGAAACGAAACAGTAAAAATTATTAAAAATCTCTTCATGATAACACTCCATTCATCATAGTGTTGTGTTTTTTATTAAAAAGTTTCTTGCATCGACTGTATCATGATGAAGCAGTCCTTTTCTATCAATAATATATTTAATTGTTAAGTCAAAAGCAAATAGCAAGGCTTTGTCTATGTCTTGATAAACTAAATCCCTTATATTATCAATACCATCAAATTTTCTTGAAGGTTCTATATAATCAGCAATAAAAACAATTTTCTCCATGAGAGTCATATTTTCTTTTCCTGTAACATGATATCTTACTGAAGAAAGTACCTCTACATCATCTATACCAAATATAGATCTTGCTATATAAACAGAACCTGGTCCATGCAGAATTTCAGGTATATTATAGCTTTCTTCGTCTACCGGGAAACCGCAATTCTGAGCATAATTGACTAAATCCTCATAACTTTCTTCCTTGCTGCAGTCGTGAATTAAACCTGCCAACCTCGCTTTACTTTCATCTACATCATAATGCTCTGCGATAGATGCAGCAATATCAGCTACATTTAAAGAATGGATGTACCTTTTTTTTGATAAATGCTCTTTTAAGTACTTATCTATAAAATTCAATCCCACCATAGCAAACTCCACTACTTCACATACAAACCGTTCTTTCTTATATAATGCTCCACAGACTCAGGCAATAAATACCTTATAGTCTTATTGTTTTTTATCCTATTTCTAATATCTGTAGATGAAATTGCTAAAGAAGGTACTTCAATACTATATATCTCCTTACCGTATTTAGACTTGATTTCTTCAAGCTTTTGTTCCATTTCATATCCATAAAAACCCGGTCTCGTGGCAGCTACAAACTGACACATTCCCAATAACTCCTCTACATTGTGCCATGTAAGTATTTCTAAAATGGCATCGGCACCTGTAATAAAATAGATTTCTGCATCATCGCCATGTATTTTTCGTAGTTCCCTTATTGTATCAACGGTATATGTGATACCGCTTCTTTCTATCTCCAAACGAGAAACTTCGAAATAAGGGTTTGTTATCGTAGCCAAAACTGTCATTAAATATCTGTGATACGCATCTGTAGTAAGTCTATTCATTTTATGAGGAGGATTTTTAGTTGGCATAAAAAGAACCTTTTCCAACTGAAACTTATCTCTTACTGCCTCAGCTGTTACCAAATGTCCGTAATGTATTGGATCAAAAGTACCTCCCATAACCGCCAGTCTTTTATATATATTTACTCTATCGTTTTTATCCATCTTCTTTTGTACCTCATTCTATTATTATACTGCATTCATTATCATGCAGATGTAAATATTATACACCATTATTTTTTTGCAAGCAATTAAAAACCGCAAATTATTGCAAATACTGATCATTAGCTTTTTATCATCTTCATATAATATATGAAGATGAGCTTTTGAAAAAAATTCTATACACTTTGTTAACTTTTTAACTTTATCATAGTATAGACATTATCCCCTTTAAAAAATTTTATCTTAGAATTATTACATCACAAAACATAAAAAGGTAGCCTTTCGACTACCTGTCTATAATCCCACAACCCGTTTCAGTAATATCTTCAAATACTCCAAATTAACAGGCTCTTTGCCTTCAAGTACATTTGTCCAATACTGAGTTGCTGTTATATATCCCTTTTGCCTCAATCTATCCACGATAACTAAAATCTCTTGCTTATGTTCTTCATATACAATATAAGGACATTTACACCATCCAGTCCATGGTGTTGCTCCGGTTCCTTTCAAAGGTGTTTTCACCACCCCGTATTTCGTTCCTTTTGCTTCGATTACCCATCCACCACCTATATATACACCTATATGCCCTGATTTGTATACCAAAATTCCCGGAATCTCTGGCAAGTTATTAATTTGACCTTTTTCTTTTGCAGCATTTACCATACCGCCTACATTTACATCTGTCTTTGAATCATATTTTATACCGTTACCGGTATCCCAAATATATGCTTTTATTAGGCCAATACAATCCACAGTTTTTTTCCCAAGCCAATTTTTTCTGATGAAACTTTCATACTGTCCTACTTCTTTAGGATACTGCTTCAACTTTTGCTTAAGTAATGTTTCATTGAGTGTCAGACCGAATGTCCCCCATACATAACCCCATTTCTCTTTCAATGCTTTTTGAGCATACTCTACAAGACCTTTATTAGTTTTCATTCATTCATCACTTCGCCCTTAATAAACATATTTTACTATACTTAATTCATATACCTATACTTCTCTGCCTAATATAGAATATTAGAACATATGCTGTAATAGTTCCTATGAATGATGGGAATTCTTTATGACTCCTCTTAAAACATTTAATCCAATATTTTGTAAAATTCCATGAACATAAAATATAATTTATTTTCATAAAGGAAATTTAAATTTCAATCATGCTTATACCATCAATTGAGGTAATTGCCTTAATTATATCCTCAGGTTTTAAGTCTTTTGTTCCTTTCAATACCAGCTTTATTATCACATTGTACTCATCTATTGGTTCAATAGAAATGTTCTTTATAGCAACATTGAGTTTCCCCAATTCAATGCCAATTTTACCTAATTGCCCAGGCTTATCCACAGACTTTATGATTAAATGAAGATATTGTCTTTTTTTATTTATAACTACTTCTATTTTATTCAATGTAATCAAGGATAGCAGTACAAAAATAGTAGCACATATTGCTCCAGAATAGAATCCAAGCCCACACACCAAGCCTATGCAAGCTACTGACCAAAGACTGGCTGCAGTTGTAAGGCCCCTTATGGTTGCACCCTCTTTGAGTATTGTACCGGCCCCTAAAAAGCCTATTCCACTTATGACTTGTGCACCTAATCTCATTGGATCCATATTAGCTTGATATTTAAGCAATTCAAATGCATACAAGTTTCCTATCATAACTAGTGAAGAAGCTACACTCACTAATATATGAGTTCTAAAACCTGCGGGACGATTTGAGGTTTCTCTTTCTAAACCGACCAATCCAGCTAATACCGCTGCTGTACCAAGTCTTAATAATACATCCAATAAACCAGTCATAAACATCACTCCTGTTATATCACTCACTTGAGGCCTTATTGCCTAAAATTCATTGATTCTAAAGTTCATGTATCAAATAAGCCTCACTAAATTATACGTAAATACCTAATTTTTGAAAGCTTGTTACATGTAATGTTTATTATGTAAAATAAATATAGTTCATATTATGATATAATACTAATGTAAATAATAAAAAGTATTGGAGATGATGGTATGAATAATGAAGCCATAGAAAAATACTCAATACATAATGGAGACATCATAAATAATGAATCTCAAGCTGTTTATGAAAACTCCCATTATAAAATAGTTTACGAAGTAATACGTGTTATAGATGGTATACCTTTATTTTTGGAAGATCATATGTCCAGATTGTTAAAGTCATCAGAAATGATTGATATTAATATATCACACTTGATTGATAAAATTCAATCGGATATAAAGAAGGTTATACTTATAAACCATAGCCCTCTTAAGAACTTGAAAATAATAGTATATAAAGATTACAATAATACCATCAACTATTCAATCTTCTTTATCAAAAGCAGCTATCCAAATCCGGATCTTTATGTGACTGGTATCAATACAATATTATTTAAAGCCTTAAGGGAAAACCCTAATGCAAAGGTACAGAATTCTCAATTACGAGAAAAAATCAATAAAGAACTTCTCAAAAATGATGCTTATGAAGCACTTTTGGTTAATGAACAAGGTTATATAACTGAGGGCAGTAAATCAAATGTGTTTTTTACCAAAGACAAGACTCTATACACTTCCCAAAAACAAGATGTGCTTCTAGGTGTAACTCGCACTCATGTAATTGAGTTAGCCAATGAACTAGGTATAAAAGTTATTGAAGAACCAATACACAAGTCATTTTTAAACCTTTGTGATGGTTTATTCATAACAGGAACTTCTCCAAAAGTACTGCCCGTTTGCAAAGTAGACGACATGACATTCAATTCTTCAAAAGATGAAACAATACAGAAGTTAATGAAGGCTTATGATTTAAGAATCAAAGAGTATGTAAACAGCTATAAATCATAAAGCGAGGGTTTCATTCCCTCGCTTTATGATTTATTTACGCATTTACATTTTTCCTTGCTGCCTTATTTTCACTTGCAAAAAACTCTTTAGTAAGCTTGATTATGACACCACTTAGACCTAGAACACCTATTAAGTTAGGAATTGCCATCAAACCATTCAATGTATCTGCCAAGTCCCATAGGGTATTCAATCCGCCTATAGCACCTATAACAATAAATGGTATCCATATGATCCTGTATAGTTTGTTAATCTTAGGTCCGAATAGATATTCTGCGCAACGTTCTCCATAATATGCCCAGCCTAGTATGGTAGAAAATGCAAATAGCAATATACCTATTGATACTATATATCCTCCAGGTCCCGGAAGACCTTCATTAAATGCCAATGTTGTCAATTCTGATCCAGTTGCTCCACTATTCCATACACCTGACATTATAATTGAAAGGGCAGTCAATGAGCAAATAACTATTGTATCAACAAATACTTCGAATACTCCCCATAAACCTTGACGAACAGGATGGTCAGTAGTTGCTGCAGCATGAGCTATTGGAGCGCTACCAAGGCCTGCTTCATTGGAAAATACTCCACGAGCAATACCTTTTGTCATAGCAATCTTCATAGTAGAACCTGCAAAACCACCTATAGCTGCAGTACCAGTAAAGGCGCTCCCAAATATCAATCCAAAGGCTTCTCCTATATGAGATATATTAACAATAATTATATATAGAGCACCAAGAATGTAGAATGCAGCCATGAAAGGCACTAATTTTTCTGTAACTTGACCTATTCTTTTTATGCCTCCAATTATAACTATAGCTGATAATACTGCCAATACAATTCCTGTAACTAATTTGCTAATTCCAAAGCTTACTTCCAGAGATGCAGCAACAGAATTAGACTGAACCATGTTGCCTATACCAAAGGCTGCCAAAGCTCCAAATGCAGCAAATATATAAGCTAACCATTTCATCTTCAGGCCCTTTTCAATATAATACATGGGTCCTCCTACATAACGGCCATCAGGAGTTTTTTCCCTGTATTGAATAGAAAGTACAACTTCACCGAACTTAGTAGTCATTCCAAATAAAGCTGAAATCCACATCCAGAATACTGCGCCAGGTCCTCCAACAGCTATAGCTGTAGCAACTCCGGCGATGTTGCCTGTTCCTACCGTTGCAGCCAACGCCGTTGCAACAGCCTGGAATGCTGTAATTTCACCTTCGCCTTTTCCTTCTTTTGAGAACATCTTGAATAAGGTGTTCTTCAAAATGTAGCCCAACTTGCCAATAGACATAAAATTAGTGCGTAAAGTTAAATAGATGCCTGTACCTACTAATAATACCAACATAGGTGTGCCCCAAACAAAACCGTTAATAATACCGTTGATTTCCATCAACTTATCCATATAACCCCTCCTATTACTTGCTATTCATATTATATACACCCAACATACACTGAAATTAATTATATTGATTTTGGGTCATATAATATTTATTTACATTTTATCAATAACTCTGAATAAATACAACTAAAATTATTCATTTATCTTACTATTCTCATAATTGTTAATAATTTGACAACAATTGAGATAATTTTCCAAACTATAAAACCTCCTTCGCTTAAGTAATTTCCATAATTTTCCTTTCGGTATTTAAAATTTATTCCTCTAAGCTTTATTTATCAGTAGCAGTATTTTTTTTGCAACATATAATGTTATTAACATTGTACCAGAGGTGTGTGTTATGTCTTACGACATTCGTGAACTTTTTGCTAGAGTTATAAAATGTGAAGCTGGTGGCGAAGGTGACAATGGCATGAAGGCTGTTGCCACTGTAGTCATGAACAGAGTTCATGTACCTAATGGCGAATATTTCAGAATTGGTCAGGGCGATTTAAGAAGAATACTAAATCAGCCTGGTCAGTTTGATTGCATGACATCTGTTATTGGCGGAAGACCTAACCCCCAGAATATATGGTCAAACCCTCCAGAAGAGATTCATTATTCAGTGGCAGATTGGGCATTATCAGGGAATAAAATACTAGGAGCAGCATGGAGCCTTTGGTATTTTAATCCTTTTCAACCTACATGCCCTCAAATATTTCCCAGAAATGGAACTGGATCCTTTGCCACCAGAATTCAGCAGCATTGCTTCTATAACCCTACCCAATTATATTACTTAACTTGATTTGAAAGGAGTGTAAAAATGAGCTGTATGGATAGTTATAGAATTAACAATATTCCTGTTGTCCCACTACAACAAATGGGAGGAACAGCTTATCCATATGGATCCTTTGGCAACCAAATGATGCAAAATCAAACGCCTTCCACTACTCAATCTATGCCACAGATGCCGCAAACGAGCCAAATACCTCAAGGCGCTCAAATGACACAAGTACCAACTGTACCTCAAATGCCTATGATGTCTCAAGATACCCAAATACCTCAGACTCCGCAAATTCCTTTACAAGAAATGCCTCAATCAGAAACACCTCTTGGAGTTATGGATATAGAGTTTACCCAAGGCTACTTGAGAAGCCAAATAGGTTCTAAAGTAAAGGTTGAATTCTTAATAGGAACAAATATGTTGATAGATAGGGAAGGTTTGTTGGTGGATGTTGGTGTCAGCTATATCATCATCAATGAAACGGAAACCGATGACCTACTTTTATGTGATATTTATTCCATTAAGTTTGTAAGGTTTTATAGATAATAAAGCCTGACAAAGGAGATGTTGAAATGAAATCATATTTGATTAGCTATGATATTAACAGAAACAACAAAAATATTTATGATCTTCATAAAGTAATAAAGGACTGTTCATATGAAGATACTTGGGTTCAATGCTTCCATAATCTATGGATAATCAAATCCGAACATGACATAAACAGAATATATGAATCAATTAAAGATGTTCTTGATGCCAACGATTGCTTCTTAGTGGTTGAAATAACTAATAACTGCGATGGATGGCTTGAAACAAATATTTGGGATTACATTAATAACACCGTGTTTAAATAATAAGTTTGCTTCTCAAAGTAAAATCAGCCTTGATTTCATATTTCAAGGCTGATTTTGTACATGGCTCTTTAGTTCACATCTGAAAACTGAGCATTATATAGTCTTGCATAGACGCCATTGTTATTCAACAATTCTTGATGATTTCCTTTTTCAGCAATACCTTCATCGGTCAAAACCAGTATTGTCTTTGCGTTTTTTATTGTAGAAAGCCTATGAGCAATAACAAATGTTGTTCTATTCTGCGAAAGCTTTTCCAAGGACTCTTGAACAATCTTCTCGCTTTCATTATCCAATGCGGAAGTAGCTTCATCCAAAATCAATACCGGTGGATTCTTTAAAAATACCCTAGCAATACTGATCCTCTGTTTCTGCCCTCCAGAAAGCTTTACTCCTCTTTCTCCCACATAAGTATCATATCCATTTTCCAGCTCCATTATAAAATCATGGGCATTAGCTTTTTTTGCAGCTTCTATTACTTCTTCTTCTGTCGCATCTGGTTTCCCATATCTTATGTTTTCCATTACCGTTCCGGCAAAGAGATATACATCTTGCTGCACAATTCCAATATTCTTTCTCAGGGATCTCAGTTTTATATCCCTTATATCAATATCGTCAAGCAATATCTGTCCTTGTGTCACTTCATAAAATCTAGGAATAAGACTACATATGGTTGATTTTCCCCCACCAGATGGTCCAACTAATGCCACTGTCTCCCCGGGGTTCACATTTAGATTTATGTTCTCCAGTACATAACGACTATCGTCATACTTAAAGGACACATTTTTAAAAGTAATCTTTCCTTTTACTTTCTTCAATTCTATGCTGTCTTTTTTATCCACAATATCCGGTTCTGTATCCAATATATCAAGGAATCTTTCAAAGCCTGTCATACCCTTTTGAAACTGTTCTGTAAAGTTTATCAATGTTCTGATAGGATTTAACAAGGTATTAATATACAACAAAAAAGTAACTAAATCTGTAGGCCTTACAGTGCCGGTTTTCATCAATAAAGCACCTGATATTACAGTAATGACATAAATTATTCCTTGAAACAATGCGACACCACTGAAAAACTTGCCCATATATCCATAACTTTCTTCTTTTGTATGTAAAAACTCTTTATTTCCTTTGTTAAATTTATTTATCTCTATTACTTCGTTTGAAAAGGACTTAACTACCCTTACACCGGCTATACTGTCCTCCAACTGTGAGTTAACATCTGCAATTTTTTGCCTGTTTTTCATAAAAACTGATCTCATTTTTTTATTATATACATAACCAAAATAAGTCATAGGTGGGATAAAAGCAAATACAATCAACGTCAACTTCCAATCCACATTAAGCAATATGAGAAAAGAACCAACTATCTTTACAAAAGATATAAATAATTCTTCAGGACCATGATGAGCAAGTTCAGAAATGTCGAACAGGTCATTTACGATTCTTGACATAAGTTGGCCTGTCTTGTTGTTGTCATAAAACGAAAAAGATAATTTCTGGAGATGATTAAATATATCATTTCTCATATCATATTCCATTCTTGCTCCCATAATATGTCCCCAAGCATTAACATAATAATTGCATCCATACTGCACAAAATAAAGTACCAACAATCCTATACCAATTCTAATTATAAGTCCAACTGAAGCTCCTCCTCCTGTTATTGCTTCATCCAATAGAAAAGAAACTATAACAGGAAACACAAGATCTACACCAGCAGCAGTAAAAGCACAAAGCATATCAAGTATAAAAAGCTTTTTATATGGTCTATAATAACTTATAAATCTCTTTAATTTGCCCATGGTCTTCCTCCTATTTCATATTGTATGAAAAATAACAAACATTATATATGATATCATATAATAAAAAATCTTTATAGTACAATAGTAGTTCTTATATGCTTGCATATTGCATTAATATCAAAAACTGCATATAATATAATATATACCCTATACCTGTATATAGTAATAATCCATGGAGTGAGAGTTATGAAAATTTCAGTTGCAGAAAATGCAAAAATGAAATTATTAAAAGATAGTAATAGTAATTATAGAATAGTTATAAAAGGTTTTGGCTGATCAGGCCCTGAATTCGAGTTGGTTCCGGGTGAACCGCAAGAAGGTGATGAAACATATACTGTAGATGGTATTAACTTTTCTATAGAAAAAGAGTTCATCGACTTGATACCAGGTTTTCAAATAGAATACAATGATGACCTGAGCCAGAATGGTTATGTAGTTTATGTGGATGGTGCAAGCAGAAGCTGCTAGATAGCAGCTTCTTTCCATGCCAGCATTAAAGCTCCATAAACAGGTTCTTTTTCTCCTAAGCTTACATGGATTTCAGGCGAGTTTTGTTTCAGTTGGTCAATCAATATGTTTCTTACCACTTCCGATTTTGTTAGAACACTTCCTGACAATGCTAATTTAAAGCTTTCTAAATTCATTTTCCTTTTTAATGCATAAACCATGTTACAAAGTTGATATGCTGCATTTTTTACAATATTTTCAGCCGCTTTATCACTTTTTGCCATATCCATCACTACAGGAGCAAGTTCTCCAATATGCTGTTTCTGAGTTCTGGGATCATATATGTATGTCATTAGTTCTTCCAAAGTTTTAACTTTCAGTTTTTCCATTATAGCTTCAGTAAGCATGGTGTATGGTATAATGCCATCCATGCTTCTAACTATCGTATTGAGAGCATCTCTGGCTATGGAATAGCCACTTCCTTCATCTCCAATAATATGACCCCAGCCACCAACTCGAACATGAGTCCCATCTTTTTTTATTCCGTATGCAATTGAGCCTGTACCGCTTATGATAACTGCTCCCTCCGCTTTTCCATTTGCTCCTACAAGAGCGACAAAAGCATCATTATATAATAACAGTTTATTACTATATCCCAATTCATTCATCATCTCTTTGTAAATCATTTCATCCATTTTATTGTTTATACCGGCACAACCCATGCATATACATTCTATATCCTCATGTTTTATTTTCAACTCATTTTTACAATAGGCCAGCAAACTACCAAAACTTTCCTTGACCTTTTCAATTCCCACGGACTGATAATTAACAGGACCACTTTTAGCGGTTCCTATAACTCTTTTATTGCTATCACCTATCAAAGCTTTCAGATTTGTGCCACCACCATCTATTCCTATGTATATCTTCATATACCATACCCCCGATTACTATACAAAAAGCATGATTTTCCTTGATGAAATCTTTCTCTATATACTATATCATAATATTAGAATAATTGTTTGATTTCATTAGATTTACAGATATAATAAAAATATACAGGCATTTTGGTTTTGAGGGGGACACAAACTAAAATGAATTTAGAAAAATCATGTATAGATAGCATATCCATCTATACTGAAAAGCTAAGGCAAGCTTATGAAATAATAGAAAAAACCTCCATAGTTATTTTTGAATGGTCAATTGGACCCGGTATTCCAGTTAAATATGTATCAGAAAACATATCTAACTACGGATACACATCAGATGAATTTTATAGCGGCAAAATTGACTACTGGGATTTCGTCCATAAGGATGATGTGGAAAAGACTATGAATGCTATATACGAAAAAAGGGCTTCCAAAGAAAAGGAATTCAAACACACCTATAGAGTGGTTTGCAAAGATGGTTCCATAAGATGGGTAGAAGAATGGACTCTGTGGGAAAGGGATTCCTATGGAAATCCTATAGCGGAAAAAGGCATAATAAGAGATATAACTGAGCAAAAAGAAACAGCAGAAAAGCTTAGACAAAGTGAAGAAAGATATAGAAAACTTTTTGAAAATGCATGTGCCCTCATATGTACCTTTGATGGAAAAGGAAGATTTACCTCAATTAATAATGCTTGTGCTGATATAACCGGATATTCAAAATCCGAATTAATGAACATGAGTATTTTTGATTTTCTGGTATTGTCAAAGGCTGATGAAAAAGTCTTGAGAAGAAGACTAATAGGTCTCATAAGTAAAATACAGAACAAAAACATAGAACTGACAATCATGAACAAAAATAAAATGAAAATTATTTTAGAAGGTCGCCTTCTACTTATAAACGAAAACTATTCTACTGCAGAAATACAGGCAGTGCTTCAAGATGTAACATCAAAAAAAGAAGCGGAAAACAAAATATATCATTTAAGCTATCACGATAAGCTAACTGACTTATATAACAGGGCTTACTTTGATGAAACATTGGAAAAAATGAGTCAATCGGGTGAATTCCCCTATAGCTTGATAATGGGCGATATGAACGGCCTTAAAAGCACCAATGATTTATATGGCCATAAAACTGGAGATAAACTTATTCAAACAATGGCAGATATTTTAAGAAAGTGCTGCAGAAAATCCGACATAATTGCTAGAATCGGCGGAGATGAGTTTGCAATAATACTTCCAAACTGTTCAGATCAGGAAGCACGCAAGATTTGCAACAGAATAAAAAGAATGTGTGCTTTATATGAAAACGATAAAATTAAACCAGATATTTCACTAGGTTATAGCACAAAGGAGAATTCTGCGAAAACAAATGATGACTTAATACTTGAAGCCGATAGGAAAATGTACTTAGATAAGGCATGTATTATCAGAATATAGTATGTACGAAAGAGGCTTATATACATCAAACTTTTCTACTTGCTTGTACATAAGCCTTTTAATGTTTATTATTTATCAAACTCAACTAATACTACTTCATCTTCTAAAAACCTTGCCATAGCGTATATTGCATCAGATAATCTATTAACATATTTCATAAGAACAGGACTTACAGTTTCTTCTTTGCTTAGTGTTATTATCCTTCTTTCAGCTCTTCTGCATATTGTCCTTGCCATATGCAAAGCACCACTGGCCTTGCTGCTGCCTGGTAATATAAACTTAGGAATATTATTGGCTCTTCCCATGAAATTATCAATGAGTTTCTCTAGATACTCAACATCTTCTTCCTTAACTGGATGTGGAAATTTACTTCCATCCATCGTTGCCAGCTCTCCGGCTACATTAAACAACATTCTTTGGATCTTGTTGATCTCCTCAACTATCTCATCATTATCAACGAAGTTTTTCGCAAAACCCAGAGAACAATTGAGCTCATCTATGGTTCCATAACAGTCAACCCTTATGCTGTCCTTATCAACTCTGGTATTATCATAGAGACTGGTCTTACCTTTATCACCGGTTTTAGTATAGATTTTCATAACAAACCTCCTCATACACAATAATATATTATTCAGCCATGAGCTTTAACGCTTCAATATCCTTTATAATCACTGATGACTTATAGAAATCTAAAACGCCCTCATCTCTCATTTTGCACAGTTCTCTTGATAAAGCCGGTCTAGATACATTTAAATAATCTGCCATTTCATTTCTGTTTAATGACATCATGAAAGACATGGTTCCGATTTTATTATAATGATCCAGCAGCAAACTACTTATCCTTCCTCTAATACTCTTTTTGCTTAGATAATCAAGCTTTTTACTCAGTAGCAGAGCTTTATTTGATACTACTTTAAGCATATTCATAATCAATAATCTATGGCTATTGCACGTAGCTGCACATTGCCCTAGAATTTTATCAGAAGGCAAATACATTACATTACTTGATTCTTGAGCAATAACTGTAGCAGGCCATTGCTTAAGATCGGAAAATGCAGCCATTTCTCCAAACATGTCACCGGCTTCTACAATTGTTATTATAACTCTGTCTCCTACGGAGTTTTCTTTTGTAACTGCTGCACTTCCTGATAACATTATACCTAATCCTTTAAACTCATCTCCAGCTATTTTGATAGGCTCATTTTTTTCATACTTATCTATTTTAGGTTTTATACATTCGAGCATATTATTCAAGTCCTGCTGATTTATTCCATTAAACAATGGACATGCCGAAAGGACATTCAACCATTTTGTGTACATTTTTCATAAACCTCACTTTTGTAACTTTGGTTACCGATTTTATGCTTTGATACTATTATACTTAAACCATCAAGCAAAGTAAATGAAGGAGGAAACATTATGGTAAGAAAAATAATAAAAATAGATGAAGAAAAATGTAACGGCTGCGGTCTATGTATAGATGCATGTCATGAAGGAGCATTAGAATTAGTAAACGGCAAAGCCAAGTTAATATCCGAATCTTATTGTGATGGTTTGGGAGATTGCTTGCCTCAATGTCCAACAGGTGCTATTAAGATTGAAGAAAGAGAAGCCGATAATTATGATGAGGAAGCTGTAAAGGCTCGCATGGAATCAAAAAAGAATCATTCCCATAATACATTGCCATGTGGATGTCCAGGCTCTCATGCCAAAGTTATTGAAAGACCCCATCTAAATGAAGATTCAAATTGCACTTGTCATGATTCAACATCCAAGACTTTAGAATCACAGCTTAGGCAGTGGCCTTGCCAAATAAAGCTGGTTCCAGTTAACGCACCTTATTTCAATAATTCTAATCTCCTAATTGCAGCAGATTGCACGGCTTATGCATATGCTAATATTCATGGTGATTTCATGAAGAACAAAGTTACTTTAATCGGATGTCCCAAATTGGATAATGTGAATTATGCAGATAAGCTTACTGAGATAATCAAGCACAATGATATAAAAAGCATAACAGTATTAAGGATGGAAGTACCATGCTGCTCTGGCTTGGCCAATGCTGTTAAGCAGGCTCTATTTAACAGCGGCAAGATGATTCCCTGGAGAATAGTAGTTATAGGAACAGACGGCAGCATTGTAGAGGAATAGAAAATATTTTGCAAATGAACATAAATAAAAATTAAATTTATAGGAGGTAAAATTATGAGTAACATGTTTTGTTTTCAATGCGAACAGACAGCAGGAGGAAAGGGCTGTACTAAAGTAGGAGTTTGCGGTAAACAGCCTGATGTTGCTTACAAGCAAGATGAATTAATTTGTGCATTGGTTGGATTGGCACGAGCTGTTAATGGCAACAAGCCCTCCGATCATACTGTTGAACTGATGCTTAAAGGCTTATTTACAACAATAACAAATGTTAATTTTAACGCAGAAACAATTGGAAAATTGATCAGTGAAGTAGAAGAAGAAAAAAACAAACTAGGCGGCGCAGATGACTTCTCAGTAAATGCACTGTGGTCCGGCGATTCTGATATTGTATCCCTTCGTTCCACTTTATTGCTCGGAATAAAAGGTATGGCTGCTTACGCTTATCATGCAAGGGTGTCCGGCAAGAGCAATGATGAAGTAAACAACTGGTTCTTCAAAGGAATGAAAGCCTTTGGTGAAAGCCATAGCCTTGAAGAATGGCTGAATCTCCTTATGGAATTCGGAATGATAAATCTTAAATGCATGGAACTACTAGACGAAGCAAACACTTCTGCTTATGGAACCCCTGTGCCTACAAAGGTAACAACAATAATTGAGAAAGGCCCATTTATTGTCGTTTCAGGCCATGATTTGTGCGATCTTAAGCAGTTACTGGAACAGACAGAAGGAAAAGGAATCAATATATATACTCACGGAGAAATGCTTCCTGCTCACGGTTATCCGGAACTGAAGAAATTTCCTCATTTAAAGGGTAACTTTGGAACAGCATGGCAGAACCAGCAAAAAGAATTTTCAGATGTACCCGCTGCTTTCTTATTCACTACAAACTGTCTGATGCCACCAAAACCATCCTATATGGACAGAGTATTCACTACAGAAGTGGTCTCCTATCCTGGACTCGTTCACATAGATGATGTAGACGGCAAGAAGGATTTCACTCCTGTAATTGAAAAAGCGTTGGAGCTTGGCGGATGGCCAGAAGATAAAATAATGACAGGTATAAACGGCGGCACTGAATTGATGACAGGCTTTGGACACGGCACCGTTTTAGGTGTAGCCGATAAGGTTATAGATGCTGTAAAATCAGGAGCCATCAGGCACTTCTTCTTAGTGGGTGGTTGTGATGGCGCTAAGCCTGGAAGAAATTATTATACAGAGTTTGTACAAAAAGCACCAAAGGATACAATTATATTGACACTGGCCTGCGGCAAGTTCCGTTTCAACGACCTTAATATTGGTGAAATAGGTGGATTGCCAAGAATAATGGATATGGGGCAATGTAACGATGCTTATTCTGCAATAAAAGTGGCAATTGCACTATCAAAGGCTTTCGAGTGCGATGTAAATGAACTTCCATTGACCTTAGTATTATCTTGGTATGAACAGAAAGCGGTATGCATTTTGCTGACCTTATTGGCTCTTGGCATAAAGAACATTTACATTGGTCCTTCAGTACCCGCATTCTTCTCACAAAATGTGTTGAATGTATTAGTAGATAAATTCAACATTACTCCTATAACAACACCTGAAGAAGACTTAAAAAAGATATTAGGATAGTCTAATAGACAGCTGGTTATTACCAGCTGTCTACATTTATGTAATAATAATTATTAATTAATTTGCCAAAATTTAAAATTTGCTATATAATTATCATAATGTATAATAATTAGCTAAATATTATTTTGTGAGGTGTTTTTTATGGATATCAAAGGAACAAAAACTGAGAAAAACCTATGGGAAGCTTTCGCAGGTGAATCCATGGCAAGAAACAAATATACATACTTTGCTTCTGCAGCTAAAAAGGAAGGCTATGAGCAAATTGCAGCTATCTTCCAAGAAACAGCAGATAATGAAAAGGAACATGCAAAAATTTGGTTCAAACTTCTTAATGGCATAGGCAACACAGCAGAAAATCTAAAGCATGCTGCTGAAGGCGAAAACTATGAATGGACTGACATGTACAAGAAGTTTGCTGAAGAAGCAAAGGCAGAAGGCTTTACAACTATAGCTGCTCTTTTTGAAAAAGTAGCTGCTATTGAAAAGGAACACGAAAACAGATACAATGAGTTGCTTAAGAATGTAGAAGTTGGTTCAGTATTTGTTAAAGATGGCAAAGTATATTGGAAATGCAGAAACTGCGGCCATATCCATGTTGGTGAGAAGGCACCGGAAATGTGCCCTGTATGCTCTCATCCAAAGGCATATTTCGAAGTAGCAGCCCATAATTGGTAAAATTAAGGTTGGGTCATAACCCAACCTTATTAGCTATTAATCAAAAAAACTTTTTATAATTTTATATGGCAATAACCTCCTGGATTCTTTTTCAAATATTTTTGATGATATTCCTCAGCATCATAAAAACTCTTTAAAGGTTCAATTTCTGTCACTATTGGATCATCATATTTCTTTTGCTCCTCTTCTGCGCTAGCTTTAATGGTTGGCAAATCTTCTTCATGAACATAGTATATCCCCGTCCTGTACTGTGTTCCTTCATCCGGTCCCTGACGATTGGAGACTGTAGGATCAATAACTTTCCAGAATTTTTTCAAGAGATCCTCCAATGAAATCTGGTTCTCGTCATATTTTACATAGCATGCCTCTGCATGACCTGTCATTCCGGTTTTCACATCCTCATATGTAGGATTTTCTGTAGTTCCATTAGCATAACCCACTTTTGTTTCTACTACGCCCTTAATTCTTGACATATATTCTTCCACTCCCCAGAAACAACCGCCTGCAAATATAATTTCTCTCATTTACATCCCTCCTTGCAAACATTATTATATTATACTTGCCTGTCCTTTACACCCTTGCAAAAGTGGAGACATTTTCCCTGAATAATATATATTTAGCCTGTGAAGAGGTCTTGTCATAGCTACATATAATAATTTTATATCCATTTCATTGTCCCCATAATTTTCATCATTGCAATCGGCTATAAAAACTACATCAAATTCCAAACCTTTTGATAGATAAGAAGGCAAAATTACTATATTGCTGTCATATTCCTTCTCATTTCCTGTAATCAATTTGGGCTTGTATTTTGAGCCTTTGAAAAAAGAATAAACATCCCTACATTCATCTAAAGTCTTACATATTATAGCCATTGACTTATAATTTTCAACGGTTAATTCATCCATGTCCTTTTGGATTTGCTTGCATATATCCAAGAGATTATCTCTCCTGCCGATAGCCACTGGTTTGCCATGTCTTATTACAGGCTTAGCAACAGGGAAATTCTTTGCCTTTAAATTATCCAATACTGAATTGGCTGCATTCATAATCTCTACAGTTGTTCTGTAACTTTGCTCCAACACAAGCAGCTCACAGTGCTTACCTTCGAATACCTTCTCTTTTATCTCCTCCCAGTCTATGGTACCTCTATATGAATGTATTCCCTGGGCCAAATCTCCTAGAATTGTAAATGAAGAATCCTTAATTATCTTTCTTATAACAAGAATCTGAAAAGGACTAAAATCTTGTGCTTCATCGATTACTATATGTTTAACCGGTATCTTTTCATCTATTCCATATATTTTATACTTCATATATATGATAGGAGCCAAATCTTCAATCTCCACATAACCCTTCTTAAAAATCTCAAAGGATCGATGGACCATAAAATCAATCACTTCACCGGATATTCCCTTATCTGATAAATCAAGGCTTGTAATATGGTTCTGAAGAAAATCTTTATAATATTCAAAGGGATTTAATTTAGATATTCTTTTTATATACTCATTTACAGCTTTTTTTGAATAGGCTTCTATCTTGCCTACCAACTCATTTTTATTATCGATTATGTTTATTATAAGATTTTGTCTCTCCTCTGATTCTTCCATAGTGTTCTTTATCGTATTTATCTGATTTATGCATGTCTCCTCCAGTTCTTCTATTATTGCTTCCTTTTTAGCTTTGAGACGATTGCTCATATGCTTTTTAAGCTCATCAAGCCTTTTAACAATTGGAAGATTGATATATTCTTTTAAAAAGATATCATTAAGTTCTTCATATCTAAATACAGTAATCTGATTGAGCTTAAAATCTTCACAAGGTATATAGCTCTCCCCCACTTTTGCTATATAATCATCTATCAATTCCTTAAATAGCATTGAGCATTTTAATTTAGATTCCTCCATCATAAGATGGTTTCTCTTTATATGATGGGATTCCTCGCTTTCATTGACAAAAGTGTTTATCTTTTCATGTCCGTCAGCTATCTTTAGCTTGAGACCGATTAACTTCAAGGCAAATTCTTCAAAAGTAGTCTGCAATGCTTTCTCAACACCAAGCTCTGGGAGAACTTCTGAAATATAATTCAAGAATAGACGATTCGGAGCTATAATCATAAAATTTTCTGGCTTGAAAGCTTTTTCATAGTTATAGATAAGATATGCTATCCTATGGAGGGCTATAGTTGTTTTACCGCTTCCTGCAGCTCCCTGCACTATCAGCGGCGTCCACATGTCTGCTCTGATTATCCTGTTTTGCTCAGCCTGAATTGTTGTTACTATATCTTTTAATCTATTGTCTGCATTGGCACCCAATGATGCTTGGAGTATTTCATCGTTGGTTGTTATATCAATATCCAATATATCATCTAAACGTCCTTCATTAATTATGAACTGCCTTTTTAAAATTAGATCTCCCTTGATGATACCTTCAGGACATGAGTACTGTGCTTCCCCCAATCTTGACTCATAATACAGATTTGCTATGGGTGCCCTCCAATCCGTTATTATCAGCTCCATGGTATCTTCATCAATTAATGCCATCTTTCCTATATAGTATTTCTCTTTATTATGTCTACCTTCCTCTTTAAATTCAACACAGGCAAAATATGGTTTATTTTTTGCCTGTGTCAGATTTTTTAGCTTTACTTCCGCCCTATCCTGTAGCATTGTGTTTATCATAAGATCAATATATTGCTGACTACTTTCTGAATTAAAGTGTTTCTTTCCTTTTGCCACAGCCTCATCTATAACATCCTTACGCCTTATAAAGGATTCAAGACTTTTATATACATGTTTAAGAGTGAACTCAAGCCTTTCCTTCTCAAGTTCATATTCCTGGTGGTCTTTTGCTGCCATCAGTTCACCTCCTCTTTTGTGTTGCCGCTGTTCTTTATAGTTCAAGAACTATATTGTCATAAAATATGCTTGGCTTTCCTAGGCTTCTGTGAGTAAAGAATGTGCCATGACAATCTGACCCTCCGGTTATAAAAAGCCTGTTGCATTTGCAGAAATCAATACTGAATTTTGTTACTTCCAAATTATTTTCTGGATGATAACATTCAATACCCATAATACCTTCTTTAAACATAGCAGGTACTATTGCATCATATTCAAGACGATAAAAAGGCGCACCGGGATGAGCCAGTATAGGTATACCTCCAGCTTTTTTTATGACTTCAATTACTTCTTTTGGACTGGGAAACTCAGTTTTGTCAAATGGATTTCCCCATCCATCAAACAATGGAAAGAAATCCTTTGTGCTTTTGCATATTCCTCTGTCAATAAGATAGTTTAAGGCCTTCCATCCACCTCTTGTATTGTCATTTTCATATTTCTTGTAGTCAGTCAGGCTTACATTCAAACCTTTCCTCTCAAGAAACTTAATGCTCTCTTCATCTTTATTCTCCATTATTTTCGTATTAACAGATAGAAGTTTCAGCAACTCCTCATTATAGATATCTATACCGTAGCCAAGTATGTGATAATTACCTCCATCATATGTGGTATCAACTTCAACACCTGGTATTAAAATTAATCCGGCTTCACTGGCTAAATCCTTTGCTTTCTCAACATTTTCCACTGAGTTATGATCTGTTATTGCAAAAATTTTTATATCGTTTTCTAATATTTTCTTTACAACTTCTTCAGCTGTCCAAGTTCCATCAGAAGCTGAAGTATGAATATGCAAATCTACTTTGCCCTGCTTCAAATTAAGACCCCTCTCAAAGCAATTTTACATACTATTATATACTTAACTTCTGTAAAATTCCATTAAATTAATATTACATTAGTTATACAAAAATAAGAAAGGCTTCATTTGCAAACATTTTAGCAATCAATGAAGCCTTTTAACAATCAAGTAACTTTTCTTAAAACCATTACGGAAAGTTAATATTAAGGTGGAATAATAATTTTCTATGGGTTATAGAAAGCATGTGTTCATTTCTGTTATGTTTTTTATTTTATACCTCAGCTATATTTCATTTTCATAATATTGGCCGTGTTCCATTATGTCTCTCAATTCTTTTTCATCCTGAGTCACTGAAAGAGCTAACATTAGTTTTATTCTTGCTTTCTGTCCCGGTAAGTCTCCTCCGAATATTGCACCCATCTCTCTTAATTGCTTTCCTCCGCCTTCATAACCATATGTATCCAATACTCTACCAGTAGGACATCTTGATACAACAACCACAAAGACACCTTTATCTATAGCATATTTTATGCCTTCAAGCATCTGAGGGGGCACATTTCCTCTTCCCAACGCTTCAAGTACAATACCTTTTGCTCCCGTATCCACTGAATACTTTATAAATTTAGAATCCATTCCTGCTGCACATTTGATTAAATCCACATTAGTTTCTATCTTATTTGTAGGAATATATTGTCTGTTAACAACATTTCTATGATATATTACCCTATCATTATCAACAACGCCCAAAGCTCCAAATTCCAGAGATTTAAAGGTATCAAGGCTTAGCGTATTGGTTTTTGTTACTTCCCCTGCTGCATTGACTGTATTGTTCATAACAACTAAAACACCTTTGTTTTTTGAATGAGGCGATATCACTGTACATACAGCAGCTGCCAGATTGCTTGGTCCGTCATATCCCAACTCAGAGCTGTTTCTCATGGCGCCCACAACAACAATGGGTTTCTCGCAATTGATTGACAAATCCAGCAAATAGGCAGTTTCTTCCAATGTATCTGTGCCATGGGTGATGATAACACCACATATGTCTTCTCTCTGTACTGTTTTCAAAACTAAAGATCTCAACTCCATCATTTTCAATGGATCCATATGAGGTCCTGGCAACTTGCCGAATTCTATGGATTCTATTTCTGCAAACTTATCAATATTAGTAACCAGTGACATTATTTCATCACTTGATAGGGAAGGTATTGCAGCACCTATCCTTGGATCCACCGACATGGATATGGTCCCCCCTGTAAAAATTATTGCCACTTTTGGCTTACTCATCACATGACCCCCAATACTTGTGCTTTATTATTTAACACTTACATAAGGATTATCTTTTATGTAAAATCTCCAAGGAAAATATTTTGCTTCTTGGGCATAATCGATCCCAATTCTTTTGGTTTCTACAATATCATATTCCTCTTTGAAACTCCTATTTTCACATATAAAAAGTCTGTTTCCTGTCAAGTCTTCTCCGTTGTATTCCTTCTCTATATTTAAAGCTTTGCATAACTTGCCCGGCCCATTGGTTAAATTGATTATTTGTGATTTCTTAAGTTCTCCCAAAGCTTTACCGTATCTATATACTGCCATAATTTCACTTCCCTTAATTGGTTCCAAAGCTCTTATTAAAACGGCTTGAGCAATTCCTTCCTTTGCAGCCACTACATTCAAACAATAATACATGCCATATATTAAATATACATAGGCATGACCTTCTTCTCCATACATAACTTCTGTCCTTGCAGTCCTTCTGCCATTATAACTATGAGCTGCTTTATCTCCAACGCCCATATAGGCTTCAACTTCTACAATTTTCCCTATAAGCTCTTTGCCATCCATTGAATGTACTAAATATTTCCCAAGAAGATCTTTAGATAATTTAACAGCGTTTTTACTATAAAAACTCCTATCTAGCCTTGAAAGATCTAATTGACTCTTCAAATCAGAATTCACCTAGCTAACCTCCGATTCCTTTGCCTCATATTCAATACCAGATTCCCTGGACACGATAATACTCCTTATGGTAACAGATAATATTACTATTATACCTCCCACAACAGCATAAACACTTGGCTTTTCACCAGCAAACAAGAATACCCAAACTGGATTCAGTAAAGGTTCTATAACAGTCAAAAGAACTGCTTCTATGGCAGACAAATGTTTCGAAGCTAATGCATACAGTATGTATGAAATTCCTAATTGAAAAACTCCCAATACTATTATTGCAATAATGCTCTTCAAATCTGGCAATCCACCAACGATGAAGGGTATTGCCACAATAAACGTAAGCACATTTCCTATTAACGTAGTCTCAACAGGAGAGCCAGACTTTTGTAGCCTGAGGCATATGGTGACACAGGCTAAGAAGAATCCGCTTACTACAGCAAGAACATTTCCTAGCATGCTGCCACCTCCTACACCATCCAAAAAGAACAATAACATGCCGCCGAATACAGATAAAATGGCTATATAATCATACCATCTAATCTTCTCTTTCAACAGCCATACCCCTAGTATGGCAACAAAAATCGGTGATGTAAACTGCAAAAGTATTGCATTGGCAGATGTAGTGAGCTTGTTAGCAGCTACAAACAATATTACCGTTGCGGCATAAGAAAAAGCTCCTCCCAATTGAGCTTTTGACCAGGTTAATCTTGGCTTCTTTAGATATAAAAATACTACAATTGATGCAATTAAACTTCTTGAACCGGCAATGGCTATGGGATTCCAATCTACAACCTTGATTAATATTCCTCCGGTGCTCCACAACAAAGAAGCCAACACAATAAAAAATATTGCTTTGTATCTTTCATTCCTAAATAGTTCCTTCATATTTCTACCCCATAATCTAATAAAATTCCACTACAGATAATTCTATATTTACTGGAAAAATCCTTTATATCAACTAAAATTACTTTATTTAACAAGTAAAATGCTCCCTCTATAGGAGCATTTTATCAATATGGAAGCCTGTTTAGATTTTTCCTTTTTCTTTATTGCTATAAATTGCTATATCTAAACACTTGTAATAAAATATGCTTATTAATCTAATCTTTCTATAATATATTAATATTAAAATGTCTTGTATAAACAAGGTTTAATTTAAACTATAGACTTGACTTCCATAATCCATGGATATTGCAGTATTCGTATATATCAACATTTTCTTTGTCGCAGAATACGGCTTTTGGTTCCTCTCCTGGTCTAAGATGAATTCTTTCTACTCCATTATCAGATACTACAGCAATCCATTCAATATAATGTTCCGGTATCATTGGGTGTAACACTGAACCTACCTGTACCACAATCTTTCCATTTTCTCTCGAAGCCACGGGAACATGCTTCTCAGTAGCTGCATCGGTAGTGTTTGCTTCGAGCTTGTTCATTGGCTTACCACAACATACCAGTTCACCGCCACCTTTGCTTATAAGTTCAACAATATTCCCGCATATACTGCATCGATAGAAAGCAATATTTTGTCTCATAGTTAACCCACCTTTCTTTAAATTGTTATTAATTAATTTATAACAAGTATAAATTAAAACATTATCAACTCATGGAAAACTTTTCTTAATTATCATTATAGTCCATTAATTTATAATCGTCAAATAACTGTTATTATTTCTCCAAGTAGCAATGTTATAGCTAATGCACCATTTATCATAACAAAATTTTTAACTGCCAATACAAAAGTATCCTTCTTGGTCTGGATTTGAAAAAAGGATTTAATATTCTTGCTGACAGGCAAAAATGTTATTAATGCCAGAGTACAGGCATATGGTATTATTCTCATTATTATCAATAGAATAAGCACCATATAGATGATATAATAAGATATTTTAAAGATCATCAGAGCCTTATCCTTACCTATGTATATTGGTAATGTATATCTGTTGTTTTCTATATCATCCTCAATGTCACAAATATTATTAGCAAGCATGATATCAGCTATTCCTATAATAGCAGGTACAGCAACCAAAGCAATATAAACAAGTTCCAGCAAGTTAATCTGTATGCTTAACATGTTTTCTTTCAAAGCCAGTGTAACTATATCACTATCAAATATATGTATATAAACAGCCAAAAAAGTGATGAAAAAACCCATAGTAAACCCTGAAAACACTTCCCCAAAGGGGGTTCGAGAAATAGGAACAGGTCCATAAGAATATGTTATACCTATAAAAAATGATAGTACTCCTATAAGAAGTACAATAGCATTTGAGTTTAAAAATAACAGCAACCCAAATGCTGTCGCCAAAGCAAGGAGAGCAAATATTGTTGTGCGGACACTTCTTTCGCTTAGTTTATCCCTTACAATGGCATTATGGCTTTCATATCCGTACCCATATTTTTTAACTGCCTTCCTGTAGTCTTGATAATTGTTGATTGCTGTTGTAGCCATATCTATACATAGTAAGGATACCAACATCATGGCAAAATTATTCACATTAAAGGTTTTGTAACGATAAATGGTATAAAATGTTCCTATGAAAAATGGTATAACACTAGCCACTTTTGTCTGTATTTCAACCAGTTTCAAGAAACTCCTTATCTTCATTCGTACCCTCTCTTTTATACATTAAATCTCAAATTTATGATGTCTCCATCTTCTACTATATAATCTTTTCCCTCTAATGTGAACAAGCCTTTTTCCTTTACTTTTTGTATAGAGCCAAGCTCCTTAAGGTCTTTAAACTTATATACCTCCGCTCTTATAAAACCCTTTTCGATATCTGAGTGTATTTTCCCTGCGGCTTTTTTTGCAACAGTACCCTTCTGTATAGTCCATGCTCTAACTTCATCATGGCCGGCAGTAAGAAAGGATATGAACCCAAGGTAATCATAAGCAGTTCTGGAGAGTTTGTCCATCCCGGATTCTTCAATCCCTAGATCCTCTAAAAACATTTCTCTGTCTTCCGAATCTAACTTTGCTATTTCCAACTCAGACTTTATACATAATTCAATGAAGGGTGTATTGGTATTTCTAGAATACTCCAAAAGATCCTCTCTTGATGGGTAGTCTTTTGATTTAAATTGCTCTTCATCCAAATTAACCACCAATATCATTGGCTTTTCAGATAGGAAACTAAAGGTCTTCAAATGCTCCTTTTCATCTTCATTGAGTTTTAAATTATGTATAAGAAGTCCCTTTTCCAAACCTTCTTTGCATTTCTTCAACACTTCCAGCTCCGCCAAGTTTTCCTTTGTAACTTTTTTTGATGCCTCAATTCTCTCTATCCTATTATCTATTATTCCTAAATCGGCAAAGAGCAGCTCCATGTTTATTGTATCTATATCCCTCATTGGATCTATGTTACCTTCTACATGCACAACATCATCAGATTCAAAAGCTCTCACAATATGTATTAAAGCATCTGTTTTTCTCACATTATCAAGGAATTGATTGCCCACTCCTTTTCCAGTGCTAGATCCGCTAACTAAACCCGGAACATCTACAACTTCAATAGTTGCATATGTAGTTTTTTTAGGTTCATACATGCTGGCTAAAAAATCAATTCTCTCATCGGGTATTTTGGTAATACCAATATTTGCCTCTACCTTTCCCGTTGTAAAACCGGCAACCTCCTCATCTGCTCCTGTTAAAAGATTAAATAAGCTAGTTTTACCTACAGAAGGTAGTCCTACCAATCCTATTTTCATATGGCTCGCAGGTTTCACTGAATATGCAATCCCCTGCTCTTCAACTCCTTTTCTCAGTATTGATAATTTTTTCAAAGTTTAACTGTATTTTACCATATTATATCATTTTTGTGCATACTATTGATAATCCTGTTTTTATTGCCTTCTCATATGATATTTTAATTGTCATTAATAAAAAAAAGGTATCCTTTGGAATCGTTTATTGAAACCCATTACGGAAAGTATATATTAAGGTGGAATTACATTTTCCTATGGCTTATAAAACTAGAAGCTTCGGAGCATAATCCGAAGCCTTCTCTACTATCTATATAACTTTGCAAGTTCTACAGCCAATTGGGCTCCAACTTTGGCATTATTGTATACTAACGCAATATTGGATTCCAGACTGTCTCCTCCTGTCAAATCCTTGACCTTTGCTAAAAGAAATGGTGTTGATTCTTTGCCGTGTATTCCTTTCTCATGTGCTTCCTTTATGGCTTTCTCTATAGCATTTGTTATAGTATCATAATCCATTTCATGTTCTTCCGGAATAGGATTGCCCACAACAACACCGCCATTTAATCCTAAATCCCATTTGGTTTTCAACGCTGCTGCAAGATCTTTAGCATTATCAACTCTATAATCGACTTTATAACCGCTCCTCCTTGTATAAAAGGCAGGGAATTCGTCTGTACCAAATCCTACTACAGGCACGCCAAAGGTTTCCAAGTATTCAAGAGTCAACCCTATATCAAGTATTGATTTGGCACCTGCACAAACTACTGCAACATTTGTATGAGCCAATTCCTGCAAATCTGCTGATATATCAAAGGTTTCCTGGGCCCCTCTATGTACCCCTCCTATGCCACCGGTAGCAAAAACTTTAATTCCTGCCAAAGCAGCAATAATCATAGTAGACGCCACTGTTGTAGCTCCATCCATCTTATTTGCCACAATAAATGGTATGTCTCTTCTGGAAGTTTTCACAACATTATGTGCTTTACCTAAGTATTCGATTTCATTTTCAGACAATCCTACTTTAAGCTTGCCTTCGAGAATTGCTATTGTAGCAGGTACAGCACCATTCTCTCTTACTATTCTTTCAACATTCAATGCAGTTTCAACATTTTTTGGATAAGGCATTCCATGGGATATGATAGTAGATTCTAATGCAACAACAGGTTTACCTGTCTTTAGAGCATCTGCAACTTCAAGTTTTATATCTAAATATTTTTCTAACATAACTCAATCTCCTTCATCTTTGATTTTATATTTTCAATTGACATGTAAGGGTTAATTGTGTTTTCATGGGAAATGGCAATAATTGAAGCAGCCATCGCCATTTTTGCCATTTCATCAATACTCATACCATAAAAGTGTCCATAAGAAAGAGCAGCCATGAAAGCATCTCCTGCTCCGGTAGCATTTACAACTTTTACTTTTGGTGTTCTTACATGATTCATAATATGACCATCATTATAAAATACCCCATCTTCGCCCAAACTGATAAATACTCTTTTGACCCCTTTTTGCAAGAAGTACTCGGAAGCTATCTTCAGATCATCTTCATTTTTTATAGCAATTCCCGTCAAAAGTTCTGCCTCGATCTTGTTGGGCTTGATGGTATGAAAGTATCCAATCAGATCCTTTACCTTTTTTGCCTTAGCAGTTGATACCGTATCAAGGAAGAAGTCAATGTCATTATTGCTCATTAAGATGTATTCTATTACTTCTCTTGGAATATTGGTATCAATTATGCATAATTTAGATTTCTCAATAACATTCATTTTTTCTTTTATGAAATCCACTGTCAACTTTTCATTTATATCCATATAGGATATAGCAGCAACCATATCTCCAGATTCATCTAACATAGATAAGTATATTGATGTTGCTTCATCTTTGAGAACTAAGGAATCCTTCATATCAAGACCTATTGACTCTGCTTCTTCAAGAATCTTCAAACCATAAGGATCCGTCCCAACAACACTTATCAGCTTTGTTTTAGCTCCAAGCTTTGTTAGGTTTTCTGCAATATTTCTGCCTACACCTCCCAAGGAAATTTTTATTTGTCCTGGATTGGAATCATGTAATACCAATTTGCCATAAGGAAAACCTTGTATATCAATATTAGCTCCACCAACTACACAAATATATGAATCCTTCATATTCCACTCCTATCATAATATTTGTAAAAAGTTACATAATAAATTTACTACAAAAATTTTATTAAGTCAAAAAAGAATATCATACATACACTTTACATTGATTTTTATTCATATGGTTATACTAAATTAAAGTGATATTCATTACTTTTTTGCATAATTTCATGCTAAATTAAAGGAGGATTACCAGTGAAATTAAAAGCATTGTTTTTGATACTGATATTTTCACTTTCATTGATTGTAGGGTGTACAAACAATCAAACAACTCCAGAACCTGCTCCAACCCAACAACCAAATCCATCAAATGAAACCCCGGATGCAGTTACAACCGCATCAATTGTAGACAATGCGGAGGACTTTGAAAAGGCTATTAGCAATACAGGTACTTGGATAATAGCTGTAACAAAGGATATCTCCACAAACAAAGAATTGGTTTTGGATGGAGAGTTTAAAAACGGAAAAAAAGATGATGCAGGCAAAGATATTATACAAAGAAAAATAGCCCTATATGCTCAGGATTCAAATAGAAATATAACAGCCAGATATACCCTGACTGCACCAAAGTTGACTATAAACAGTCCGGAAGCAAGCATTCAGCATGGAACATTCAAAGGCGATCTTTATGTATCTGCAAAAAACTTCAAGCTGGTAGACGCTACCGTTGAAGGCAATGTTTATTTTACAAATGAAGATGCTCAATCTACATTCAGCATGGATGAGAACAGCAAAATCACAGGTACTAAGGGAATGGCTAAGTAATATTGAAGCAGCCAATGCTTAAAATCAAAAAATTGGCTGCTTTTAACATCTTCTGTATATTATTTATTTATGCCAGTATATATGAGTATGGCGTCCCTCAAAAATTCAGCTGTTCCTGGTTGCATATAATCATAATAAGCTCTGAACCTTTCATCGCACACATACATCTGTGCTACTCCAGCATGAGCTTCCTTGCTGTACTCATGCCAATACATAGTTAACCACTGTTTATGAAGTTCAGCGGCTCTCTGTGCCAATTCTCCAGCCGGATCACCGGTTTTAAAGGCTTCAGCCAGTACATCCTTGACTTCCTTCTCCAATTTCACAGTTTTCTCATAATCTTCCTGTGTCATGTTCATGAACTTTTTATTTGATTCATCTACTGCTTCATTTCCATACTTTTCTCTGGCTTCTTTGCCATATTTTTTCTCGTTATCTTCTATCTTCTTTTTCTTAAAACCCTCAAATTTCTCTTTATCACTCATATTAATCCTCCCTTCCAAAAAGGCAATGGTTTTTTCTACATTTTCAATGAGCTTATCTATTTGCTGTCTTTTTTCAAGGAGCTTTATCCTATGGTCTCTCAGTGCATCAGCTTCGTTAAAAGCAGGCGAGTCGAGTATTCTTTTTATGTCTTCCAAGCTCATGTCCATTTCTCTGTAGAACATAATTTGCTGAAACCTGTCAACTTCTTTCTGACCATATATACGATATCCTGATGAATTGATCCTTGCCGGCTTTAGGATCCCTATTTCATCATAGTATCTTAAGGTTCTGCTGCTAACACCTGCCAACTTCGCCAGTTTTTGCACCGTATATTCCATGTTGTTACCTCCTTTCAATAAGAGCATACACCTTTACGCTGCGTTAATGTCAACAGCTATTTAAATATTTTTTCTACCGCTTCTTTTCCTGAAATTTCTTCAACTACATTTAAAAAGTCAATAACATGTGCGTTTTTATACTTATATCGTTGATAATAGGTTTGCATTATTTTAAAGAAATTTTCATCGCCTACAATATTTCTCAATCTATGGAGGATTAAAGCACCTTTTTTATATATGACATCGTTATAGCTCTTCCAACTTGCGAAGTTTGCAACTGAAGCCTCTACGGGATGATCTGCTGATTCTAGATTCTCATAGCTCTTCATTAATAAATCCAATTTATCATCATTACCTAATCTGTGGGCCAGATAAAGCTGAGTTGAATAATTGGCAAATCCTTCATCAAGCCAGGGTGAAATATGCTCATCATTTCCTACTGTCACGTACCACCATTGATGGGCTCCCTCATGAGCAATTACACTTATTAATTTATCCATATCTTTATAATGGCTTTGTCCTAAAGTGACAAGCTGAGGATATTCCATTCCTCCACCTGTCAGATAGGTTTCTACTATTGAAAATTCATCATAGGGGTACTTTCCGAATACCTCATTGAAATATGCAATAACATCTGCTCCAATTTCATCAGCTTCTTGTCCTAATTCTTTGTTTTTCATGGTATAATAATTCTTGATTTTTATACCATTAATTACTTGCTCTTCCATAATAAAGTTCGGGCTGCTGACCCAAACGAAATCTCTAACCTTTTCTGCCTTTATATCTACTATTTTATAACCTCCTTCGCCACTGTTTCTTTCAGATATTATTTTGCCTGTGGACGCTATGGTTTCATCAGCAGGTAACTTTATCACAACATTATAATCGGCAACATCACTGTAATTGGATTCTCCAATATTGGAATAATCTCTTATCTGCCATTTGCCCTCTTCCTGGGCAGCCAGTATGGGATACCAATAAGTAAATTGAGTTATATCTTTATATTGCCCAAATCTTGTTGTGCTGACAGGAATCTTCACTATAAACTCTATTTCAATTTCCGCACTGTGATTTTCCTTTATAGGTTTGTCTAAAGGAATATCTATGTAAAAATCATCATAATCCTGTAAAACCTCTTTGCTTAATTCCATATTTTCTATCTTCAGGTTTGTCAATTGAATATATGCTGGATCAAATCCATTGGGATAACATTTCTCTGCCGAGCCTATAGCCGGAACTGTGCTCAGTTTTCTATACAGATTGGGATATAGATATAATACTATGTTCTCAACGTCAACACCTTGATTATTCATATAGGTTATATTCTCTTTACATTTTAATATGCTTTGCTCTTTTTGATACTCCACATAAATATAGTATGAGTTAATGAAATGTTCATTTGATTCTTCCATTACTGCTGCTTTTTCAGCTATTGGCTGGGCTGCTGTATGAGGCAGCATCGTAGTACAACCTGTAAACAGACTCAAAATTGTAAACATCTGTATTAATACCCATTTTATCATTCTTCTATCACTCCTAGGTTTATAAAATATTGGGCCTTCATGTCTATTTTCTCACTTATAATCTATATTGCATATATCTTTTATCTATGAAATAAGGGATAGAATTTTATATTAAAATCCATCCCTGCAAATTTTTTGAACCTTTATTCCTTTTACCTGCTCTTGGCTGAACGCAAACCGAAAAGGCTGCCTAGTAAACCTAAAACAGCGCTTAACAGCATAATCATACTAACCAGGTTTGTAACCATGGATTTCTGGTCAGGTAGAGGTATAAACGGAAGAGGTCCTGTCATGACAGAATAAGCATATCTTAGCGTCAGTGATAGTATTATTGACGCCAACAAACCTCCTCCTAGAGTTAAAATCATCCCTTCAATTATAAATGGAAAAGATATGAACCCATCCGGGGCACCAAGCAATATAAGCGTATTTATTTGCTCTCTGTTCTCGTAAATTCCTGTCCTTATAATGTGGGATATTATAATCAAAGTGGAAGCTCCAACTGCAACAATAAATATATACCCAAGGGTTTTCAATACAGATGACAGGTTACGAACTTTATCGAAAATCTCTTTGTTATCTCTTATCTGATCTATGCCCTCAATATTTTTCAATCCTTCAATTACAGACTCCATAGACTTTAAGTCAATTTGCACCTCAATATATGGACTAAAAGGATTGTCATCCAAATACTGTAACACTTTAGCTTCCTTCCCCAATATTTCCTCCATTCTATGATAGGCTTCATTTTCATCTACCAATCTTACTTCTTCAACTCCAGCCAAAGTCTCAATATTATTTATGATATGTTCAACTTTTTTCTTGTCAATGTCCTCTGCAAAATAAACATTTATCTCTGCCTCATCCTCTATGATTTCTACCACTTGGTTGCTTATCCACCAACTTGATAACGTAGCAGCAGCAAAAAAAAGAATCAATCCTATACTCACTATTGATAGTATGTTTGACATGAAGTTAATCTTGATGATTGTTCTAGCTTCCTTCATAAAATAACCAAAATTATTCATTATAGTTTTCACTATATCAATCCAGCCTTTCTTGATGTATAATGCCGCTCTCAATATGAATAAGTCTGCCTTCTCTTAAATTATTTATAAGATGAGTTGCATGGGTAGTGATAACTACTGTAGTGTTCTCTTCTTTCAATGAAGCAAAAAGCTCCATTATGTTTATGGCATTATCTTTGTCAAGATTGCCTGTAGGCTCATCTGCAATGATAAGTCTCGGCTTTCTCACTATTGCCCTGGCAATAGCTACCCTTTGGCACTGCCCCCATGACAGATGCTCCACCATTGAAAACATTTTTTTCTCTAACCCAACTTTTTTTAAAGCAATTACCGCATTTTCCTTCAATTTTTTATTAGACATATCCAAAAATCTGGCACCCAGCATAACATTCTCAATAGCTGTTCTGCCATTTACCAGACGAAAATCTTGAAATACAGGCCCGATGGATCTCCTCATTTGTCTTATCTTAGAGGCTTGTCCCCTGATTATAGGTTGTCCTAATACAGTCAATTTCCCGTCGGTAGGAAACTCAATTCCTATAAAAAGCTTCAACAGGCTTGTCTTTCCCGAACCGCTTGGACCTGTAATATAAATCATTTCACCAGGTTCTATATGTAAATCAACATTTCTCAAAGCCATTGTGCCATCTGGATAGTTAAGGCATACACCTTCAGCTTCAATCAAATACATCACCTCCTATGGATCATTCTAGAATAGACTCCAGCCAATAATAAGTTCCATGAAATCTTCTCCTATTTTAACAGATTTGATAGTGGCGTTATTGCCTAGGTAAGGCAAAAGATCCAAAACCATCTGTCTATCTTTAAAAAGCTCCTCTATTGAACCATTCTCAAGCTTCATATCATAAAAACTGCCTTCTTCTGCTTGGAAAATCAAGGTATGCTCACCATCTATAATAAATTTGCCACTCAAATTTAGATTCCATTTTGGCAGCTCAATGCGGATTTTTTCAGACTGAAAATCGATAACCATTTCTTCTAAATCTGCTTCCTTTGAAATAATATCATTAATCGTATCTTCCTTTATAACGCTTTTTATTCCGTTTGCTGAAAAAGACAGATTCAACTCCTCTGGAGATATATTGCTTTCGTTCACTATCTTAGAAAAGTTCTCAGCAATTTTTGAAAACATTGTTTTTGCTTCATCCCATGCAATCTGCATACTTGTCAAATAATCCCTATAATATTCCTTTTCTTCTCCTAAGCTGGATATAAGCTCCTCCAAATCAACCTTAAGTGTGTTTGCCTTTTCCAGAGCCTCGTCCAACTCTCTCTGCCTGTCCTCCAGCAGTTGAATATTATACTTAAGCTTATCTTTATTATCCATAAGTTTGTTTTTGCTCTCTTCTACTTTATCTAGCAATTCTCCCGTATTTCTTGCAAGATCTCGCAGTATATTGATTCTTCTTATTAATGAACTTAAGCTATCTGATTCCAGTATTATGCCTATATAGGAAACAGGACCCATTCTTTGATAACTCTTCAATACCTGCTCCAATCCATTCTGTTTTGCTTTGTACTCTTCTTCCTGTAAAGAAATTTCGTTTTCCAGTGTCTTAATATCATCGTTTATCTCAGCAATTTCCTGGGCAATCCTTTCCTCTTCACTTTCCATTACATCAATTTCTTGTATAATTATAAAAAACTGTTCCAACACCTTTTTTTCTTCAACAGTAATTCCATCTAACTTTTCTTGCACTGTAGCAAAGGGATCAGCTTGCCCCGTTATTGCATTTGCAAATATAGAAATTATCAAAACCATAACCAATAAATATGATTTCATTTTATGCATTACCCCCTCTTCTACATGCCTCATGATTTGATTATAGCACTCACATTTTAATTGAGCAATGTGACCTATCAGTCATTTCAAATACACCTCATGTTTAATAGCTCTTGCAATATTTATCTCTCACACCAAAATATCATGATATGGCATATAAAAAGTTGTGCAGCTATCTGTATTATATCCTTGGACTCCAAAGCATCATTTTGTTTTGTTAATCTCATATAAATAAAAGAAAGTCCTCCTTTGGAAGCATTTAAAACAACCAAAGAAGCCTTTCTTTAAATGCCTTTAACGAAAAGTTAAATTAAGTAAATTTATACTTTCTAAGCATTAAAAAACTGAAAGTATAATAACTTTCAGCTTATTGTAATCTATTTTTCCATTTTTTTATAACAGTAACAATATCCATATAAACCACATTAATTATACACATACTTTTTCTTTATATATCCCAATATTAAAGAAATTGATTCCGCAAGTATTGTAAATAATGCAATATTTGAATATATCTCTGACATTTTGATGCCAATTATACCTAGTAGGATAACGACAAAAATGGATAAGTGCTTTAATTTTTTTCTTCTTTGTTGGTTGATGACTGGCTTGTTTGGATGGTCAACAGGAGAAAATATGTAAGCTATAATAATTGAAAAAATTATAATTGCGATTTTTACATATACCGGAATGATTATGGATATTCCCAAAAAAATACTTGATCCTAGAAATAGCAGGGATGATAGAAAGCACCTCCAGTAAGTCTCTTCGTGATGTCCTCCCGCAAAAACTCTTATTATAGAAAAGAATAAAAATGCCGTCAAAAATTCCTTTGTTAAAGAAAGTGAAGCAAAAAGCAATATGTATATAATTGTTTTGGAAGCTTCGCTAAGCAAACACTCAAATCCAAACTTAATCTTTATTAATTGCAAATCAGTTAAATTAGGTACATTATTCTTAATATGCATGGTTAACCAATTGGCTATATTGCTCATAACATTCATCCTTTATGGGAAATCTCAATATAAACTCGGTTTCTTCATCGCTGCTTATAACTTCAATATTTCCATTATATTTTTTTAACATGCTCTTTACAATGTATAAGCCCAAACCATGTTCAGCTTTTTGCTTCTTTGTTGAGAAACCATTGTCAAATATTTTGTCAATTATGGCTTCAGGTATTTTGGGACCGTTGTTGGCTATGGATATATGATACTCATTATTCTCTACATATGTACACATTGATACAGCCTTATTATCCTTTTTTTCTGATGATATCAAAGATTCAAAGGCATTGTCGATAATGTTGCTGATTATGCTTATAAGGTCATTATCCTTTATATCCAAAATACTTAATGGAACTTCAATATCTACGTCAAAATTTATGCTATTTTCATAAGCATAATTGCTCTTAACAACAAGAAGTCCATCAATATATACATTCCCTGTCTCAAATATTTTATATGATGTCTTTAATCCACTAGTAAGGCCATTGATATATTTCTTTATTCTTTCAAGAGCATCAGGTTTGTTAATTACACAAATAGCATGTATGGCATTCAAATGATTGGCAAAGTCATGCTTTTCTCTTCTTACAATGTTTATCATAGTTTCGAGATTATTTATGTACTCAGCTTGTAAAGTGAATTTTTGTTGTATATTCAAAAGCTTTACTCTATCTTGAAAATCAAGGATTCCAAATGTAATATATATTAAAAAAATAATAAATAACAATACCTCATATTTAAGCAAATCATCAAGATTATCAATCATAAAATTAAAACTCAGTATAAAAACACACATCATATAAATGCCTAAAACTGAATAATTAACAAGACCAGTACTTAACTTCCTATCTGAAGGTTTAATTACTGGCTTAAGTTTACTATTAAAAGCTACCAGAGCTATTATCATTTGAACAGTTTTAACTATTATGGAAAAAATCATTTTTATAGAAGGATAATTTATAATATCATTCATACTTATATCGAAGAATACGCCTGCTAAAATAACAATAATGTATTCTGAAATAGCAATTACAACACCGGCAAAACCAACCGCTAGCACAGATATAAACATATTATTTCTAAATATTACACTAAGCATTATACCCATAGAAGTTGACAATATTAGAGTATGATAGCCGAAAGGAAAACTGAGTGTTATCCAAAAAGAAAAAACTGTATATATGCAAATAAATAGCAAAATCTTAAGCTTATTTTCCTTCACATATGTCTTTCTATCGTTGATAGTAATCGAAGAACTCATTAAAAAAACGTATATTCCTTCTAATATTGCAAATAACACCTCATTTATAATGAGCTGGATCATATAAAAGCCCTCCATTATTGGCAAAATAAGGGGAAAACCCCCTTATTTTAGCAATTCTTCCGGACACTTAACCTGCTGAGATAATATCAATGTTGTTGCGGAAGCTGAAGTGGTACCAACAAATAGTGCAAATAAAGCCAGTATGGATAGGGATTTGCTGCGAACAAGACTAACTATTTTTTTCATAGTAACCCTCCTTTCACAATAAACAACTATTCATGCCTGTCCAAATTTAAGCCAATATGCTATTGTGAGAACCTGTAACATATTTCTTAAATTTGTGCTTATACTTGCTATTATTTGGAGTACTCATTTTTCAGCCGACTCATTGCATAAATTACAAAATTCTCCCAATATTTAATTTCATAATAACAGAATGTTTATAATTAATCAATATGTATTTAAATGTATTAAAAATTTATTGACTCCGATACTTTGATTAATCATGTATCAAATATTCAAAAAATCGAACAATATATCTATATACGGAAACAAAATAGTAAGAGAGGGAGAAAGCAATGACAAAAAAAATGAAAACTATGGATGGGAATCAGGCGGCTGCCCATATATCCTACGCTTTTACAGATGTGGCTGCAATTTTCCCTATTACCCCATCTACTCCTATGGCAGAAGGAGCAGATGAATGGGCTGCCCATGGTAAAAAGAACATATTCGGTCAACCGGTGAGAGTGGTAGAAATGCAGTCTGAAGCCGGTGCCGCAGGAGCTGTCCACGGCTCATTGCAGGCAGGAGCATTAACAACTACATATACTGCATCTCAAGGTCTATTGCTAATGATACCTAATATGTATAAAATGGCTGGTGAATTACTACCGGCAGTATTTCATGTAAGCGCTCGTGCCATAGCAACCCATGCTTTGTCCATTTTTGGAGATCATCAGGATGTGATGGCAACAAGGCAAACAGGTTTTGCCCTTCTGGCATCTAGCAGCGTTCAGGAAATAATTGATTTGGCGGGTGTTGCCCATCTAGCAGCAATAAAATCCAGAGTTCCTTTCCTTCATTTCTTTGATGGATTTAGAACCTCCCATGAATATCAAAAGGTTGAAGTCTTAGAATATGAAGAGTTGGAAAAACTCTTGGATTACGAAGCTTTAAAGGCTTTTAGAGACAGATCTCTTAACCCTGAGCATCCAGTGGCAAGAGGTACGGCTCAGAACCCTGACATCTATTTTCAAGGCAGAGAAGCCGCCAATCCATTCTATGAAAAAGTGCCAGATATAGTTAATAGCTACATGATTGAAATAAACAAGCTAACCGGAAGAAGCTATAAACCATTCAACTACTACGGAGCTGAGGATGCAGAGTATGTAATTGTAGCCATGGGCTCAGTCTGCGACACTATTGAGGAAACAATAGATTACCTGTTAAATAAAGGCGAAAAAGTTGGAATGATACAGGTACATCTATATCGCCCATTTTCATCAAAATATTTCTTCAATGTGTTGCCTTCCACAGTAAAAAGGATAGCTGTTCTCGACAGGACAAAGGAACCTGGATCCACAGGCGAACCATTATACCTCGACGTGAAGAGCCTTTTCTACGGCAAGACTAACCAACCCTTGATAGTAGGCGGAAGATATGGCTTAGGTTCCAAAGACACAAGACCTTCACAGATTATCGCTGTATATAAAAATCTGATGAGAGATGAACCAAAGGACGGTTTTACCATAGGCATAGTGGATGATGTAACGAATACTTCCCTCCCGGAAGAGGATATTGTTGACACCACTCCAGAAGGCACTATTCAATGTAAGTTCTGGGGTTTGGGATCTGACGGCACTGTTGGAGCAAATAAGTCTGCTGTTAAGATCATAGGCGATCATACAAATCTATATGCTCAGGCCTATTTCTCCTATGACAGCAAGAAATCAGGCGGCTCAACCATATCCCATCTTCGTTTCGGGAAAAAACCTATTAAATCTTCATATTTGATATATAACGCTGATTACATCGCTTGCCACAATAAATCCTATGTAAATCATTTTGATTTGCTTAAAGGCATTAAAAAAGGAGGTACCTTTGTATTAAATTGTCCATGGACCGTTGAAGAATTGGATGAAAAACTGCCTGCCTCTTTAAAGAGAAGCATAGCACAAAATGATGTGAAGTTCTACATCATTGATGCTATGAAAATCGCCAGAGAAATAGGCCTAGGCAACAGAATCAACATGATTATGCAGGCTGCTTTCTTCAAACTGGCCAATGTTATTCCTGTTGAAGATGCTGTAAAGTATCTGAAACAAAGTATAGAAGATATGTACGGCAAAAAGGGCGAAAAAATTGTTGAGATGAACAACAGAGCTGTAGATGAAGGCATTAAAGGCTTAATAAAAGTTGATGTTCCATCTCACTGGTCTCAGGCTCATGATGAACATCTACCCGTCAAAGAAGAACCCGATTTTGTTAAAAACATACAAAGACCCATGGCAAGGCATGAAGGTGATGAGTTGCCTGTCAGTTTCTTCAAGGGCATGGAGGATGGAACCTATCCCCTTGGAACCACAGCTTATGAAAAGAGAGGCATAGCTCCTATGATTCCACAATGGCAAACAGAAAAATGCATTCAGTGCAACCAGTGCTCTTTCATCTGTCCTCATGCCACAGTAAGACCTTTCCTTTTGGATGAAGATGAAAAATCCAAGGCACCTCACAGCTTTGAAACAAAGAAAGCTGTAGGAAAGGGAGTTGATGGATTGCATTATCGTATTCAAGTAAGCCCCCTTGATTGCACCGGCTGCGGCAACTGTGCAGATGTATGTCCTGCTCCTGAAAAGGCTTTGGTAATGGTAGACGCAGAAGAGGAAATTGTAAGACAAGAGGAAAACTGGGAGTTCGCCATGACTCTTCGCGACAAGTCTCACTTATTGGATAAAGGAACAGTTAAAAACAGTCAATTTGCCAGACCTTTGCTTGAGTTCTCGGGAGCTTGTGCAGGCTGTGGAGAAACAGCCTATGTGAAACTTATAACCCAACTATATGGGGACAGGATGATGATTGCTAATGCTACAGGTTGCTCTTCAATATGGGGCGCCAGCGCTCCTTCCATAGCCTATAGTACTACAGCAGAAGGCAAAGGTCCTGCCTGGTCAAACTCATTGTTTGAAGATAACGCAGAATATGGTTTTGGAATGGCTATAGCCGTAAGACAAATGAGAGAAAAATTGGGCCAATTGATGAGACTTGGTCTGGAATCGGATCTGGACGATGAATGTAAAGCTGCCTTTAGGGAATGGCTCGACAACATGGATGATGGCGATGGTTCCAAAAAAGCTTCCCTGAGACTTCTTGAAACTTTGAAAAAGCATAATCATAATAGTCATCCTATTGTAAGAGAAATACTGGAAAGAAAGGATTATCTCATAAAGAAATCCATATGGATTATTGGAGGTGACGGCTGGGCTTACGACATAGGCTATGGTGGTGTAGATCAGGTATTGGCCATGGGTGAAGATGTCAATCTTCTGGTATTGGATACAGAAATCTACTCCAACACCGGTGGCCAGTCATCCAAGTCTACTCCAACAGCTGCTGTTGCAAAGTTTGCTGCTGCAGGCAAAAGAATCAGGAAGAAAGATTTAGGTATGATGGCCATGAGCTATGGTTATGTCTATGTGGCTCAGATAGCTCTTGGAGCAAACATGAACCATGCGATAAAGACCATTATAGAAGCAGAAAACTATAAAGGTCCTTCTCTCATAATAGCCTATGCTCCTTGCATAAGCCACGGCATAAAAACAGGCATGGGAACCAGCGTTGCCCAAGAAAAGAAAGCCGTTGAAGCAGGTTATTGGCATCTCTACAGATACAACCCTATGCTTAGGAAGGAAGGCAAAAATCCATTTATTTTAGACTCCAAAGAACCTGAAGCCTCCTTTAGAAAGTTTATAGAGGGAGAAATAAGATATTCACAGATCATGAATGTCTTCCCTGATGTGGCTGATGAATTGTTCAGCAAAGCAGAAGAACATGCCAGAGAAAGATATGAAACCTATAAAAGATTGTCTGAAATGAAGTACTAAGCATAAAAGAAAGGAGCATTGCTCCTTTCTTTTATTTCTGATTGCTGTCCACCCATTCTTTGGCATTTTTTACTTGTTCATAATTAGGTATCGGAACTCTTGATTCAGGAGATTGAAATCTATCAATATTTGCCCAGGCTGCCGTGTTTTGCTCTTCAATAGGCAGGCCCATCTGCTTTTCTTTTCTCTTGTTTTCAGACATAATATCACCTCTTTATTATTATCTTCAAAAGAATCAAAAGTATTAAAGTTTAAAGTTGACAAAATATTATCCTTATGTTTTAATTATAAAAGTAAAAAAAATCTTTAAACTAGGTACAGAGATACCAGTAAGATTTGTCATATTCAGCTGTGGTTAATAATTATACCTAAGCTGGCAATGTATGATTATGATCTTGCTGTGTGTGAGATTTTTTTTTACGCTTTTTTAAGTCACACGAATCATACATTTATAGGAGGTATCATTATGACTACAAACAAAGTATTAGGTTACTTACCAGATGAAAGACCACCTTTCTTTGAGCTAATCTTATTTGCACTACAGCAGATTGTGGTAATGTTTCCAGCCACAGTTCTTGTTGCCTTGATAACAGGCTTTCATGTATCAACTACCATTTTTGCAAGCGGTTTGGCAACTTTAGGTTTTATACTCGTTACTGGAAAGCAAATTCCACTTTATTATGGATCAAGCTTCTCCTATATCGCAGCAATAGCTTCCATAATGAGCGCCGAAGCATTTGCAGGATATTCCCTTAATGACAAAATATCAATTGCACAGTTTGGGATTATAATGTCCGGCTTGGTATCAATAGCAGCAGGACTGATAATAAGAAAAAGCGGAAAAAAAGCCATAGATAAGGTACTTCCTCCTACAGTAACGGGAAGCATCGCAATTATAATAGGTTTATCATTATCAGCAAATGCATTGGCTGATGCTTCTTCCATACCCCAGAACATTCCAGAAGCAAGTCAAGCAATTGCGACAAATTGGGCATGGGTTATCGCTATAGTAACATTATTCTCAACCATACTGTACTCGGTTTATTTAAGAGGAAAACTTAGTCAGCTTCCGATACTATTCGGTCTCATGACTGGGTATGTATCAGCACTCATAATAGGTGCAGCAACTGGTATACCATTTGTTAACTTTAACACCATAGCTTCAAATAGCATTATCAGCTTACCCATATTCACATTTCCTAAGCCTACATGGCAAGCTGTCATTGCAATAATGCCCATTGCTATTGCAACCGTTCCTGAGTCAACCGCTCATATTTACCAACTTGATGTATATGTGAATGATTTGGCTAAAAAGAAAGGTTCTAACAAGAGATACGATTTAGATAGCAAGCTGGGATTGAATCTTATAGGTGATGGCATAGGAGATATCATATCTGCTTTAATAGGTGGGCCTGCCGGAACAAATTACGGAGAAAACATAAGTGCCATGGCAATTTCCAAGAATTTCTCTGTATCAGTTCTTATTGCTGCCTCAATAATAACCATGATAATATCATGCTTTACACCACTCATAAATATCGTATACTCAATACCAAAAGCTGTAATCGGCGGACTCTCCATATACCTGTTCGGTGTCATAGCGGCACAGGGCATAACAATAATGATGGATAAAAAGGTTGATATGTTCAGCGCAAAAAATCTTGCTGTCATCGCAGTAATATTGATAATAGGTCTTGGCGGAAGCTTCAACTTTGAAGGTGGTATGATTCCTGCATTTGGAATACAACTTCCTGCTCTAGCAACTGCAGCCGTTGTAGGAATAATACTAAATCTCATGCTTTCATTTGGGGACAAAGATGATTTCGATAATAACATATAGTTTATAGCAATATGGATTAGGCCTTTGGACCTAATCCATATATATTAAATACAATATCCTAATTGAATAAAAATATATCTATAAGATTATGCTAAATTCATCTTTTCATCGCTATTACATTCTGAACATTTGTGGGAGCAACTCCATAGCCTGTCAGCAACAGGTGCCCAATTCTCCGCGGCACTTTTGCATTTTGCCGATAAATCATGCACATCTTCCGGATGTTGAAAGTCAGTAGATTTTGCGCCTGATGCTTCAACCATTTGGCTTAGTCTTCCAGGGTTATCGAGAAGCGGACATGGTCTTAGATGGTTCTCATTAAATGGCTGATTATCATGATACTGCATAAATAAAGGCGATTTCAGAGCCTCAAGTAAAGTCTTCTCATAAATGCTTGAATCAGAATAGTGAATAAATGCACAAGGTTCAACATCTCCATTGGCATTTATATGCAAATAGCAACGCCCACCAGCAATACAGCCATCAACATATTGTCCATCATTCCAGAAATCCATTGTGAAAATCGGCTTAGTTTCCCTGAACTTGCGAATTTGATTATACATGTATTCCCTTTGTGAAGCACTAACCATTAATTCAGTTGCAGCGCCAACGCCTACTGGCATATATGTAAATAGCCAGGCAAATTTCGCTCCTTTATCAATCATATCATCAAAATACTCTTCACTGCCTATGACTTCTGTATTTTTACTTGTATAGCAACAAGAGATTCCAAAGGGAAGTTTTTTGCTCTTCAGTATTTCCATAGCTTTTACAACTGACTTATAGGTACCTTCACCGCGCCGTGAATCTGTCTCTTCTTCATATCCTTCTACGCTTATGGCTGGAACAAAGTTTTTGACACGAAGCATATCTTCTGCAAATTCTTCGTCAATCAAAGTACCATTAGTAAAAGCTAAAAATGCACAATCATCATGCTTTTCACAAAGCTTTATTATGTCACTCTTTCGAACCAATGGTTCTCCTCCTGAGTATATATACATGTAAACTCCTAGTTTTTTGCCTTGAGTTATTATATCATCTAATGTATCGATACTCATGCTCATTTTGTTTCCATATTCTGCAGCCCAACATCCTTTGCACTTCAGATTGCATGCTGATGTTGGATCCATGAGAATAGCCCATGGTACATTGCACTTATGCTCCTCTCGTACTTTGCTTCTCCTAATGCCTCCTAGAATTGTAGCATTTATGATAAAGTTTTCAAAAATAGTTTTTCTCACATCATTATCTATATCTGCGTAAATGCCTTTAACCAGCTTGTACCAATTATTATTCTTATCAGCTAGCACCTTTTTTACAGCTCTAAGCTGTACCTTTACCATATCATGCTTATCAAATCGTTCAATCCAATCGATCATCTTAGGTACATTGTTATCAGGATCAGAATCCAAATATGCTAGGGCTTTTTTTAATCCGAAGCTTTCTAGGTTCTCTATAATGTTTTTGTCTCTCATTACAAATCCCCCTTTGATCTGTATAAATATATTTTAGGAGATTTGCTTTATATTTTCATTTGACGAAAATATAAAATGTCAAAAATTACGACAAAAAACATTTAATGCAAATATTGTCTCAAATCCTTGTCCATGCCTATAACAATCAGAGAACTCCGGGTTATTCGAATTAAGTATTGTAGAACCATATTGAATTATGAATAAAGGTTAAGAGTCAATTTCATTAGATTCTTTTATAAGTTTATATGCCAAACCTGTAACTGCCATTTTTATCAACTCAACAAACTCTTGAGGAGTCTTTTTTGCATCTTCTAATAGCCATCTAGTTATGGATACACGGATAGCGTCAGCGAAAAAAGTTGCATAAAAGTCACTATTCTTATCATCTCGAATAATGTCCTTTAATCGAGAATGAATTATGGGATGCATCACTTCATTAAAATAATCAGAGAATGAGTTCTGACCTCTAACCCTTAACGCATTTCTATAAAATCCCCGATTCTCATAAAAGTATTCGCACATGTCTTCAATTAACTCCCATCCATTTACTTCCGATGATTCATTTATCTTTGCCACAAACTCGTTATAAAATATCCAGTTAACTAAATCATATTTATCTTTAAAATGATAATAGAAACTCTGTCGTGTCATATTGCATAATTCTGCTATATCGCTTATCTTTATTTTTTCCATAGGATGCTTAGCCATTAGTTCCTTCATCGCTGCAGATAATGCATTTTTTGTAATATGCGAATCAGGCATTTTGGTTCCCCCTTTTTATTCTCCATGATTTAATATCCACTTTAATAATTTTATCATATAGAAATAATCATCTCAATTTTCAGAAATATGTCATAGGTATAGAATTACTTCAATGCTTTAAACCAAATATGCTATAATGTTTAAAAAGCCCATCGTGGAATTTCAATATTGCGGTGATAAACATGGATATTAAAGAAAAAGTGAAAAATCTTACAACATCGCCTGGGGTATATTTAATGAGAGATTCTTTAGGCAATGTTATTTATATAGGCAAAGCGAAGAATCTAAAAAACAGAGTCCAAACTTATTTTCAAAACTCAGCAAATCATTCTTCTAAAATAGAAAAGCTTATTAAAAATCTAAAGGATTTTGACTATATCATCACAGATACAGAGCTTGAAGCTATGATTCTTGAATGCAAACTCATCAGAGAACTAAAACCAATGTATAATAGATTAATGAAAAACCCCTTGTCTTATGTCTATATTGTCATAAAAACCGATGAAGTATGTCCAAGCATAAAAATATCTAATACTCTGTTTGAAGATAAGCAAAATTTATGTTTCGGACCATATGGAAGCAAAAATACGGTTGAAAAAGCAATCCAAGGTATAAAAGAGTGTTATAAAATACTTTGTAGTAAAACATCTAAATACAACTCTCAGTGTTTGAATTATTCCCTGGGTCTGTGTATAGGAATGTGTATCAGTGACTCTTCTGTTGAATATTACAATAACGTGATTAGTAATTTTATTTCTTTTCTCAGAGGAAATGATTCAACTATAATTGAAGATATGAAGCATAATATGGAAGAAGCTGCCAAAAACCTAGATTTTGAAAAAGCAGCAAAATATAGGGATTATATCAATAGCATCAATTCATTAATAAAAAGAGAAAAAACATTAAGATTTGCTGAAAGCGACAATAACATAGTAGTAATGGAACCATTGAGCAAAGATATTGTTAAGTTATTTCTTATTAGTAATAATAAAATAATTTTTAGTAAAAAATATGCTCTTGAAAATAGAAATATGCAAAAATTACATACAATAATTAAAAATCATATATTGGCTTATTTTGGCGGCAATACAGTCTCTTCCTCTGTCACAATTGCCAAGGATGAAATAGATGAAGCTCAAATAATATTCAGCTACTTGAACTCCAGACCTGATAGTTATATAACAATCCCCCCGGATTGGCTTTATGATACCGAAAATTATCACATTGATAAAGCCATAAATAAACTGCTACATCAATAATCAAGCTCTTTGCTTTGCTATTATTTCGATCTTTATAGGCTTAATTATAATACTTCTTCTATTTTAAAGTATTTCATTTGAGATAAGTCAATATATTTTCCATTAAGGAATACTATCGGAGTTGATATTTTTTCAGGAGATATAAACACAATTTGTCCAATCTGACCATTACTCATCCTTACCAAAGTACCAATGTAATATCTGTATATATTTGATAAAAAAGTCATTAATATCCTCGTGTCAAATTTGCTATACCCGATTCTTATGATCTCCTTAAAGGCTTCAAAGGGAGTAATTCTTTTCTTATATGCTCTTTCTGAAGTTAACGCATCATACACATCAGCGACAGCTATAATCTTTGCATATTTGCTTATTTCATTTCCTCTAAGCCCACTGGGATATCCACTCCCATCTTCATTCTCATGGTGCATTAGTATTCCTTCCCTAATTTCTTCACTAAGTTGTGCAATCTCCAATGAAAGCTTATAACCAATACTGGTATGTTCTTTAATCTTTTCAAATTCTTCCGGTAATAATGAGCCTTTTTTGTTTAAAATATCAACAGGTACTTTAGCTTTGCCAATATCATGGAGAATTCCCGTCATTACAACATTTTTTATCTCTTCTTCTTCCAAGCCAAGCCATTTTGCCAGAAGAAAAGCGTATATGCCAACATTTATACTATGCTTATAGGTATATTCATCTATATCCTTTACCACATTCATGAACTCAGGCACATTTATCATATACCTGACTTCAGAATAAACTGAATCCGAAATACGCTTGATTCTTTCGTATTCCAACTTTCTCCCAGATGCCAGATCACACATCAGTTGCTTCATGTCATCAACATTCTTCTTATAATCCTTTTTTAAATGTTCAATGTATTGCTTCCGAATCTTCTTTTTATCCATTTGATGATCTTCATAAACACACAACTGTCTTATATCGAAATTATCCAATTTATTAATAATGTAATCATCAATCGCTGTATCCTTTGAAATAATTAAAAGTCCCCTATCGTCATACACATCATCTGCAAGAATGTATCCTGTCTCACATTGATCAATATGAACATATTTTTTTTTCATCTGACATCACCTTTTCTAAATAATATAAACTATTATAAAACATCAGAAGGGGTTAAAAGGTTTTATGCAGTATTTTCCTTGATTTCAACTCTGTAGTCTTGTATTCATTTGCAGCTTCCCATGGACATTCTTTATGTGAGCTCATCCGTACATCATATGTATAATATATTAAACTAACAGTATATTTATTATTTATATAATAATATCATATAATAACAAAATTTTACATAGTTCAACAATACTAAAAAAAGTCATCCTTTCAGACGACTTTTTTAGTTCTTATAAACTACATTATGCAATAATTTTTCAATTTTAAAATCTTTAATATGTTCAAGAATAAAAGAAAGGACTTCCTCCAGTTTTATGTCAAAGGCTACTGCAAACTCTTCATGTAAGCTCTTTTCAACAGCTTTCATGACTTCTTCATCTGATTTCATCAACTTTTTCCCTTAATATTAAACATGAACGCTTCTACTTGTTTCTGGTTATCATAATACTTATTTATATGTTTCCATTTTTCATAGAAGATTATGCAACTTTAGCCAGATCATTTACATAATATTATTATAGCAAATTAAATTTTAATACATGCCTCAATATCCTAAAAAATCTCAGGCTCACTTCTTCTTGTATATGTCATTTCAAGATCCTTCTTATGATACAAATATCCTTTATCATCAAAGAACTTAGCTTCTACAGGACATTTCTTTATACAGGCTCCACATTTGATACATATACCTAATATATTGCTTTGATCTTCATAACTGATGGATCCCATAGGACAAATCTTCGCACATAGGCCGCATTTATTACAATTATCATTTGTTTTAGGTTTCACTTTTAGGATATTTATGGCTGTACCATTGTTATCCTTGGGTTGATAATATGGACGTAATGATTTCTCATCCTTAAAACATAATATTTCTACAGGTTTATTATCAGATAGACAAATCCTTTTTGCTGCCTTTTCTGCCAATTCTTCAGCTAATAGCATATCTGATTCATCGGGTCTTCCTGCTGCAAGCACTTTAGAAAAAGCATGCTCTCCTACAAATGCACCGGCAGCAATTATCTCAAACCCATCATTATTTAAAATTCTAATTAACTCTTTTAAGGCATCATCATAATTTCGATTGCCGTACACAACTATTGGTATAGAACATGTGTTATCTGCTTTTATATTCTCATTTAAAAAAGACAGAAGTACATTGGGAACACGACCTGCATAGACAGGAGTTCCAAATACAACCAGATCATCTTTGCCAAATTCCAAACTACGCTTTCTTGCATCCGGAATGGTAAAATCAACAGTATCTATAGGGGCATCAATTTTTTCACTTATGGCATTGGCAACATATTCAGTAACCTTCTTTGTTGTTCCTGTAGCACTGAAGTACACTGCCCATACCTTATTTATCATCATTTAAATTCCCCCAAGCCTTAGTTAATAATTTAAAAACAACATATATTTTCTATTTTCAATCATTCAAACAGATCCTTTACAGTTTCCAACATATCTCTGATAGGTAAGTTGTAAGGGCATTTAGTCTCGCATAGTCCGCACTTGACACATTCACTTGCCTTTACAGGAAGTGTATTGAATCTTTCTTGTGCCCATTGCTGAAGATTATATCTGGTATAATAGCCCTCAAACATGAACATCATGGGAATATTTATTCCTACAGGGCAGGGTTGACAATAACCACATCTTCTGCAGAATGTATTTCCCAGTTCTCTTGCTTCTTTTAAGAGTTCCTCTCTTTCACTCTCATCTAATACAGGGTTATCAGCTGCCTTTACATTCTGCTCCAATTGCTCCATGCTGCACATTCCAGGTATGGCACAAGTTATATATTCTTTTTCCAATATGAACTTTAAAGCTCCATTTGCGTTTGTGATAGCTCCTCCAGCAAAGGGCTTCATTACAATTATGCCGATATTTTTTTCATAAGCCTTTTTAAATATCTCTTCAGCATGAGTTTCTATTGCATTGTATGGATATTGGATGGTTTCAAAAATATCATATTCAAGAGCTTTCTCAATAACTTCAATGCTATGGCTTGTTATACCTATATGCTTTATTAGTCCTTTTTCCTTGCATTCTAATAAAGCTTCCAACGCTCCACCCGGAGCCATGACTTTCTCAAAATCCTCTAATGTAGGTACATTGTGAAGCTGATATAGATCAACATAATCCGTCTTTAAGTTGTTAAGAGAAATATCTACGTCCTTTCTCATTCCTTCCTTATCCCTTGCCATGGACTTGGTAGCAAGGAACACGTTACTTCTTTTTCCAGCAAGCGCTTCACCTATTAAGCTTTCACTTACGGTATATCCTCTGGCGGTATCTATAAAATTTATGCCTAACTCTATTGCTCTCCCTATCAAGCTATTGGCATCTTCCTGATCCAATTGTTGGATCGGTATTCCTCCAAAGCTTACTCTTGATACATTCAATCCTGTTTTTCCAAGTACGCTGTACTTCAAACATATCCCTCCTGATATTCATAGGCTTTCTTGTTTTTATAATTCAATATAAACCTTTCTCATATTTATTATAATCTTATAAAGCATATAAAGCAAAAGCCCGTGTAAAGAAAAATTCATCTGCACAGACTTTTACCCGCATGTTAAAATTTAGCCACCGTTTCACACTATTCCAAACGATGGCTAAAATAAATGCTCATATTGGTTTATGCTTTAGATATATCTGATTTTTTCTATGCCCTTTATACCTAGACCAGGTTCATCGCTTACTGTAATGTCCTTTTCGTTAAATACTGCACCACCGATGATCGGGTCTTCACTGCATAGAACAGGACCATCCAAATCAACCTTTGTGATTATCTGTTTTGCACAAGCAAAGTGTACCGCAGCATTAACGCTTATTTTTGCCTCTAACATGCAGCCAATCATGCATTCTACCCCATACACCTCTGCAGCAGAAGCTATTTTAAGCGCATTAGTAATACCCCCGCACTTCATTAACTTTATATTGATAAGATCTGCTGCTCCCATTTGCATGATTTTTAGAGCATCCATTGGTGAGAATACGCTTTCATCAGCCATTACCGGCACATATGAATTCTGAGTTACATATCTGAGTCCTTCAAAATCATGAGCCTTAACTGGTTGTTCAACAAACTCTATATCTAAACCCTTCTCCTGCATTTGATTCAGAATGCGAACAGCCTGCTTTGGTGACCATGCCTGATTTGCATCAATGCGAATGAGAGCATCTGGTGCCACTTCGCGAACAGCTGCCAATCGTGCCACATCCAACTCAGGATTGCTTCCTACTTTAACCTTTAGGCACTTATAACCTCTATTAATTGCACTTACAGCATCACGGGCCATTTCATCAGGAGAATTTACGCTTATTGTTATATCTGTCTCAATGCTCTTTCTGCTTCCACCAAGCATTTTATAAACAGGAATCTTGTATAGCTGGCCATAAAGGTCCCAAAGAGCTATATCTACAGCTGCCTTAGCACTGGTATTTTTAACAATGCTTCCATTCATATCCTTAATGAGATTTTCAAAGTCATCTATTTCACGACCAATCAATACCTTCTTTATATGGTCATTTATTGCGCCTATTATAGCGCCTGTAGTATCACCGGTAATCGCTCCCGTAGGAGGAGCTTCACCATATCCTACATGTCCCGTATCCGTATGAATTTCAATAACAACATCTTCTACACTGTTTACTGTACGCAACGCTGTTTTGAACGGAACAATAAGGGGAACAGAAATCATTCCTAAACGAACTTCAGTAATTTTCATTTTATTCCACCTCACATTTTTTATTCAAACACATTCACTGTAAAAGTAATAATCTGATTTTAAAGCTTTTTCAGAGGCATTTTATTCCTCTTATTACTTAAGAGAAATTCATCATATTTAAAACTCTTATTTGCTCATGCAAGAGCTCTCATAATATAACCGGTTATCATTCCCAGATAGGTACCGCTAACTGTACCAAATAAAGCCATAAGAACTCCTACAGGCACTAATGAGCCGCTATATGTTCCTGCCAATATAGGTGCAGAAGCCACACCTCCGATATTAGCCAGTGAAGAAACGCCACAAGTAAACATATCAAGTTTAAGGAATTTAGCAAAAATAAGGAATAATATGCCATGGATGGCTAATATCATAAATCCTGCCGCAATCCATGCAGGAGCATCATTTAATTCCATGAAATTGGCACGAGAAGCAAGCAAAGCAACTACACCATATAGGAATACATTTGATAATTCTGCTGCACCAGCCAACTTTCCAAATGGGGTAGCCGCCAATATCAATCCGACAGCAGTAATGAATAATACTACCCATGTTGCCTTATCCAAGAAACCAAAGTTACTATTGAGCCATGTACCTACATTCTGTCCAACAGCAGAAACTAAAAGTGAAGAACCTATTAGTACCATCATGGTTGTAAAAGTAATTTCTTGTTTATTTTCTGCCATATCTGCTTCTAAACTTCTGCTTACTTGATCTAAACGACTGGTATCCGCTTTGGTCCATTTGTTGAACTTTGGTGCAAAACTGATTGACCATAATAAGAACATAACCCAAATTGAATAATCAATGGAGTCAACCACTAGAGCATATGCATACTCTACTTCTCCTACATTAAATATTTCCTGCAAAGTTGCCATATTACCAGAACCGCCTATCCAGCTTCCACATAAAGCACCTAATGCTTTCCATGATTCAGGACCTAATACACCCTTCATAACTATGAAAGTAACTATAAAGCCAATCATTACAGTTAAGCTACCAGTAAAGAAACCTATAATCATTTTAGGTCCCAGTTTGATCATCTGACGAATGTCACAACGAAGCAACATTAGAAATATCATCGCGTAAAGAATGTTGTTCTTCAGATTGCTATAGGCTGCTTTTGTAGCATCTAAATCCCAAAAGTTAATAGTACAAAGAATCATGCCAATTAAATAAACTAATACTATGGGAGGTACAAAACTAAAGAACTTTTGTACAGCTTTGCTTTTTGCATACTTTTGCGCAGCTAATAGACCGCCGCATAATGCAACAAGTACAGCAAAATAAGTGAAACCATTAGTAATCATAAAAAAACCTCCTATCAAAATATTATTACAACTACCCGATTATATTTTACTTTATTGAACCGGGATTTAGACAAAAATTTATAAATAAATAAAACCCAGCAAAAACCAACATCCTTGGCTTCCACTGGGTTTTGCCTATTCCGATACAGGGAATACCTCCATCACATAAGCAAAGCAGTTTAATTCTATATTAATATTATTAACAAATAGCAATATTATTTATATTTCTACAAATTAATTATAATTTAGTAATAATAAATTTGTCAATATTGTGTTTAAGCAATAACACATTCCCATAATTCATTAGATAAGGAAAATACTTCATCAACGTGATAACCATTCTTTCAATTTCTCTCTTCCCTAACATTTCCTCAAAGCAAAAGGAACATAGAATTTTATATATCTATTTCCCTGTTCCTCTCTTAATTATTTCATCCATTTGTTCTTTGGCTTCCGTTGATAACGTATCCCCCAGATAATTAATATCTATTTCTTGCCTTTCCTTGTATTCTTTTAATGCCATTTCAGTGGTTCTTTGTATTTCTTCCTTCAGTTCTCTGGCAGATAACAAAGCACATCCTGCACCTCTTATAATAATCTGCTGTAAACCGTCAGAGGTTGCAACTGTAATATTATATTTATCCTGATTTTCATGGGTGAACTTTTCTATATATTGATCAGCAGTTTGTGCTTCTCTGGTATATACTACATGTATATTATAATAATCTATCACTTCCTCTGGATGTCCCTGAACACGGTAAGCATCAAACACTACTATAATCCTACATTTCCGAATGCTTTGATAATTACATAGGGCATCAAGCAATTTTACTTTAGCTCCGTCCATGGTAGTCTCTGCAAGTTCTTTTAGCTCAGGCCAGGCAAATATGACATTATATCCATCTACAAGAAGATATTCTTCTTTGATTTCCTTTGGCACTTTTGAATAGACAGGAGACTTATAATAATCCATATCAACTTTTCTCTTATTTTGCCAAACATTTTTTCTTCCCTGATTTGCATAATAGGTTTTATTGAGGATTTTATCAACTTCCTCTGGGGCAATCCATTTTTCTTCCTGATATGTCAACTTGCTTTCGGCTATTTCATCAAAAATGCTGTTTCTTGTATTAAAATAGCTTTCAACGTGCATATGTTCCTTTACTTCATACCATTTTACAAAAAAGCTTGTGCCATTAGCACAGAAAACAGAGTCTGCCGGATTATTAACATCTGCTTCTGCATCGTAGCCTATCATATCTATTACCTCTTCAGTATTATGACATGGTTCATATCCCATGAGGCTGCAAAAAAGTCTTCCTTGTCCCTTTGTATATATCATGACTTCTTTCTGGTAATTTCTCATGGTAGCAACAGGTGCAGTCCCTGTAACAACTGCCATACCATCATCTATGTGTGATATCTGGCATATTCCGTGCATTTTATCAATGTCTGTCATTGCCCTTCCTACCATTTTTTCAGGCACCTGAAGCTGAAAATAATAATAGGGTTCCAACAGTATAGACTCCGCTTCCATTAAACCTTGGCGCACCGCCCGATAGGTTGCTTCTCTGAAGTCGCCGCCTTGCGTATGCTTATTATGGGCTCTGCCTGATACTAAAGTTATTTTCATATCTGTAATATCTGATCCAGTGAGAACCCCTTTATGGACCTTTTCTTCCAGATGAGACAGAATTAACCTTTGCCAACTTTTACTCAGCACATCTTCGCTACACCGCACATCAAACTTAAGTCCGCTTCCCCTCTCCCCAGGTTCCATCAAAAGATGAACTTCCGCATAATGACGCAAAGGTTCAAAGTGCCCTACTCCTTCAACGGCATTTCCAATAGTCTCTTTATAGACAATTTTGCCTGAGTCGAAGGATACATCAATGCCAAAGCGGTCTTTTATAAGACTTTGCAAAACCTCTATTTGCACTTCACCCATTATTTTCACCTGAATCTCCTGCAGCTGCTCATCCCACACAATATGAAGCTCCGGATCTTCCTCTTCCAGAAGACGCAATTTTGGCATTATGACTCTTGGATCACAGTCTTCAGGAAGTATAATCTGATATGACAATACAGGTTCCAATACAGGTACATTTAAATTCTTCTCTATCCCCAAACCTTCTCCCGGCTTTGTCTGAGTTAATCCTGTTACTGCACATACAGATCCTGCTTCAACCACATTGACGGCCTCAAACTTCTGTCCTGAATATATTCGTATGTGGGTAACCTTTTCTTCCCATATTCCGTTGCTTAAAATATCCCTTGTCTTAAGTTTTCCTCCGGTAATTTTCATATAGGTAAGACGGTTTCCCTGTTCATCTCTCCCTATTTTAAACACTTTGGCCCCAAATTCAGATGGGTAAGTTGGCAACTGAGAATACATCACAATTCCCCGGATAAACTCCTCGACACCCTCCAGCCTTAAAGCAGAACCGAAAAAGCATGGAAATACTTTGCGTTCTCTGATGGCCGTCTTTATTTGTGAAAGCTGGATGTTGCCCGTCTCCAGATAAGCTTCCATAAGAACCTCATCACACATGGCCATTTGGTCATAGAAATTCTCTTTTTCATCTTGCTCAAATTCAATGCATCCATCACTCAACTGTTTCTTTAACTCGTTCATTATTTTACCCTTATCGGTTCCTGCCTGATCCATTTTATTTATAAAAATGAACACTGGAATTTTATATATGGAAAGCAAACGCCATAATGTCATGGTATGAGCTTGTATTCCATCCATTCCACTGATTACTAAAATAGCATAATCAAGAACTTGAAGTGTCCTCTCCATTTCTGTTGAGAAATCTACATGACCTGGTGTATCCAGTAAGGTTATTTGCATATCTTCAAACTCAAACACAGCTTGCTTAGAAAAAATAGTAATTCCCCTTGCTCTTTCCAACTCATAGTTATCCAAATAGGTGTCTTTTTTGTCCACTCGTCCCAACTTTCTAATCTTGCCTGCCAAATAAAGCAAACTCTCTGATAAAGTTGTTTTACCAGCATCTACATGTGCTAATATTCCAATGACTAATTTTTTCATAAGTTCTCAATCCTTCGCTATCTATACATATATATAATATCAATAAAAAGAAAATCTAACAAATCATAAATACTTGTCAGTTAAGAATAAGCAATCTCATTATATTATTTCTTATCTTTTTAGCAACTTTCAGAACCGTAACTCATAGTATTATATATGGAGGGATTCACATGAATCGTGATAATTGCAAAACCAATATTTCTATGAGAAAGTATAAACATACATTCAAATTTGATAATATTGATGTACTAAACTTGACAATCATATATCCAACTATTCATATGGCAAATAATCAGATTTCTGAAGCAATCATAAACAACCAGATAAATATGCAAATTAGTGATTATTATATGTATGTTTCCATAAAATTATATGATCTTGCTGTTGAGACATATAAAGATTCCTTGGCCAATAATTTCCCATTTCATCCATACGAGGCTTACATGGAATATAAAATAACCTACAACCAAGATGGTTTTCTGAGCCTTTATATTGACAAATATGAATATACAGGCGGAGCCCATGGTAATACCGTTAGAAGCTCTGATACTTGGGAATTATGCAACGGTGCACATATACCCCTTTATTGCTATTTCAAACCGGAAGCAAATTACAAAGAACTATTGATAGAAGAAATCATCAGGCAAGCAGATGAAAATATGGATACAGATACACCGCCATATTTCGAAGATTACAGAAAACTGATTGTTGAGAATTTCAACCCTTTAAGCTATTACCTTACTCCAGAAGGCTTGTCCATATATTATCAGCAATATGAAATCGCTCCCTATGCCACAGGCATAGTTGTGTTTACCATTCCTTACAGTATTGTTGAATGGCATCCTGAGTGCCTATGTTGATTCTCAAATAGAAGTAAAGCCAGTTTGACTCATAATTGTCCTGACTGGCTTTTTTACTACCATAAACTAATTAAAAATTACATCAATCATTAGTGAATTTCTCGATGCAGTATTTGCATATACATGCTTTCCCTTTTTTATCATCGGCAACCATATCTAAAATTTTTTTGGAACCGCCACATTCTCACACCAGCAAGTTCCTTCGCCATGCTGACAATTGTTAGGATTGCCGCATAATGGACATATCTTCTCATCCATGTGCATTCCTCCTCTTACCTTCTTGCTCCGTTATAACACACTAACATTTCCATTCAAAATCAATAAGTTGCTACAATGCTTAGAAATCCATCTGTTCTTCCATCGTTACAGGCTTATACTCATCAGGCAATTCTTCTTCCTTTAGAAATATAAAATTGTCATCATTTAATATGGGTATAAATACTTCATATGGAATATTTAAAAATTCGCAAGCATAATCACTGGCTCCAAACCACTTGCCTTCTTTACTGCTTAAATTTAAGTCTCTGGCGAATTTTGTATGGTTTGAACAATCATGTACTACCAAATCCCAGCATTCTTCATCGGCTATTTTCATAAGTTTCAAAGTCAACTCCCTGCTCCAAATCGGTGATATATATCCAAGTCGGGAAATATACATGTTTTCTCCATAATAATTAAATATGTTATTCTCATTTAAATGCAATTCAGCACAATTGATAAAGTCCAGTTTCGTGTCTAAAATAGCTTGCTTCTTTTTCAGAAATGCATCGAAAAATTCTGGAGTCATCGGTGTTTCAATACCTACACTCTTAATATACTTTTTAGCGATTCCTATGTTTTTGATGACTTTATCAGAGCAATTAGAAGCTCCCAAATTGAAGCGTATCTCATCAAGGCCAGCTTCACCCAAAGCTTTTAAGTTCTCTTCCGTAGCCAATGTGCCATTTGTATATAGATGTTGATGTATATTAGCTTCACTGAACTTCTTTATAACCGGATAGTATTTTTCTATTTCCATAAACGGCTCTAAGTATACATATGATATTCCAGTTGGTTTCTTATGAATTGAAAGGAGCAAATCAATATCCTTCTCGTAAAACTTTGTACCACCGATTTCCCACATACCTTCTCCCACTGGAGGGATGCGTTCAAACTCTCCATAATTATAACAGAATTTACACTGTAAGTTGCATTTGTTAGTTTTTCTTATTGCACTGAGACCTGTGCCCAGAAGACATGAACGACATCCTTTTGGAAACTTATCATCATTGCCTACAAAATAAGTTCTATTCTCCAAGGTCTTTAAACCTTTAATTTCCTCCATCAACCTTTCATTTCTATAATCAACTGCTGTCTCTATTTGTGCAAAGGTAGCGTATATGATTTCCTCGTGTTTTGCAGTTATTTCATCTTTCTCAGTCAATTGCGAAAAATAATCAAACCAAAGCAATGCATCTTTCTTTGAAATTTTCATCATTTGTCCCCCTAATTAAGTGTTATTACCATTTGCCCTTTCCATGATCTCCTGAACTATTGAAGTTTTGGCATCCGCATAGTGTTGAACATAACGCCATTTTTTATTTGCCAGGCCTCTCTTCACTTCCTCATATATTTTACGATCTGCTTCATTGGATCTCAACCAATCCCTAAAGCGCAACATTTTATCAATCTCAGGCGCGCCATAACTGAACACGTGTAAATTAATATCTGTATCAGGTCCTTTAAACAGGCGATGCTCGTACCAATCTGGCTCACGGATCCACAATGTATATCCAGCTGCTTCCAAAGCCGGCACATAGGCTTCCTCATCAGCAGAATCACTTACAACCAGCAATATATCAATTATTGGTTTGGCACAAAGGCCCGGCACTGACGTTGATCCCACATGTTCAATCTGCAAGGCCTTATTGCCTAGTACTGAATAAATCCGCTTCGCCTCTCTTTCAAACAAATCAGGCCAACTGGGATCATATTCAGTGAGATTAATGGGTGCGTCATGAGGCTTAAGTTCGCCAACCATACTCTTTTGTAGTTCTTCATCACTTCTTGGTGTGAAACTTTTATCCGATAGCATATTATATCACTCCTTTACTTTTAATTACAAATGTATCTTGAAAGAAAGAATACTTCTTCTCCAGTTTCTACAGAGTTATGTTCTTCATTGCAAACCAATTAGTCCTATGCAACATAAGCTTCATATTATATGTCTATACCTTATAGATTAAAATGTCAATGAATACTAAAAAACCGCCAACGGATACAAAGCATCCCATGATTGGCGGTTAACCATTATGTTATGAGGTTAAATTGATGTATATCTTGAATATCCATATATATTTAACTCTTCCGTAAAATTTATCATTTTGCTGTTTTCAACTGTCATATTATTCTGTATGGTTGCAATTACAACTACAACTGTTTTTGCCAGATGAGCATGATGGGCATCCAATACATTTAACACCTTTTTTCTTTTCAATAACAATCTTTGTAATTGCAGCACACACTATTGCCAGTATGACCAGAATTAAAATTAAATTTTTCATAACGCTCCTCCTATACACTATGTGCTAGCTTTCTTTCTGCCTTTTCATTCCCTCTTTTTACAAGGTATGCAACATATCCAATCATAGCTGCTACAACAATTAACCCTGGTATGAAACCAGTGCCAACAAAGCCAGCAGTTGTTAATGTACCTATATGGTATGTAATGAATGCCACTACATAACCCATTGAGAACTGGAATGCAATACCGCCCCACAGCCATTTCCTGTCTTCCATTTCAGAGTTCATGGCACCAATTGCAGCAAAGCAGGGAGGTGTAAACAAATTGAACATAAGGTATGCTAATGCAGCAACAGAGGTTAAACCAAGGGCACCTGCAACACCTACTCCATCAGACATGAGTACAAATTCTTCAGTATCAATAAAGTTTGTTATTCCATATACAACCGCTAAGGTACCAACGACATTTTCCTTCGCAATGAAACCAGTAATCGATGCAGCTGCCAATTGCCATGCTCCAAAGCCTAAGGGTATTAACAATATTGCAAAGGGCGATGCTATGCTTGCTAAAATACTCGTACTTTCTGCACCTTCAGCAACAACCTGGAATTTCCAATCAAAGGTTTGCATGATTTGTACTATTGCATTGCTAAGAAGTATAATAGTACCTGCTTTTATAATAAACGCTTTCGCTCTGGAGAACATAGATATTGTAGCTCTCTTAATGCTTGGAAATCTATACTCCGGTAATTCCATTATAAAGAATGACCTTGTATGTTTATCACCGGTTATTCTTTGTATCAGTAGTGCTCCAACGATTATAATTCCAATAGCCATGAAATACATAGCGGTACCTACCCACGCGGCATCGTCAAAGAATACACCTGCAAATAACGCGATAATAGGCAACTTCGCTCCGCATGGCATAAAAGGTGTCAACATGGCAGTTGTTCTTCTTTGCCTATCATTTTTAATCGTCCTTGTTGCCATAATACCTGGAACACCGCAACCTGTTCCTATGATCATAGGTATAATCGATTTACCTGATAAACCAACTTTCTTGAAAAATCTATCCATGACAACAGCAACACGAGCCATGTAACCACAATCTTCAAGCAATGCCAACAGGAAAAACAGTACCATAATTAGTGGCAAGAATCCAACAACTGCACCAACACCACCAATAATTCCATCTAATAGAATCGCTGATAGAACAGGCGATACTCCTTCTCCAAGCAATCCTTCTACCCAGGCATAAAACGCATCAATCCAGCCACCTAATATATCTGCAAGCAATGGTCCTAAATAAACTTGTGAGATTGAGAAAACCATCCACATAATCGCTGCAAAAATAGGAATACCTAACCACTTATGTGCCAATATCCTATCTGCAGCATCCTGTCTGGTCTGCTTATTGCTGCTTATTTGTCTATGCTCCACTTTTGAGACTATTTCTTTGACAAACTCATATCGTTTTTTATCATAGGCTTCCACTGAACTTCTTTCTGAAGCATTCATTCCTTTACTGTCAAAGGGTGCAACTTGCTTATTGCTTTTTACCGATATTACCGTAGAAACAAGTTCTTCTAAACCGTTATCGCTGGATTTGGTCGATACTGTTTCAACTATAGGACATCCCAATAATTCCGATAACATTTTTACATCTATTCTTGTCTTCTTTTTCTTTGTTAAATCACTTTTGTTTAATGCAACAACAACCGGTACTTCTAATTCAAGAAGCTGTGTTGTGAAAAATAAGCTTCTGCTTAAATTTGTAGCATCTACAATATTTATAATAACATCCGGTTTTTCATTTCTTACATAATCACTTGTAATACTTTCTTCAGATGTAAAGGGAGACATGGAATAAGCTCCCGGAAGGTCTACAACCGTAATATTTTTATTTGTCTTATTAAGGCTTTTTTTAAGCTCGCCTTCTTTCTTCTCAATGGTTACACCAGCCCAGTTACCTACATGCTCAAGTCTTCCTGTCAATGCATTGAATAGTGTTGTTTTTCCGCTATTGGGATTTCCAGCGAGGGCTACCCTAATGTTTTCCCCTGCACTCATAAATACTTACCTCCTACTTTCTTTATCTGCTCTTTAATAACTTAGTGAAATATATTTTTATGGTTATTAATATTTAAAGCTTCCTTTATTAAACTCTTATACCTTTAAAAAGCTATATTATAATTACATTAGTCAAATCCTTGTCTATACTATACCTTGCATCTTTTACTGAAATTATGTAATTATCAGCAAGTACGGATATGACAGTCACTGTTTCTCCTTCATAACAACCCAATGTAAATAAAAAATCCTTTAGTTCTTTATCATTTGTTCTAATTTCCTTTATAACGTATTCTGTATTAACTTTTGCCTGTGTTAAATTCATCAATGGTGCATCTGCCCCTTCTCTTCTGTTTAATTCTCTAGTTATATGTCTATTCCTTATAACACTCTCCATAAATATACCTCCAAAATTTATAATATATATCAAAATCATTTTTTACATAAATGATTTTTCTCAAATCTTATAACGGCATTACATATCTCTTGTTCTATTCATGCACATTTTCATATACTTTCCTGAAGTTTATTTTTAAGAGCTTTGAGAAAACGGAATAATCAATGATTTCATATATTCTCACAGAAAATTCTAACCTACAGTATGTACAAGTTAATTGAAAATGATTATCATTCTTATTGATATTTTATCATTCATTTTTATTTATTTCAATACCTATTAGCAATTTTTGCTCATTGAGATATATTGTGCTATAGAGAAATAGCTATAAGAAATGAAAATTCTTGCAAAAAATATACCCTTATATGTTCTTACAGAAACATACAAAGGGTATATTGAACATGAATATTCGTTTAATTTTACAAATTTCAATATTTTCGATGGTTCTGGAAGTGTAAATTAATTAATCTTCTATAAATCTAACTAATGAAGTATTGAACTCTTCCTTCTGATCATAAAAAGATCCATGACCTGATAATTCAAGAGGTAACAACCTAGAGCTTCGTATCATCTTTTTTTGCACCTCAGCTATGTGAAAAGGAACTACTTTATCATGAGTTCCATGTATGATTAAAGTAGGCACATCAATAGCTTTCATATCATCAAACAATACTTCTCTAATCCATGTCTTTGCCACGGCCGCTGTTGCCCATCCTGCTGCCTGCAAACCTAGATGAAAAAACCAATCTGAAAAGGCTTCTGATGTATGTTGAAAGAAAAACCTTTCTCCAAAATTCCTGAGCATTTGAGGACGATCATTATAGGTATCTTCTATCATCTGTATTACCTGCTCTTTATCAATGCCATACGGAAAATCAGGACGTTTTATCAGACTTGGAGCAGCAGCTGCAATAAGAACCAGCTTTTTTACTCCATATCCTTTATGACGTCCCATGTATCTTACTGCTATTGCACCGCCGGTAGAATGTCCGACTAAAATAAAATCCCGTAAACATAAGGCTTCAACAACACCCCTCACATCATCTGATAGAGTATCATAGTCATATCCATTAAAAGGTTTATCCGACATACCGAAACCTCTTGTATCGATTCCAATACATCTATAACCCAGCTCCGGCAACTTATCAAACTGATATTCAAAAAGATCATGACTGCCTGGCCAACCATGTAAAAACAGTATTGCCTTTTTAGATTCTGGATTCAAGTCTTCAACAAATATGTTTACATTATTCACATAAACATAATATCCCATGATCTCTCTCCTTAATGATTATTATAGATTATAATATTCATTAAGATGATATAATGTGTCTTTTTATTCAAGCTTTCAGCGATATTTTCTTCTTCATCTCCTTGTCACACTGAAGGAAACCTTTATTATAAACACCCATACCACGCCTATCATCAGTTATCTCTCCTGAACCTTCTATGCTGACAATAGTCACAAGATTTCTGCACCTATCCAAGAATTTTATATTTGAAGCATCAATCAATGTAGCATTAGTAAAATGTAAGCAAAATTTCCGGAACACTTCCGGCTTTTTCTATGACATCCTTGCGAATCATATGTTCTCCTTATTTTACTTCTCCATTCCCAGGTTGCCTTGCATGATCTCCAGATTGTCCTATAATTAATCATTAATCTTTGCAGGAACATAATTTTTTAAAAGATATCTTGGCTTATCCTGGGTCTTATTACCATATTCTATTGCTTTTTTTGGGCATTTGGCAATGCATGCCATGCAATGAGTGCATCTTTCTCCCCATTTAGGCTTTTTATCAACAACTTTTATATTATTAAAAGGACAAACTTTTTCACATATTTTACATCCTACACATTGATCCGTGGTATAAAAATCCTTTGCAACCAGCTTATACCGTGTCCAAACTGGTGCAAAAGGAGCAATTATCAAAGTTTCAAAAAGCCACACATGACGGGATTTGAGTTTTCTCTCATTTTTCATATCTTCAACAACTTGCTTTACCTTCTTTGTAGCTTTTGAAATTTTCGAATGAATTACGTCTTCTTCATCCATAGCATATCTGTTATTTGCAACATAATTACGCGGCATTACAAATTCCACGCAGCCTAAACATTTTAAATTTTTTCTCATTGAAAACAGTTTTGCTTGGACCTTTGCACTGCCACAATAACCACCACTTGTAAAAACAAAATATACTTTCCTATTTCCGTTAAATTTTATTGATTTTAAGTACTTAACTAAAAATATTGGCATTTCACAAACATATATAGGCGCACAAATTACATAAGTTTTTTCTGAGTACAAAGGTGATTTATCGTTACTCCTAATTCTATCAAACAAATCTAAGCATTCGTCATTTAATCCATCAGCAATCAATTTTGCTATATATTCTGTGTTGCCTGTACCTGAAAAATATAAAACCATTTCATTTGACCTCCAACTTTTACTATCATCTTTTATCCATAATTGCATTTTCATTCGCCGATCAAAAACTTTGCCAACTACATCTTTCACTTTTCATATTATACAATAGTTTACATAAGAAGTAGTAGTCTAAAAATTGACTATTTTCGACATCATATGCTTATTAAAATTGAATAACAGCTCCGAAAGTTTAGAATCCTGGGCTTCTTGTGTTATGATATGCTTAATATTTCATGTTTAAAAATATCAAAGCTAGAGGATAGCAATTTCCTATCCTCTAGCTTATAAAAAATTGAATATTGCTTTAGTATTTTCCGAATTCTTTATCGCTTAAAATGATTCTCTTCGGCTTAGCATCTGATGATTCTGATGATTCATCTTTATTGTTTATCTTTAATCCTTTATTTTCTGACATATTATCAAACATCTTAATTATACCTTGGTCTGAATTCCTTGTTCCTCCGTTGTAATTTATGCTATTGCCCGATTTTCTTAACTTAAATTTGAACACTTGTTCTTTCAATGCATCAGCCTGAGTTGAAAGCTCCTCACTTGCCGTTGCACTCTCCTCAGCAGTTGCTGAATTCTTTTGCACTACTTCCGATACCATCATAATTCCCTGATTTACCTGCTCAATACCGGAAGCTTGCTCATTAGAAGCAGCTGCAATGTCTCCAATTAGTGTTGCAACTTTAGAAACATCGTCAACAATTCTATTTAGGGCTTCTGAAGTCTTTTTGGCAATATCTGTACCTTTTTCTACATTCTTAATAGAGTCTTCAATCATTTCAGTGGTTTCCTTTGCAGCATTAGAGCTTCTTGCTGCCAAGTTTCTAACCTCTTCCGCCACAACAGCAAAACCTTTTCCATATTGTCCCGCTCTTGCCGCTTCTACAGCAGCATTTAAAGCAAGTATGTTTGTTTGGAAAGCAATATCATCGATTACTTTAATAATTTTAGATATATTATTAGAGGATGTGTTTATTTGCTCCATAGCTTTCAGCATGTCATCCATTTGCATATTTCCTTGTACTGCATTATCTTTTGCTATTTCAGCAAGAGAACTAGCCTGGTTTGAATTATCCGCATTAAGTTTAGTTTGAGCAGCGATTTCTTCCAATGATGAAGTTAATTCTTCAATAGTACTTGCCTGCTCAGTTGCTCCTTGAGATAAAGCTATGCTTGAATCAGAAACTTGCTTTGCGCTTTCAGCTACCTGTTCGGATGCAATATTAATATTTGATACTACGTCATTAAGATTATCTGCCATCTTATTGAATGCAGTGGCAAGATTTCCTACTTCATCTTTAGTATGTATATCAACATATACATCTAAATCTCCATCTGCAATCTTATCTGCTGCAACAAGAAGCTTTCTCATTGGATTGCTTATGGTACGACTAATAAATATTCCAAGAGAAATTGCAACTATCATAGCCGCTGCTATAACTATGATCATAGTAACTACTGCTGTATCTGCTGTAGCACTATTGGTGTCTGATTGATTCTTTGCACCACTGACCTTTAATTCTATAAGCTTGTCGATTGATTCTCGTACATCATCTGCGCTGGTCTGTAGCTCTCCCTTTGTATAAGCAAAAGCCTCTTCATCTCTATTTTTCAAGCAAATCTCCAATAGTACATCCAATTTTTTATCAAACTCAGTCATTGCCTTTTTAAATTGCTGGAAATTTACTTGTACTTCTTCTTGGACAATTGTTTTTTCAAAACTTTCTGCTAATTTATCTATTTCACTGAGATAATCTTGAACTTCTGAATATGCTTTTTGAATATCTGCTGGTGTATCATAAAGTATTAAGTCTCTTGCGTTTACTCTTGCCCTTTGAAACCATCTAGCAATATCTGCTACTTCAGAAAGTGGAACCGTCATATTTTCATATAGAATAGTGTCATTTTCATCTATTTTATTTATGTTTGCAATACCGACAACACCTACTATTCCTGAAATTAACGCAACGATGATAAAGCTAACAATTAGCTTTGCTCCGATTTTCATGTTATAAAACCATTTCATATATGTATCCTCCCTGCTGTTCATCTTAATTTATTTTATTTAAGTATTCCGCATCCTGATGGTTTAATAGCTTTTCACAATCCAATAGTAGCTTCACCTCATTTCCTTGTTTTCCTATTCCTTTAATATATTTATTACCCTCCTTTCCTACTTCCGGGGGAGCAACAATCTCTGTTTCCGGGATCGAGATAACCTCTGATACACTGTCTACAACCAATCCAATGGTTTGCTCATGAATATTCACTACTATCACGCAGGTTCTATCATTATACTCTCTGAAATTTTTCTTAAAACGTAGCCTTACATCCATAACCGGAATAATTTTGCCTCTAAGATTAATAATGCCCCGAATATAGTCTGGCAGTTCAGGTACCTCAGTTATTGCTTGTATTCCTATTATTTCTGTCACATTCCTGATTTCAATTCCATAGACTTCTTTATCTAGCTGAAAGGTTAAAAACCTATCACCTAGAGTATCCTTTTCCATAATGTTTTGATCTAAAGTTTCTGTCATAGTGACCACTCCCCTTTTAATGATTACATTTGACCATCTATCCTAAAGCCCTAATTTCTTCATTTATATAACCTCCTATATCAAATATGAAATTGAAACACATCAAAAAGCCATGGGCAAATGAAAAGTCAATATTTTGACCAAATGAAAATAGAGAATTTCCGGAGACTAAGTCATAATAATCAGCAACTAAGCCAATCAATCACCATAGCCAAGGAAATTCTCCATTATTTTTATAAGGTAGTTAGAAATACCCAAAGTTGTAAAGTTTATAAAACGCATTTATCCAAAACGAATATCAGGTACCAACATGTTAATGTACTTATGACAGATAACTTTTTATACACTGAAGTTCTTACTAAAACGTTTATATAAACTAAACCAAAAATAGAAAAAGTCCTAAATCATAATTATATTACAATGTTTTATGATGATTGATGTTTACTTATTTCTAGTTTTAGGAGCAAATCGTTAATGAGTTTATATAACTAATTGGATTGAGCGTTTTAATATGGAAATCCACTGTCTTAGAAAACTACCTATATTTCATGCAATAAGCAATTGCACAAAACTTTTTGCACAATATTACTAACCTTTTTTACATTATTTTCTTTGCGAATAATTTCATCATACTATAATTGTATAGAATTGTCAATTATTGTTCTATTTTGTCGTATATTAATTTTAATTGTCGTATTTTGTCTATGTTTATAGCAATATTAGAGGCAAATCATTTTTCTTAAGGAATTTACAGTTGTAGAAAAAGAATTATAGCAATTTGTATCTAATCAGGTTTTAATGATAAGAAAAGCTTCATTGGGAAGCATTTTATAGCAATCAAAGACGCCTTTCCTGAAACCCATTACTGAAAATTAATATTAAGTTAGAATTATACTTTCCTATGGGTTATAAAAAAAGACTTCTCCAGAATTACATCATTGGAAAAGTCATTAACTTATGAACTATTTTACCGTAACTATTTCATTGTCATATTATTGAATCTATTTTAAACTTTTCATATTCGCTCTCTTATATACACAGCAATTGAAGCTGAAAACCGATTTATACTTTAAATATTGATACAAGTTCCAACAATCTTTCTGCACTTTTATTGACATCATTGGTTTTTTCCAATACTTCGTTTGTTCTTCTAACTACAGCAGCGGCTTCATTTGCTAAATCTCCAGTTTCTGTAGCGCCTTCTTCTGATGCTGCTGCTATATCATTAATAGCCTTTACCATGTTTCGAACAGAAGCATATAGCTGTTCCGTATTAGCTCTTAGGTTTGCTACCATATCATTGATAAATTGAGCATCATTGCTATATTGCTCCCCTGTAACAACAAGCATATCATAATCCCTTACGACCTTATTATCCAGAAACTCTAATACCTCTTCAGCGCTTACGGCAAGGTCCTGAACTGATTCTAATACCAGTGTTGTTACACTATGAATTTCATTGGCGATTTGCTTTGAATTCTCCGCCAAGTTTCGTATTTCTCCAGCAACGACAGCAAAACCTGCTCCTGCACTTCCTGCCTGAGAAGCTTCTATTGCTGCATTTAATGCAAGAAGGTTTGTTTGTGATGCTATTTTTATAATCCCATCAGATAATATCTTTATTTTTTCAACGTTCTTTGATTTCTCTATTGCTTCTCTCAGCTTAACTGCAACATTCGATCCAATTTCCTGTGCCCTTTTTTGAGAATCTATTACAATAGTTTTAAGTTCCTCGGCTCTCATCCTTACTTCTTCTACAGATTCCGCACCATCTTGGGTTTTACTTGCTATGGAATCAATCGCCCCCTCAATTTCGCTGGAAGCAGCACTCATTTCTTCCGCCATAGCAGAATTTTCATCCATTTTTGAAGATAGCTTATTTATAATACTAGACATAAAGTCTATCTCAGAAGTCAGTGCAGTCATATTTCCATTGACATTTTCAATTGCCTTACCAACCATGTGAGCTTCTTCAACAACATTTCTAATTATCTTCGAAACCTTTACATTTATATTATTGAACCCTCTTGCCAGACCACCTATTTCGTCATGCCTTCTTGTATATTTTTCTTCCACTACTCTTGAAAAATCTCCAGATGACATAATATTGCATTCCTGTGACAAGTAAGTTATAGGCTTTGAAATATTTTTCCCGATTAAGAAGGCAATCACAAGTCCACCAATTAGAAATAATGAAGATATAATTAAAAAAGTTTGTTTCAATGCCGATAATCCTGATAGCATTTCTTCTTTATCAATTACAACGGCAATGGACCAACCATAAGCTTTAATTGGCGCATAACCTAACACTTTTGCAATGCCATTGTATTTGTATTCTCCAAAATCAGCATTGCCTTTCATCATTTGTTGCTTTATATCGCCAAGTCCATCAAAGCCCAGTTTGCTGTTTATATTTTCTTCATGTTCCGATTGAGAAGGAGTTTTCTCTTCCATAACATCTTCATGGTCTTTAGCAGAGGCAGAAGTAACAGTATCAGCTGTTATGGTTGCTGAAGATACTGTATCAGGTTCATTAATAATAACCGAGGCTGAAGAACTTGAATCAGTTTTCCTTGCAGTTGCTATTATTTGTGATAGAAGATTTTTATCGGCATGAGCAATAGTATGGCCTTGACTGTTTATTATAAAAGCCTCTCCAGTCTCTCCAAACTTAATTCTCCCGGCAAAATCACTTAACTCCATGCCATCTCTTATTGCCATGAGTACACCTGCTATTTCACCATCAACTTTTACTGGGACAGCATATATCATAATAATTTCTGTACCATTATCGTCCAGCATAGGATCCGAAACAACTGCCTTTCCCGATAATGCTTTTTCAAAGATGACATTTCCTCTCATGTCTGCAAATGTGCCGTTATCGCATAAAGCTTGTCCATCTTTTCCTATCAACATCATTTTCTTATGTCCTGATCTTTTCACTTCATCAGATAATATAGTCCTTAATGCTGAATTATCTGCTTCAGGATTGTTCAATATATTCATATAGTCTAATGATGCAATTATATTCAATTTGTTAAATTGGTTTTGTACTCCATCTTCTATGGTTATTGATGCCTCCATGGCAACTTTCGGCATCGTTTCTTTTAAAACAGCTACCAGTGAGTTATAGGATGTAATATATGCCACCAGTCCCAGACCCAAGCATACAAAAAACACTAATAATCCCAATAATGCAATTATTTTTGTACTTATCTTTTTCATATCATCATCCTATCCAAGCATAGAAATAAGAAATGCTTATATTAGAAGTACTTTAGCAACAAATCAGCCTTTTCTGAAATGCATAGAACTTATAAATTTATGCTTTCCATGCATTATTAAGAAAGCCTTCTTATGGAAGCATTTATTACAATCAAGGAAGCCTTTCTTGAAATACTTTTTCGGAAAGTATAAATTAAAATTTAAACTTTCCTATCATTATAAAAAGGACAAAACATAATTGTTTTGTCGTTTCAAGTTAGATTATATCAAAATTTGGATTAGTTATCAATATTTTCTTCTACTTGATAATCTCTATTATTAATTTCTGGTAGAGAGATAATTAAATGGATATCTTATTATAGTTTTTATTCAAAATTAATTTCAAACCAAAAAACACTGCCTTTTCCCTTCTCAGACTCAACCCCATATTTGCCATTATGCATTTCAATCACTGTTTTGACGATAGATAAACCAAGACCTGTCCCCATAATAGGCCTTTTATGCTTTTTATCAACTTTATAGTAACGCTCCCATATATAAGGCAAGTCACCTTCTTCTATTCCTTCTCCATGATCGATAACCTCTATCCTCACAGAGTTTCTTTTGACGATTTGTCGTACAATAACGGTTTTATCTTCACCACAATGTGTGATGGCATTGAGCAAAAGGTTATAAAAAACTTGGGTCATCTTTACTTCATCGGCCAGTATGCTAATATCTTCACTATACTCAAAATCCAGATTATAGCCCTCATTTTTAACAAGTTCATTCATGCGTTTTATAGTTTTTCTCAAGCTTTCTGTCAGGTTGTAATTCATCTTATTTAGTTTTGATGCGCCTGACTCAAGGAGTGAAATATCAAGCATATCGTTTACAAGGGATGTAAGACGCTTTGTCTCATCCATAATTATTTGGCTTTGCTCAGGTGTGACTTCATCGGGAAAATCGTGCATCATCTCAGCATAACTGTATATCAGAGCTAGAGGTGTTCTTAAATCGTGAGAAACATTAGCCATCAGCTCCCTACGCAACCGTTCTACCTTTGAAAGCTCAGTAGCAGCAGTATTTAATGTATCAGATAATTCTTTTATCTCCAAATATCCCTTACCATGAAACTTTGTTTCGTAATTGCCAAGTGCCAGGGCCTTGGCACTTTCATTAATTTGCTCAATAGGATTTGATATGCGTTTCGATATGATGATTGCAAGCATAGTTGCAAGAAGCACCATAATCCCCGTTATAATTAAAAGCTGCATTTGAAGGGTTGATATGGTAGAATCAACGGGAGTTATCATGGCATAAAATGTTAAAGAAATCTTACTACCATCATCTAAAACATACTCGTGAACCTTTGTAATGGTTTCCGGTCCACGATTATGTTTGTCAGGAGCAGGAGGAACAGGTCGAATAGGTGGCGCAAACTCTTTTGTAGGTTTTACAGTTATCTCTTTGTTCATTTCCAATTCGTATAAGATATTCTGAAGATCCGGGCTGCTTATGTTTTTCCCCACCAATGAGATGGCCTTTTCTATCTCCCTCTTACGGATTAACTTATACATATCACTTAAGAATATTGTCTGAAATATCCATAGTATTGCCAGCAATAAGACACAAAAGCCTATGAGATAGATGAATATTTTCCATTTTAACTTAAGCTTATCCATCGAGTCGATACCCCAATCCGCGGAGAGTTTTAATGAAATGGGCATATGGACCTAAAGACTTGCGCAGCAGTTTCATATGTGTATCCAATGTTCTGTCATCGCCACAATAATCAAAGCCCCATACTTCAGTCATTATCTTCTCCCTTGGTACTGCAATATTTTTATTTCGTATCAGAAAAAACAACAGGTCATATTCTTTAGGTGCCATATCTACTTCCACCCCATCTATGAAAACCTTATATGCGGTCATATCTGCCTTTAGTCCATCCTTCTCAAATATAACATGCCCCTCATCATCCCGCTTTGCAGGCTTGCTTTTACCTACTCTACGCAAAATGGCATCTATTCTGAGCATAATTTCTTTTGAAGAAAAAGGCTTAACAACATAATCATCAACCCCAAGCTCAAAACCCAACACCTTATCATACTCCTCACCCCGAGCAGACAGCATGATTATAGGTGTGTCGGAAAACTTGCGAATTTCCTTAACGGCAGAAAAACCATCTAATTCTGGCATCATAATATCCATGATGATTATATCAAAGATGTTGTTACGGCAAAGCTCAACTGCTTCCATACCATCTCCTGCATCCATAACTTCATGACCTTCAAAGACGGCGTATCTTTTTATTACTGCACGAAGCGCTGCTTCATCATCGCATATTAGAATTTTAGCCATTTATGTTCATCCCTTTCTCAACATCTTATTATGATTTTCTTTTCTCATAGAAAAGCCTGCCGCGAAAGGCAAAGATTATGGGGCATCAGTCTCAATATCTCTTTTTGTACTTTGCTGCAAATATAATAGCAACGATTTGTACAAATATTAACCCGCCTACGAGGACTAAGCTATTACGCGCTAACTCTTTATCCGATGAAAAGTTCAAACCCTGAGAATTCACTACATCATTTTTTTGTATTTCCTGTATCATCTTGCCATTATCATCAGGATGAATCCTTTGATCACCACTTTGGAGCATACTGCCAAACTGCTCATCTCTTATTACTCTCGAAAAATCCATATTATTTCCTTTCCTTCCGCCCTTCATACTGCCTAGATCAGATAGCTTCAAATCTCCTGCTGATATTAACTGAGTTGGATTTGCATTTTGTTCTGCTGTGGTTGATGGTATTGTACCGTCAAGCTGACCCTGCACACTTTGTGCTCGTAGATTGCCAAGTGCAATAAAGGTAGATACAGCGGTCTTGTACTCCTCATAGGTGCAAAATGCAGTTGCATCATTTTTTACATATTCTGAAATCAGAGCATCAATCTCATTAACTTTTTGTTCAAACTTACCGTTGGCAAAATAATTATCTATCAACTGCTGCAAATAGCTGTGATATAACTCTAAATATTGACTATTTGCCAACAACTTTTCTAGCAACGGGCGGCTTGACATTTCAACACCACTTACCGGGGTATCAATGGGGAAGTTGATCACAGAGGATGCACTGCTACTTTGAAATCCGCCCCAAGCAAGGTTATAATCCCATGGCAAAATTATAACCTGACCATCACGCTCATAGATGTAGTAATTTTGTGCCATACTGGAGTTATAGCTATCCAAGTTTACAACAATAGTATGGGCTGCCAAATAACGCAGAATCCTGTCAACATCAAAATAGGTTTCAAGATCTTCACCTTTCGAAAGCGCCTTAATAGCTTTAACAACCCGCAGAAAATCCTTTTCCGTTCCTTTTCCTACAACATTGTTAAAAATAGCACTATAACTTTCTGTGTTATCATCTACATATTCAAGACTACCCCCCGAATTGCCCGGTCCACCCTTTCCTTTTAAATTTCTATCCATATCTTTTCCATAACCATCCATTCTTTCCGGAGAGTTTTTTTCTGAGGAATCAGCATTATCTGAATCAAACGGTGATTTAGGATTCGGAATTGAGTCCACATCTAATGGTATGAAAGATTGATTTCCTTTATTGTCAGGTTCTTGTTGAAAACCTTTGCTTTGCTGAGATTGTCCACCAAAGGGCATTTTCGTTTCGTCATCTTGCATGTCAGGCATGTTTGGAGCATTTTCTACTGGTCTTCCAGGAGGATTTCCACCATCACCATTCATATCAATGCTTTTCACATTATAAAGCATTCCTGATGTATCTCCAAAAACCCGCTGCTCATAGCTGTCATTATACAGCTCCACTGCTAGGTACAACCCCCAACTCTCACCATTAACTTTTATATCTGCATAACCAAAATAGGGAGCATTCACTCCTATTTCGCTCATAAGGTCATAGGAGACATATTCCTTCATATAGGTATTATCTCCAATCATATTATTGACGACAAAGCTCTCAAGTCCAAAGCATGTTTGTCCCTTAATATATTCGTCAAATTGCAATCGAAAGCTATATCGTTTGCTATCAGAACTTGCCACCTGAGTTAAGCTGGAATTTCCCTTTGGACGAATACCTACATTTTGAAATTTCACACCGTTAACAATCACATCAGCCATGATATATTGCTCATTTATTGCGTTATCCAGCATTTCCTGCCAATCATCTTCATCTGCAATTATCTCAATAGAAATTATATCTGACCCAAAAATCTTAGTGGCATATTCCGGCTCGGTTTTCACATTGCTGTTTTTCCCTTGCATATTGCCAATTCCAACAAGAGCAATGCTTACCATCAAGGCGAAAACTACAGCAACTGCAACAATTATATTTATTTTATCACTTTTTATCATGTTTTCACCTCGGTTTCCTCATGCTTAGTTTGCATATTCACCATTGTAACTTACAAGGCAAGCATTTTTAACTCCATTTATTGTTAGCAATTCATTTAGAAGCTTTGCTGACATATCCAGAAGTCGTACTTCAACAGTAAGCTCTATGCCGTTTTGAGAAACAGTTTTTGCTTTGATTAAACTTTTCTTTGTCTTGTTTTTTATCATTTTCATGCAATGATTTTCAGCTTCATCGCTTTCGAGATTGAGCACTATTATATATGGTGTATCGTTGCTTTTCTTATTGACAAAAATAAGCAACATAATACCAATGAATACTGACCCGACTATGGAAAGTGGAATCAATCCTGATCCTATGACAATACCTGCTGAAATTGCCCAAAACAGAAATGCAATATCAAGGGGTTCTTTAACAGCTGTTCTAAAACGAACAATAGACAAAGCGCCTACCATACCAAGGGACAAAACAAGGTTTGATGTTACTGCCAAAATAATAAGGGTTGTGATCATGGTCATGGCCATTATGGAAACACCAAATGACGCTGAGTACATAACCCCCGCAAAGGTTTTTTTATAAACATAGAATATGAACAATCCAATAGCAAATGAAAGAAGCATTGCAAGGGCCACATCCAAAATAGAAAACTCTGCTGCTTTTTCCAGAAAGCTAGATTTGAAAACATCTTTAAAAGTCATCCTAATTTGCCTCCTATTTATATAATTCTTGCTGACACATATTTAGAAAATGAAGTGCTCCTTCTGCTGGAAAGAGACACTATGCCACGTATAATCTCTGGCAAGAAGTTGTCATACTTCACTTCCAGAATATAAACTCCCGAAATGGGTATGGAAACAGGTTCTTCTTTCAAAAAATCATGTATGCTTTGGCTTGTGCGAATATCATAATCCATAGTAACCCTTACATTACCTATTGGATAAACGTAAGCCTCACGAAAATAATCTACAATGTTTTTCGGCCTAAGCTGCTGATAATACATTTTTGCATAAAGTTCCAAGCACAGGGGATTTCCTTTTTCCTTTAATACAACAAAGTCACCATCCAGTATTCGCCTGCATTCATCCTCTGATATGAAAGCACTTTCCTTAAAACAAATGCCGCTTTTTTTGCTCTTTTTCTCAAGGCGTATAAAAGATGTGTCGTTATTATATAATCGCAAGCGAAATTTTTCACGCTCTTTTACGCTATCTAACTTTTCCCTTAATACTTTATCGTTATAATTGTCAAAATAAAGACTTTTGACCCGATATCCTTTTCCGTCCAAGGAGTTTTCATCGGGTCTAGCTACAAAAGGGAGCCTTGATCTAAGCTCTATTACATCGGCATAATTTATATAATGCTTCAGTTCGTGTCTGCCATGGAATTTGTTCATTTCACATGCCCCTTTTCTTTGAGATGGCTTTATTCTAATCCATGAAACTGAAGTGCAATTGTTCAATATCTGAATTCTATCTGAATATTATAAGAAGATTAAATTAGAAAGGATGTATCTGATGAATTGATTTATTTCAACATCTCCAGTATAGAAGCTGCTATCTTATCCAATGATACTTGCTTGCTGACCGCACCAATATTGTAAGCAACTTTTGGCATACCATAAACTACGGATGAATTTTCATCCTGACCAATTGTTTGTGCTCCGTTTCTTTTCATTGCCAATAACCCTTTGGCTCCATCATAACCCATTCCGGTAAGGATAACTCCTACAGCATCTTTTCCTGCTACCTTAGCAACAGACTCAAACAATACATCAACCGATGGGCAATGTCCATTTACCTTGTCACCTTTAAAGCACTCTACTCTATATCTGCCTGATATCTTTCTTATTCTCATATGTTTATCTCCTGGCGCTATAAGCACCTTCCCCTGTTCAACATAATCTCCATTTTGTGCTTCTTTTACATTTAGATTAGTTGAAGTATTCAATCTTTCGGCAAAAAGCCTTGAAAATACAGGTGGTATATGTTGAACTATTACCATTCCGGGTATTTTAGCCGGCATGTTTTTTAATATTTTGGATATAGCTTCCGTTCCTCCTGTAGAAGCTCCTATGGCAATTATTTTGCTTGCATCAAAACTCTCATTTACACTATTGGAATATACGCTGCTTTTTGCTGCATTTTGAACTATCTTTGCAGTCGAAGCAATCTTTATTTTCTCAATCATATCATAGATAAAACGTTCCAGACTTTTTTTCTCCCCCATATATGGTTTAACTACAAAATCAACTGCACCTGCATCCATGGCTTCAAAAACAGCGCTACTTACTGAGCTTACAACAATAACAGGTATAGGATATTGTGGAATGAGCCTGCGTATGAACTCTATGCCGTTCATCTTTGGCATTTCCACATCACAAGTCATTACATCAGGCTCAAACTGCAATATCTTATCTCTTGCATCAAAGGGATCTTTTGCTGTAGCTACCACTTCTATTCCTGGCTCCGATGAGATACCCCTGGATAGCAATTCCCGAAAAACAACGCTATCATCAACTACTAATACTCTTATAGTTCTTTTGATTCTCATGTAATCACCTCTTTTTGCTTTAATCCCAACTTCATACCTTCCTGTAGACTGATGGCATAACATACTTAAATCCTGTTTCGTTACGAGGTATTGATTCAGTATGTCCGATAAATAAATATCCTCCATACTCCATGATATCATAGAATTTCTTAACAAGCTCAATCTTAGTCTTATGATCAAAATAGATCATGACATTACGGCAAAAAATAACATGTAATTTTTTGCGAAAGGGGAAAGTCTTCTCCATAAGATTAAATTTTCTATAGATTACTTCTTGCTTAATCTCATCAATTATCATATAGCTTCCGTTATCAAGCTTTTGAAAATAATTCAATCTCCATAGTGATGGCATAGACTCTATTTCATCCTTGTTATATACTCCATTAATGGCTTCATTAAGTACTTTACTTGAAATATCCGTGGCAAGTATTTTCGTATCCCACTGTATTTTATCATTCTTAAAATAATCATCTATTATCATGGCAAGAGTATAGGGTTCTTGACCAGATGAGCATCCAGCACTCCATATCCTTAAATCCTTATCTTTTACCGTTGTAGAAAGATAGGGAAGCACTTTATCCCTGAAATATTGGAAATGATCTGCTTCCCTCATAAAAAATGTATGATTGGTTGTTATTTTATTGATTAGTGTTGTTATAGCCTTACCAGACTTATCAGAAAGGATATATTCATAATACTCGGTGAAGTTTTTACAATTACTATTAACCAATTCATGATATAATCTATTGATTACAAGGGACTTTTTTTCCTCTTTCAAACGAATACCATAATTATTTTCTATGTATTCTGCCAATCTTTTAAATTCATTTTTTGTAATTGTAATCATAGTTTAAACCCACCTAACTATTTAGTTATATAATATTCCTTAATTAATATTTCCCAAACTCACTATCATTCAATATGATGCTTGGCCTCCCATCAACAGATTTATCGTTGTCATTATTAGCATCTTTATTGGTTTTTACTATTGATTCAATCATATCAAGGATTTCGGGGTTTAATTTGCTGATGCCATTTTTACTTATATTAGTCTTTTTTAACTTGAATTTACTTATGAAATTCTGCAGTAGTTCAGCCTGATTTGCAAGCTCTTCACTGGCAGCAGCGGTTTCTTCTGCTGTTGAAGAATTTGTCTGAACAACATTTGAAACCTGAACAATGCCTTGACTTATTTGACTGATTCCAGCAGCTTGTTCATTGGAGGCCGTTGCTATATTATTGATAAGCTCATATACCTTATCTATTTCATTAACAATACTACTTAGAGAATCGGCTGTTTCACTAGCTATTTTTGTTCCTTCATTTACCTTGCTGATTGAATTCTCAATGAGCTCAGTTGTCTCTTTTGCCGCATCTGCTGATTTTGCAGCCAAAGTCCTTACTTCTTCTGCAACTACGGCAAAGCCTTTTCCATATTGTCCTGCCCGGGCAGCTTCCACTGCTGCATTTAGCGCAAGTATATTGGTTTGGAAAGCAATATCATCGATCACTTTTATGATTTTATTTATACTGTTTGAGGAGATATTGATTTCCTCCATGGCCTTAAGCATTTGCTTCATTTGCTCATTACCTCGATCAGCATTAGCTTTGACTGCCCTTGTCAATTCATTGGCTTTATTTGCATTATTTGCATTATTCTCTGTCTGTGATGAAATCTCTTCCAAAGAAGCAGTAAGTTCTTCTATAGAAGTGGCCTGTTCAGTAGAACCTTCGGAAAGAACCATGCTGGAATCAGATATTTGCTTTGATCCAGTAGCAACCTGTTCAGCAGAAATTGCAACATTCCCCATTAGCTCATTAATATTGCTTATCATTACATTTAGCGCTTTTCCCAGGACATCGTTTTCCGAACGAATATCAACAGATATGGAGAAATCACCTTCTGCCATCCTCTCTGCCAAACGTGTTTGCTCTTTTATTGAATTAGCCAGAGCATTAAAAGCCTTAGCTAATTTCCCTGTCTCATCATTATATGTATCTTCAATATCGACATTTATATCTCCTAATGCCAGTTTATCCGCAATCTCAACCATTTGGTTTATTGGCTTGCTTATAACTGTTGATATTATTAATCCCAATACTATTGCAAGAGTTACGCTTACGACTGCTAAAGTTACTGTTGTTATCCTGGTGGTCTTGTATACACTAATTACCTTTTCATACTGTATTCCGCCATTTTTAGCCCTTGTATCTATTAGTCCTTGTAAGCCAGTCTGAACATTATTTGCTATCTCCCTCATTCCGTCACTAAATAGTACAGCATATGCCTCTTCTCTTTTTCCATCCTGTACTAATTCAATTATATCATTTAGAATTGGAAGATAAGCTTCATATGCAGTAGTAAAAGCTTCATAATATGATCTTCCTGTCTCAGTCTGTATAGTTTTCTCGTATTCAGCCATTATTTGCTCAATCTCATCTGTTCTTTGTTTGATGCCATTGATTGCTTCATCAGTCTCCTTTTCTGATTCTATAAGCACCAAATTGCGAGTTTCAACACGATTTTCCTGATATAGATTTAGTGCACTGGATACCTGTTTTATAGGTACTGTTGCATAATTATATAAATATTCAGCATTATCACTTATGACCCCTAAGTTATATAATCCTATTATTCCCATCAAGCCTGTTATGAAAGCCACAATAAAAAAGCCCATTATTAACTTTACTGATATTCTTTGATTTCTATACCATTTCATGCTATCCCCTCCATGTTGTCAAAATTTCTCATTACATGACCTCATTCAAATTATCAATATCTTCATCTGTCAATAATTTTTCACAATCCAACAGCAATCTTACTTCATTACCGATTTTACCTATATTTTTAACATAACGGTTTTGATTTCTCTGATTCATCTGTGGCAATTGAGAAATATCCGTTATGGTGACTACCTCTGTTACTCCATCTACAATAAGTCCAACAGACATCCCCATAATATCTATAACTATGATGCAGGTTCGATCATTATATTCCTTGGCCTCTTTTCTGAAGCGAAGCCTAACATCCATAACAGGGATAATCTTTCCTCTCAAATTGGTGATTCCCTTTATATAATCAGGTAGCTCCGGCACCTCTGTGATGGTCTGAATCCCGATTATTTCGGTTACATATTGTATCTCGATACCGTAACTTTCACTATCAATGGAAAATATCAGGTATCTTCCTTTCTGTGTATCTTCCTCTTCCATCACGTTAATTTCAATGTCAGTCATCTTACTGCCTCCTTTTTTAATACAAATATGATGTCCCTATGTGCAAATTATTTTATATGAATTAAGCTTGCTATATCCAAGATAAGACTTATACTCCCATCGCCTAGCAATGTACATCCTGCAATACCTTTAATGTGCTTAAATCTCTTGATATATTCAGGCAAAGATTTTACTACTACCTGCTGCTGGCCTAATAATCTGTCAGCAAAGACGCATATGGCATTGCCATCCTGTGAAACCATGGTTATGATACCATCAGATATGTCTGTTACATCAGTTTCCACCTTAAAAAACTCATTTAACCTTATGATGGGATAACATTCTCCCCTAACCATAATCATTTCATTACCGTCCGGATCTACAATTATGCTCTCTTTATTAGTTCTGAATGATTCCTTTATAGTAATAGTAGGTATAGTGAAAGTGGATTTTCCTACCTTCAGATTCATACCGTCAATAATAGCCAATGTCAGTGGTATTTTCAAAGTCATTTGAGTTCCTTTATTTTCCTCGCTTTGAATTGAGATACTACCCCCTATGGACTCAATGTTCTTTGCCACCACATCCATGCCTACTCCACGACCTGAAAACTCAGTCACATTTTCATTGGTTGAAAAACCTGGCAACAATACGAGTTTATATATTTCAGAATCAGACATATCTGCTTCATCCATAGTAATTAGCCCGTTTTGTCTGGCCTTTCTCAGTATCTTATTTTTATCTAACCCTCTTCCGTCATCTCTGACAATAATATGTACATCACTGCTCACATTTTTGGCTTCCAATGTAATTGTTCCATGTTTAGGTTTTCCCTTTAGCTGCCTTTCATCTGCTGTTTCTATTCCGTGGTCTACTGCGTTTCTCACCAAATGCATCAAAGGATCCGTTATACGCTCTATGATGTTCTTATCAACTTCTGTCTCTTCGCCTTTTATCTCTAGTTGAATCTCCTTGTTCAGTTTTCTGCACATATCTCTGACGATGCGATTCATTCTCTGGAAAGTAGCGGATAAAGGTATCATTCTTACTGACATTACCATGTCCTGTATCTCATCAGTTATTTTACTGAGCTGTCTTGCAGACTTTTGAAAATTGTCCAATTCCAACCCTTCCAAATCAGGATTTTGCAATACCATAGCCTCTGCAATAACCAGCTCGCCTACCAGATCCATAAGCTTGTCTAAAAGCTTGTCTAACTTGGCAACACTGACACTTATAATGTTTTGGGTTGGCATTACATTATGATTCTCTGCATTAGGTTGCTTTTTTTCCTCCTCAAGATTTATCTTCCTCATATCAGTATGTAACTTTTCTTCCTCTTGGCTATCTTTCACATTTTCATCTGGCTTATGAAGAATATTGCCTTCTTGGTTATTGTTTTCTTCTTCATAATTTGCATCTTGTAAAGATATTTCTGAAGATGAATAATCAAATACTTCTTTATCAAATCCTTCAGAGAATGTTTCTTCATCAATCTCTGCAAACTCCAACTCTCTTAAAAAAACCGTATCCATTAAATGGTTATATACTTCATCTTTTGTTTTATCTGTTTTTAGATGAATCTTGAATCCTTCACGGCGTATTACTTCAACACTTCCATCATCATCCAAAATATTCTGAGGGTAATATATAACTTCACTAGCAACTTTCTTAAGGTTATGAATCACTGAATATGCTCTTATGTTCTCCATCTCACAACCTTCTTCAAAGAATATAACAGCCTTAAATAAATTGACTTTTTCTACCTCATAATGTTCATTTGATACATTGGAACCACTATTTTTCTTCAGTTCTGAAAGAAAATCTTTAATTTTATTGACCAGGTTAGTTGCATCGCCATCAACATCATCATGATTCCTGATTTTCTCCAGCTCAACTTTTATGAAATCAACACAGTCAAGAATTAAATCATTTAATGAAGAACAAAAGTTTTGCTCCGGATTCTCCTCTCTCAAATAAAAAAACAGGTCCTCTATTGCATGAGATAAAACAGATATTTCATTGTACATCATCATAGCTGAAGAACCTTTTATGGTATGCATAATTCTGAAAACTTCGTTTATGTTCTCTTCCGAATAATAATTATTCATATCACTTGACAAAATAACCTGTTCAAGCTGCTCCAGCAATTGGGCAGTTTCAAAAAGAAACATTTCCACCATTGTATCGTTTGTGTTGAAATCTGTCATATTTACCTCCATTTTAGTAATCTACGGCAATTAATGTGAACCATAATCAACTGTTTGCAATTTTTTCTAATGTTTTAATTAAATGTTCCTCTTTAAATGGTTTTACAACAAAGGATTTTGCGCCACTCATTATGGCCTCCTTTACCATTACCTCCTGTCCCATAGCTGACAGCATTACCACGTTAGCATTGGGACTAATAGCATGAATAGCTTTTAGAGCTTCTATTCCTGACATATCAGGCATAGTTATATCCATTGTTACTATATCCGGCTGTAATTCCTTGAATTTCTGAATACCTTCGATACCGTTTTTTGCTTCTCCAACTACTTCAAAACCATTTTTCTCTAAGATTGTTTTAATAGCTAACCTCATAAATGCGGCATCATCCACAATCAATACTCTCTTCATTCCTATTCACCTTCATTCCAAATTAATATGTATAATACAATTCGACATAACTTATCATTATTCTACTTATTCTGACATTTTTATCCCTATTCAAATATAATATTTTATCCATAATTTTTCAATATGTTTAACGTGAAAATCTACTTTTCTTTAAGTTATAGATGAAACACTTGGTTAAAACTTACTATTTTCATGCCAAATTACTCTAATAAATTCACCAAAAAAATTGACACTATCCTATCCTCCATCTGAATAGGATAATGCCAATCCATATCCATCTCTATTTGATTCACTTGTTAATGACACAACAAAACTCTTTGGATCAGGATTTAATCGTGCAAAAATTTACTTGATTTCTGCCACCATCTTTTGATTGATATAAAGCCATATCTGCCGCCCTAAACAAATCTTCATATGAGATGTTAATGTCTGGGATGGTACAACTAACGCCTAGGCTTACAGTGACATAATTGCTCGCAAGTGACTGCTCATGGAAAATGTGCAATGCCTCAATATTTTGTCTTAACATATCTGCAATCTTAACTGCTTCTTCTTTATCTGTATCAGGCAGTATCACGATAAATTCTTCGCCACCGTAGCGAGCTACCATGTGGTTTGAGCCCGATAATGAACTCATTACGGTTTGTCCAACCTTAATCAGACACTTGTCACCCGCCAGGTGTCCATAATAATCATTGTATTCTTTGAAATAATCAACATCCATAATTATTAAAGCAATTGGTCTCTTATATTTTAAGCACCTTTCCCATTCCAACTTTATGCTTTCGTCATATTTTCTTCTATTCCATAACTCTGTTAAGGGATCTCTTAATGATAGATCTTTTAGTTTTCGGTTTGCTTTTTCAAGTTCAAGTTTCTGCTGTTCTATTTTTTCATTTGCCTTAACCAATGCTTCGGTACGATGCAATACTATTTTGTCAAGATTCTTATTCACTTCAGTTAGCTTTGCTGTAATAATTTCTTCTTGCTCCAAGGATTTGGAAAACTTCTTTGCCAGCAATAGAGAGTTTGCAAAAGCGAAAACTAATAACCCTGTAGAGCTAAGGTCACCTGTTCTGAACATAGTTTTCAAGAAAATACTCCCACTATCATTCATCCATACACTAACAAAAATAATATCATTTAAGGTAGATAATAAAAAAGCTGAAGCACCTAATACAATAAACCAACTATCCTTCTCCTTGTTGGCAGAAATTTTAATAAATACAGTAGATAAATATATCATGGCAATAATGGTCCATATCTGATATAAAGGATTTACAACTGTAAATATCCTTGCAGGAGTTAATATAACAAGAGCTCCAAAAACCGTTCCAATCATTTGGGCCACTTTTAATATACGCACATTAAAATATGTTGGGAAAACCGACCGGAAATACATCCATATTATAGGTACCCCCAAATAGTATGTGAGAGTCATTATCTTATGATAAATCTCCCAATTAAATTGCGGGAATAGATATATTAAAAAGCATTCTCCAACCAACAAAGTTCTTATTCCGATTAATATGCAAAATGTTCCAAAGTAAAGTGCAGAGGTGTTCTTTTTTCTGAATATAAATAAAGCAAGATGATATGTTCCCATACACATTAAACATCCAAATAAGAAGATGTTATATGCTATTTTTTTGTACCTCAATCCAAGTATTTGCTTTTCACTGCCAAGCTTTATGCTTTCCAATATTCCACCACTTCGATGATAGAAATTTGAAACCTGAATTACTACCTCATTTTTCCCTTTATTTGCTTCAAAAAAAGCAACTTGAGGAAGATACTGAGGTGTCATTGTATTTTTTGTTGTTCCAACAATACCCGATCTTCCCATCAACTCTCCATTAACCCATAATTTGTATGCAGTATGCATCCTGGGTATCTTTAAAGCTAACCTTTCTTTTTTATCTGTCAAAAATGTAAGTCGATAGGTTGCATAACCATCTCCTGAAATAGCAATTTTCTCTGTCTTGTAATGATTCCAAGAACTAGGAACATCTATATACCCTGTTATCATACCATTATCTATTTCATTGGGATCAATGAGTTGATTCCAGTAAAATTCCCATTCCCCATCCAATTGAATAACATGATTTTCAAATTGAATTTGAGTTAAGTCCATTATACCTTGTTGTGCTTTCGGACGAGAATTAGAGAAATGGTTGGAGCAACTTGCCATAAGGAATGTGGCTATTATTAGGATCAAAAGCAACTTCCGATTATACACTTAAATCACCTTTTTCCATTGGTAACTTAATATTCTCATTTATGCTTTTGCATGTATAAGTTTGATTTTTTATTCCATCTTATTTCGTCCAACATAAAATACGGAACCGCTTCAGCAGTCATTGATCCTGCTGATCCAGTCCCGTAATTCTGCTATTTCCCCTCAATTATTTCAAACAGTTTTGCTGCTGAATTACTCTGGATATTTATAAATAAGTTTTATCATAAAAGCTATATAATTTCAAGTTTTGCAGAACCATTGGCCAGTGCATATTAGTGTACACCTTGTTAAGCTCTGGTACAGAATAATAAAACTGAAGTAAAAGCCGTCTGCGTGAGTAAATGGATACGCAGACGGCTGGAATTACATTATTCGAAAACGGATAGCAGTTATCTGCTTATAAGTTTATATTAACAGTCTACTCCACCATCAACACTGATTAGCTGTCCATCAATGAAAGAAGATTCATCAGTAGCAAGGAACAGACAAGCTGATGCAATCTCGCTTCCTTGACCAACTCTCTTAAGAGGGGACATTTGAACCATAAAGCCAACAGCATCTACTCCACCAACGGAATCAAGCATAGCAGTGTGAATAGCACCTGGGCAGATACCATTTACATGAATTTCTGGTCCCAATTCTCTTGCCATAGCCTTAGTAAGACCTACCATAGCATGCTTCGTAGTGCAGTAAGCAGTAGCACCCCAACGAGCAGAAGTACCTGCTATTGATGAGATATTGATGATATGTCCTTTACCCTTCTCCTTCATAACTTTTGCACATAGCTGGCCAAGAAGAATAGCTATCGTAACATTTACATTAAGAACCTGATTCCACTCTTCCAAAGTAAGATCCATAAATTGAGTTGTGCTAAGCTGACCTGCATTGTTGATAAGAATATCTACAGTGCCATATGCTTCCATAGTAGCATCAAAAATCTTCTGTGCACTTGAAAGATCTCTAGTATCAGCAATTACATATATTGCTTCGCCACCTGCAGCTTTAATCTTATCAACTACATCCTTGGCTCTCTCTTCATTTCGTCCTGTGACTACAACCTTAGCACCTTCTTCAGCAAAACGATATGCAGTGTCTCTGCCCATGCCGGAAGTAGAGCCGGTTATGATAGCAACTTTTCCGTCTAATTTTCCCATTATGTATACCTCCATGAAAAATATAGTGATTTTCACATTATAACATAGCCATTTTATAATGACAACTAAAAAATAATGATTTTCATTATTATTTTCTCAACATTGCATCAATTTAGTAAATTTAATGAAATGATGTCTATTGATGACAATCTCATTTATTAAACCATTTCCCACATTTCACTTTACTATTGCGGTAAAAAGTGTATTTTCATAATTCTATTTTACTTTTCCCTTTTTTTATTTAAATATTCACTTTGCAAAATTGCCATATGAATGATATCGTGCCATGCACCGTAACGGAAAATAGCCTCCCGGGATATTCCTTCCTGCTTAAAGCCTAATTTCTCATATAACTTAATTGCCCTGCTGTTGAAAGAAAATACTCTTAGATATATTCTATGCAAGTTCATCTCCTGAAACCCGTAGTCTAGAAGTAATTTCATTGCCTCTGAACCGTAACCTTTTCCCCAAACTTCTTTTTCTCCAATATCAATAATACATTCCGCATTGCCATTTTTATAATCAATCTTTATAAGCGAAGTAATTCCAATTGGTTTATCGGATTGCTTATCAACTATTAAGTAGCATTTTGAAGATGAGGATCCCAAAATCGTTTTATTAACAAAATCTTCTGTTTCCTCAATAGTGTAAACATCTAATAGTGGAGCAGTGGTTTGCATAACATCTATGTCATTTCTCCATTTATGATAAACCGCTGCATCTTGGGCAGTCATTTTTCTTAAAATGATTCTGTCAGATTCAAATAGCATAAAACCACTCCTTCATATCATTTAATAATATTAATGATATTTTATAATGCAAAGATTGCAACATCAATTTAATCTTTTATCCTAAGCACATAATATTAAACACCACGCAGTACTAGAATAGCGTGCTGTTTTAATTTCAAGTTTATAGTTTTACTTGCCAATGACTTCTTTTAAAGCATTGGCAAGCATAGCAAGCCATATCATGAGGTTTGCCGGTCAATGTCACGATATCTGTATTCTCCTCTACAACATCATTAACCACGGCAGCTGCATCTGTAATCATGATATTGATTTCAGAAATTGATTCTGCAACACCAAGGACATTGTCATTTAACTGATCCATGAGCTTCTCAATATGTTCCATGCTCTCACTCATGATTCCGGTATCATTATTATACTGTGGGCTGTTTTTAATTAAAAAGATTTGAAAACTTATTTATGAAAAATAAGTTGGGCTGCTGCACAATGAATAAGCAAAACCCATTGTACAGCAGCCTTTTTCATCTATAGTAACAAACATGTACTGCTTGTATCCAAGATATATTTACTTTTCAGATGTACGTTTACCATAAGCAGTACCAAATCATGAAGTTAATTTAACACAATTGCATGAACAGCCTCAATCAAGTCCACCACATTGGAACGCTTGATAAGTGACACCGGCTTTCTGTCAATCGTTGCAAGGCAATAGGTTCCGTCATAGCGATACAACTCAATCTGGATTTCCGGATAGTTCTTGTTATCCAAGTATATCTTCAGACTGATTTCCTTTTTCTGCGTTGGCTGCTCCTCTGTAAACTTGTCTGCTTTCAGATTTTGAACTGCTTTCTTTAAATCGGTAATATCCAGCTCTTCTCCCTTATAATAATAGGTACGCTTATTAAGCTTTTTATCTGAGGTTATTGTGTAATCAGTGCCTTCCAAAGAAATATCAATCTTATAAACATCTTCAAAATTTACGGGTATTGCTTCTAAATACCTAAAAGAATCATAGGATGCCGCCATCAGATTTTTATAATCATCCGATACAATCTTATAAAGTATTTTAGACTGGCCAACTCTAGCGTATGCGGTAATCTCTTCATCATCGGAATTATCATTTTCTTTATTATCAGTTTTTTCAGCAGATTTTCTTTCTTTTGGATCACGGCTGATATTCAGTACAAAGCCATCTGTAATTTCTTTTCCTTTGTCATCCTTAGAAGTATAGCTCACTGTTATTATAAGCTCCGGTTCATCCAGACCATACTTTTGTAGTTCCTCATCTGACGCCTTATATGTCACATAGTTTGTTAGATTCAAATTGCTTATGTTCCTTAAATACCTTTTTACCCTGCTGGTATCCAGTGGCAGATTGCTCCCATTCTTCTTTGCGATGTAAATGTCATCTTCTTTATAGGAAATGGGACTATCTTTCTCATACATAATACTGTATGACTCGGTACCTTTAAACTTAATTTCTTTCACATTGTCAAGCTTTGGAATTTCGTCATGGTCAATGAAATCCCTGAGGTCTCCATCAAAATAGTCCAGTGGATCATTTTTTACTAAATAGACATTTCCATCTCCAATGGAAACGTACCTTTGTGAATCCATTTCGCTATAGTTACCCAACAAAATTTCATAAGACTTATCCTTCACTGACAAGTTAATGGTGCAAGTAGGCTTATCCAAGCCATACTGTCCATAGTCTTCTACATCTTCAATGATAAAGGATGCTCCAAATTTTTCGAACTGCTTCAAAAGCTCATTGATTTTTTCTTCATCTACAGGGAAATCTTTATCCTCATCATAAAGCCATTTTTCTTCCTTATGGAATGCAAGGCTATTTGATTTATACTTCCATGATATTGACTCCACAGAATCGGTAGGTATCTCAAGAATCACTTTATCGCTGTTCTTTATCTTTTCCTTATGCTCTTCCAATTTGATAACGCTAAATGTAGCAATGCATGAAACAGCTAAGACACCTAACAATATATAGATTCTTCTAGATCGTTTCATTCTGCAGCCTCCTTCTTCTAACAATAATAAATATTCCTACACCAAGGTACAGAAGCGGAAATACTGCTATCATTAAAACTTTCAACATGGAAGAAATGGAATCGCTGATAGTCAGGTAGTTGTAGTCCAAAGACTTACTGCGAATTGCCATAGCCTCACTTTCTCCTATCAGTGAAGACACTGCATTCATTCCCAAATCCACATTGGCACCGGATGAGTAAGCATTATACATGTCTTCCAGGAAGCTTGAAGATGAGAACCATACAATCTTGCCATCATTGCTGCTATTGATTGAAACCGCCACGGCAAATGGGCCGTCTATATCGCCTTCTTCTTTCTCATATGTAGAAATATTGAATCCGGCAATCTTGCTGAAAGCATATTCTGAGGTGTTAAGCAGTGCAGTTACTGTTCCATAACCAGATGTTGCATTTATAGTAAGCCCCTGAGAGATAGGCATGATTGGATAATATTTCTCTTGGATAAGAGAATCTGTAATTTCATTGCTTACCATATCCGGCAACAGAACATAAGGAGCTTGGAAAGCATAATGCTCCCTGTCTGTTTCTACAACAATACCTTCTACAGGCTCCACTCCATAGTCAGACAGTAAACTATATAGATTTTTCAGAATTCCATTCTCTGTAGGTCCTGCCACTACCAATAATTTTCCGCCATCTTTAACATAATCAGCCAACATGTCCTTTTCCTTTTCAGAAATATCTCTGGTTGGCGCATACATCATAACCACATCTGCATCTTCCGGCATGGAATCCACTTTAAGCAATGAAAGTGTGTTAACCTCTATATTATCCTTTTCTAACTGCTCGCTGAATGTAGACGGAAGCCTGGCTTCGCCATGTCCCTCCAGAATATATAGTTGAGGTAACTTTTCGCTGGTGACATAGTCTATAGCAGAAGTGATAGCGCCTTCTCCATCAAAAGACTTCTTATTGGAATAGGAGTAGATATTGGATTCTTGAAGATAAATGTCATCATAGCCTATGAACCGATTCCGATTTCCACATTCAACAATCAAACTGTTGTTTTTTACTGTTTTATTGGTGTACTGCTTTGCAAATGTGGGAAAAACATCAGGATTCTTTTTCACTATTTTTATATGGTCAGATAGACTATCATACTTGCTTAGCAAGTTTTCTATTACTTCGTCTTCCTTTCCGGACTGCACAATCCAATATATGGTCACATCCTCATCCAGTCTGTTTACCACCACTTTAGTATTGCTGGTAATGGAATAAAGCTTTGTGGCACTAATATCATATTTGGTCATTGTAGAAGGAAGAGCTGACACGAAAATATTCACCACAATCAAAATAGCTAATACAATGGCCGTCATGATCAAAGAATAGGATCCTCCACGAAAAGCAATTAGATTTGATTCTTTACGCAATGAATCTCTAAGGAGTCCTAATTTATTCATTAGTTATACCTCCTTTTTTCCAATGACTGCACAGATAGAAATAAGAAGAATACAATTATAGTGAGATAATATACGATGGCAGTCATATCGAAAACTCCGTTTACAATGACATTAAATCGTTCAAACAAGGACAATTTAGTCATGATCTTAGGAAGCAAACCTTCAAACTTAGTCATATCAATATAGTAGGTTATCATAGTGGCTGCAATGAGTATAAAACATATTCCATAAGCCAGATTGGAACTCTTTATCAAATGGTTAATGACAAATCCAAGTGCAATAATAATGATGCATATGGCTATAAGAGATCCATAAGCTGTAGAGGATACATACTCTGATAGTCTGACGCTATAATAATTAAGCAAAATTACAGCAATACCAATACCTGCTGCAAATCCCTGGTTTTCAGTAAGAGACGAAATGAATATTCCTATAGCAATCAAGGCTGCACCCATAATAAAGAAACCCAAAATGGAACCATAGGATGTCAGCAAATAAACATCACCAAACCTTGAAAAAATCAACGGATATATACAAATAATGCATAATGGAATTAAATAGGCAATCAGCAATGATAGATACTTTCCGATAATTACCTCAGTTGTGGTTATTGGAAGAGAATAAAGAAGCTGATCCGTCCTTTGCTTCTTTTCTTCTGCGATAACTCGCATGGTCAGAATGGGCACTATGACTACAAATGCAAAACTGCCAAAGCTCAGAACATATTCAAAATTGCTTACAGCTGCTTCCAAGTTATACAGCATGGATCCAATTCCTACGAAAGCTAACAAAAATGCACCAAACACATATGTCGTTATTGAATGAAAGTAAGTCCTCAATTCATGCTTTAACACCGCAATCATACATCAGACACCTCACTTTTTGTTGTTTCCATGACGGTCCCATTTTCTAAAATTTCGGTATCATCACTTTTTTCTGTAAGTTCAATGAAGATATCCTCCAAATTTGCCTTCTTCAAAGACATCTCCAACAGCGCCTTCCCTTTTGCTGCGAAGGCGAAGAAAATAGCACGGGAAATCTCATAGATATTGTCATGGTCTGTTCTTATATGAACTTCAATAATTTTAGTATCTTTTTCCTCCATGTTGGTATCAATAATATGGTCAATGCCAGCTAAAATTTCCTTAGTTTCCTCAGCAGTTGCATCGCTAGTAATGATAATCTCATTTGGTGCCAACAACCTTTTTTCCAGGTTCTCCGGTTTATCAAAGGCTATCAACTTTCCTTTTGCGATTATCAATACCTGATCACAGATTGCCTGTACTTCAGAAAGAATGTGAGAGCTAAAGATAACCGTGTGTGTCTGTCCCAGTTCCTTAACTAGATCACGAATTTCAATAATCTGGATAGGGTCCAGACCAACAGTTGGTTCATCGAGAATGATGACCTTCGGATTCCCGAGAAGGGCCTGCGCAATCCCGACTCTCTGCCTATAGCCCTTAGATAAAGATGAAATACGGCGATTTTTTACATCTTCAATCCTTGTCTGATGTATCACCTGCTCAATCTGTTTTTTTAGCTCTGCTCCACGCAATCCTTTGGCCTCGCCTACAAATCTCAAATATTCTAATGGCGTTTCATTCAAATACAATGGAGGCTGTTCCGGAAGATAACCGATGAGCTTCTTGGCTTTGTTAGGCTCTTCAAAAATATCATAGCCATCAATTCTAACATGTCCTTCTGTAGCTGACAGACAACCTGTCATGATGTTCATGGTTGTGGATTTTCCTGCACCGTTTGGTCCTAAGAAACCATAGACATGACCTTCATTGATTTCAAAAGTAAGATCATCCACAGCCGTAAAATCACCATAACGCTTTGTTAAATGTTCAACCGATATCATAATTAACCTCCTATCCTTGCTGTTTCTATACTAGCCATATTGATTATAATAATGAACACTGAAATGACGCTGAAAATATTTTCAAGAATATATCTGCAAGATATGGATTCCATATATAAGAAAGGCTTTTAACATAAAGTTTAATTTAAGGAAATTTATACTTTCATAAGCATTATAAAAGATGGATGAAGCCCATGTTTGTAGGTTCTTCATCCATCTTTAAACATCATTTATGAACATGGAAGTTCAACATGGAAATAGTTTATTCCGGTTCTGCTTTCTACCCAGATTTTGCCTCGATGCTGTGTCACTACAGTTTCAGCTATGGAAAGTCCTAATCCAAAGCTACATGTCCTGCTTCTTGCTTTATCAATGCGATAAAACCGCTTGAATATGTTTTTTGTTTCTTCAGGCGGGATACTGTCACCCTCATTTGCTACTACTAATAGACAACGGCCTCTTCCAAGTCTTTTTAATGTTACCCAGGTAGTTCCTGCCTCTTTGGAATATTTTTGAGCGTTATCCAACAGAACATCCAACACCTGACAAAGTTGATCCTTTGAGCCTTTTACTTTTATATTCTCATCTATCTTAGTTGTCAAATTCAGACCTCTCTCGAAAAATACCGGCTCAAATGGAAGAATAGCATCTGAAACCAGCTTGCTAAAATCTACTACTTCTGTATTCCTTATAAAATCATAATTGTCTGCCCTTGCAAGCTCCAACATTTGCTCAATCAAACCTCGCATTTGTCTAGACATAGTCAATATGCTGCCTAAGAATTTTTGCTTACTCTCTTCATCATATTCTGGACACTGGGCAAGCTCTGCATTAGTAATAATAACAGTCAGTGGTGTCTTCAACTCATGGGAGGCATCTGCCACAAACTGTCGCTGCTGTTTCCATGCCAACTCCACCGGTTTTACGGCCCATTTGGACAACTCAATGCTAATACCGAGAAATACTAGGAAACTGAGTGCTCCAATGATAAGACAAGACCTCATCATGTTATTCAGTGTTGCTCGTTCACTGGATATATCTGAAAATACAAGGAAATGGTTCAATGGCGTATCAACTCGATAATACCTCAAATTATATTCTTCTATTACTGCAAATGTTCTGGGAGATGTTATGGTTGCGTTTATGAGATAATCTAAGAATTCCCTGTCGGAAAGATCATAATATCCACCGCCGGTTTCCATCACTTCTCCGCGAGGCCCAAGTTGTATGGTAAAAAAAGGCAAACGTACATCTTCACCAAGCTCATTTGGAACTCCCAGTTGAAACGGTCGATTAGCAATGTTTTGCATCATATTGATGCTCTCTGCTTCAAGACTAACCCTTGTAAAATAAAAAACCAAACCTAAAATGACGCAGAGCATAATAGTCACAATGCTCATATTGATGATGACAAACTTAATTCGCAACTTTTTGATCATGTTCATTTACCTCCAAGTGGTATCCCAATCTTCGTATTGCCTCGATACGAATGTTGGAACCGATGCTTGCAAGTTTTTTTCTTAAAAAACCAATGTACACTTCCACGTGATTTTCTACTGCATCGGAATCATAGCCCCATACCTTTGCCAAAATCATCTCTTTTGAAATAATTCTTTCCCCAGATTGAAAAAGAAATCGCATGATATCGAATTCCTTGGCTGAAAGACGAACACGTTTTTCTCCACAAATCAGCATGGCAGAGGAAAGATCTAAGGATGTGTTTCCAAACGCAAGCTCATTTACCTGTCCACCTTGCCTGCGCAGTAATGCATTTATACAAGCTAAGAGTTCTCTTGTATCGAAAGGCTTCGTCAGGTAATAGTCTGCACCGGAATTCAAGCCAGCGATACGATCCTCCAATTCTGACTTTGCAGTCAACATCAAAATAGGCGTTCCTAAGCGCTTTGCACGTATCCTTCTGGCTACTTCATATCCATCTATTTTCGGTATCATTATGTCAAGAATCACTAAATCATAAATTCCCAACTGTGCATATTCTTCTCCGGATTCTCCGTCGTAGGCAATGTCAACCTCGAAACCTTTTTTCGTCAACAACGATTTAATAGAATCAGCAAGCAAGGCTTCGTCCTCGATGATCAGTACCTTCAAGAGATTCACCTCCAAAACTTCTATCCTATCATAATATTACATTACACTGAAATAAAGCTGAAAATCTTTTATACACAGTTGCCACAATAGTTATAACACTTATAACTATCAGACGCAACCTATGCATAAAATTAGGATATAGAAAAAACAAAGCAAGCACACCCAATTAAGTATACTTGCTTTGTTCGCTATTTCATCATTATTTAATCCATTATAACAATTCTATTTTCGATTTTTGACTTTTTAACATCAATGATCCTCTGGTTTTCTGAGCCTCGGAATTTCAAAAGTAAATTTCTTTTATCCTTTTCATACCTGCCATCCACCAGTATGTCGGTTTCATCAAGCAATTCATCCCAACCCTTATGTTTTGACGAATTCTCCAGAATATATTCATAGGTGTAACCGGTATAAGTCATTATATCAAGATTAAGCTTTTTTGCTTTCTGAGCGAGAATTGCAAAGGCCTCCGCCTGCTCAAAGGGTTCACCTCCGCTGAATGTGATACCGTCCAACAACGGATTTGCTTTTGCTTGTTCAAGTACTGAATCAACTGTTACCAATGTACCTCCATCAAAAGAGTGGGTTTCAGGGTTGTGACAACCAGGACATTTATGTTTACACCCCTGTGCAAAAACCACCATTCGTATTCCCGGTCCATCTACAATTGACTCTTTTATTATTCCTGCAATTCTTATATAAGTTTCCATAAAATCACCAATTTATATATAAAAATGCTTATTACAATACACATATATCATTAGTCTACCTACAGAAGGACATATGTCTGACTCTGTCATGTTCTTCAGCTCTCTTTGCATCATTAAATCTTTCTATTGTACCTACAAGGTATCCGGTAATACGTCTTATCCTTTCAAACTTTACATCTCCTTCTTCACGGCCGCAGAAGGGACATGTATTGCCGATAATTCCGGTAAATCCGCACATAGGATCTCTATCAACCGGATGATTTATAGATCCATATCCTATACCTGCTTCTTTCATAGCTCTGATAATTTTTTCAAAAGCTTTTAGATTTTGTGTCGGATCCCCATCCACTTCAACATATGTAATATGCCCAGCATTGGTCAACTCGTGATAGGGAGCTTCAATCCTTATCTTATCAAAAGCGCTTATTTCATAGTACACCGGAACATGAAAACTATTGGTGTAATATTTTCTGTCAGTAATACCTTCAATAGAACCAAACATTTCTCTGTCTATCTTGACAAATCTGCCTGAAAGACCTTCAGCGGGAGTTGCAATGAGAGTAAAGTTCATGTTGTATTTTTTACTGGCTTCATCCATACGTTTCCGCATGTGACCTATTATCTTCAAGCCTAGCTTCTGGGCTTCTTCAGATTCGCCATGATGTTTGCCAATTAAAGACTTTAGACATTCAGCTAGTCCGATAAAACCTGTTGTGAGGGTTCCATGCCTAAGAACTTCTCTTACCTCATCCTCCCAGCCAAGCTTATCAGAGTCTATCCATACTCCCTGACCCATAAGGAAAGGATAGTTCTTTACTTTCTTTCGAGCTTGTATCTCAAACCTCTCCAAAAGCTGATCGATTACCAAATCTATTTTTTTATCCAGTTCATCAAAGAACATGTTTATGTCTCCATTGCTTTTTAAAGCAAGCCTCGGCAAATTTATGGTTGTAAAGCTCAAATTTCCTCTTCCATTTACTATTTCTCTGGAAGGATCGTAAACATTGCCTATTACTCTTGTTCTGCATCCCATGTATGCTATTTCCGTTTCAGGCCGTCCCGGCTTATAGTATTTAAGGTTAAAAGGTGCATCCAAAAATGAAAAGTTAGGAAACAGTCTTTTAGCGCTTACTCTGCAGGCAAGCTTGAACATGTCATAGTTCGGATCCTCAGGATTATAATTTATCCCTTCTTTAACTTTAAAAATGTGTACAGGGAATATAGGTGTTTCTCCATTTCCTAGACCTGCTTCGGTAGCAAGAAGGAGATTTTTAATAACCATCCTGCCCTCCGGGGAGGTATCCGTGCCATAATTGATGGAGCTAAAAGGCACCTGAGCTCCTGCTCTGCTGTGCATTGTATTCAAATTGTGAATAAAAGCTTCCATAGCCTGGTATGTATTCCTGTCTGTTTCAGCCAGTGCCTTTTCAGCTGCAAAGTTCTGTGCCTTTTGGATAATAGAAGCATCGGATACAAATTCCATAAGGTGTCTTTTCTCTAGCTCAACATATGTTTCATTTGGAACTAACATTGGATAAACATTGTCTCCGTCTGCTATTCTTTTTGAAACAGTTTCAACCAGTGTGATGGCATTTTCATAGCCAGCTAATAATTCCAAAGCCTTCGCTAGATTCTGCTTATAAAGCCTTGCGTATGTTTTTGCCACACCTAAAGCCATTCCATAATCGAAATTGGGTATGCTTTGCCCTCCATGTTGATCATTTTGATTGGACTGTATAGCTATGCATGCCAAGGCAGAATAGCTGTGAATATCGTTTGGCTCTCTCAAATGCCCGTGTCCTGTGCTGAAACCGCCTTTGAAAAGTTTCACTACATCTATTTGGCAACAGGTGGTGGTGAGAGTAAGAAAATCCAAATCGTGTATGTGAATATCGCCATCTTTATGAGCTTTTGCATGTTCGGGCCTTAAAATAAACATTTCATAAAACTGTTTTGCACCTTCGGAACCATATTTTAGCATAGTTCCCATAGCCGTATCACCATCAATATTTGCATTTTCCCGTTTCAAATCATTATCCTTGGATTCTTTGAAGGTTAATTCTTCATATATCTTCATTAACCTAGTATTCATCTCTCTGATGCGTGTCCGTTCAGCTCTGTATAGTATGTATTCCTTGGCGGTTTTGGCATGTCCCTCTTCAATCAGAACTCTTTCAACAATATCCTGAATTTCTTCAACTCCTGGAACTTTTTTATCCGGATCTTTATGTAACTGTTCCACCACTTTTTCCGCCAAAGCCATAGCTGTTGCATAATCTTCCTCTCCAGCAGCTCTGGTGGCTTTGAATATGGCATTTGTTATTTTCTCAATATTGAAAGGTACTTCCCTTCCGTCTCTCTTCCTGATTTTTGTAATCATTTAACTTTGCACCTTCTTCTTAACTGAGTTTTATATGTTTTATAATAGATAAAACCTCCCGACAAAGGTCAAGAGGCCGTTGCATATAGAATACTTATGCTGATCCATCTACTCATATAAGCATCCCACACCCCCTCTATCGCTCGTAGAGTCTATGGTGTAACATTACAGGCAGGTCTTCTGACTCTGGTTCATCGACACCTCATTCCTTCCCGGAACTCATCCAGTGGATTTACCATGAGATGTCTCACCATCACAGCGGCGGGACCGTTCAGGAATTTCACCTGATTCCCTTTTAAACTGTTCTCAACAGTCACCTGCAATAACAATATTTAGTTATCTTGATACTACCATATACAACATATTGTGTCAACACTATATGTCCTTGCTATTCTCCGACCAATTACATCAAATCACTTTATATATTTGGCAAGTCTCCAACAAAGCCTGTTAATCCTTCAATATCTTCTCCAAAATAAATAAGGAACAAAGCTATATTATATCAAGCAATAAAACAGTAATCAAGCTTTGCTCCTTCCAAATCAAAGGTGATATTGCCAATCCTGATAAAGCTTATTAATAATATATCTTAGCATGTTCATCAGGATCTATTTAAAATTTTGTAAATCCTATCCATGTCCAGATTCTCTCTAAGTAAGCTGGCAAGTTTATTATACTGCTCCTCCTTGAACTCTTTAAAACTCTCAATAGGACCATCCACTTTTTCCAAGCCTTTTCTTTTCCTTAAATTGTTTATCAGTCCCATAGTAAAGTCCATATTGTCAAATATACCATGTATATATGTGCCTAGCACATCTCCGTTTCTTACTCCATCCACCTTTATATGGTTGTGACCAAATACAGAACAGATAGTTAGATATGGTGTACAATTTTCTAAAAACTCAGTAGTACCCATATGTATTTCATAACCTTCCACCATTATTCCATTAAGGCCTTCCAGAATTCCATCATTAGCATTTATTAAAGCCTTTATCTGTGTGGTTACTTTTTCCGGTTGAAAAACAGTTTTCATTTTTAAAAGACCTATACCTTTTATCTTTTCCAGACTGGATTCAGTATGGTAAGGATCTGCTATCTCCACTCCAAGCATCTGATATCCTCCGCAGATGCCATATATAACGGTACCGGAATCATGAAGCCTGTATATTTCCTTTTCTATACCAGATTTCCTTAAAAACAAAAGATCCTCAATAGTATTTTTCGAACCCGGAAGAATTAGCATATCAGGATTCCCAATATTAGCCACCCGATCAACATACCTGACCTTGGCTCCTTTTATGTTCTCCAAAGCATTGAAATCAGTAAAATTTGATATATGAGGTAGCTTTATGACAACTATATCTATTTCTTCACAATTTGTGACCTCTTTTTGGCTGAATCTTTCAGCAACACTGTCTTCATCTTCTATGTTCAATCTTGTATATGGGATGACTCCCAATACAGGAACTTTGATGATATCTTCCAGCATTTTTATGCCTGGCTCAAGTATTTTCACATCCCCTCTGAACTTGTTTATAATAACACCTTTTACTCTAGCTTTTTCACTCTCTGTCAAAAGCAGCATGGTTCCAGCCAGCGATGCAAAAACCCCTCCTCTGTCAATGTCACCTACAAGGATTACAGACGCATCAGCTATTTCTGCCATTCCCATATTTACTATATCCTTGTCTCTCAAATTTATTTCAGCGGGGCTTCCTGCCCCTTCAATGACTATGATATCATTTTTTTCAGCAAGTCTGTTATATACATCACGGACCATCTCTGCGAGCTGCGGTTTGAACTCATGATACTGGACAGCTGACATATTTCCATATACTTTTCCGCTGATGATTACCTGTGTCGTTTTATCTGTAGTAGGCTTCAGAAGTATGGGATTCATATCCACCGAAGGTTCAATACCAGCCGCTTCCGCCTGCACTACCTGAGCTCGTCCCATTTCCTTGCCTTCCTTCGTGATATATGAATTCAACGCCATATTCTGAGATTTGAATGGTACCACCTTATATCCATCCTGATGGAATATTCTGCACAAGCCGGCCACAATAAGACTTTTACCCACAGATGATGCCGTTCCTTGTACCATAATACATTTTGCTTTCATATTAAAATCAACCCCTTATCTCTTTTCTCCAAACCCCAGACAGCTTTTCACAAATCTTTCAGCAAAGCTTGGATTACTCCAGAAATGTAGATGGGGATAGCCTGCCAGCAGGTTATGCAATTTAAATCCACATTTCCAGATCCTTGTTTCACTGTTCCTTTTACTTTTTTTGATACTATAGCAGGTAGGGATATCCTCATTTACTTCAGTGATGGAATAATGAAATTCATGTCCTCTTATTTTCTCACCCTTTACTGCAAGAACATTATCTTCAACAATATCGATTTCAATATATCCGAATCTTTGTAATGACTTAGTCATCCTGCTTATGCCAGGGATTACTCCTGCCATGCTATATATTTCTCCGTTGCTGTTTATTATACCTTCTGATAGGTACATAAGTCCGCCACATTCGGCATAGGTAGGCAAGCCACTCATAATCCGGCTTCTGATGCTCTTCCTCATGCTTGTATTTTCCTCAAGCCGGGCTGCAAAAACTTCAGGGTAACCACCACCTAAATAGAGCCCGCTGATTCCATCAGGAAGCTGAATGTCATTTAGGGGGCTGAAATATACCAGTTCCGCTCCCAGCATTTCCAGCAAATCCAGGTTATCTCTGTAGTAAAAATTGAAGGCATTATCCCTGGCTACCGCAATTCTGACTACCGAAGAAAGAGGTTTTACAGAAAACCGCACATCATGCTCCAGTACTTCAGTTTTTTCTTTATCAAACATCACACCCTCAACAGCGATTTTTTGCAAGAGCTCCAAATCAACAGTCTTTTTCAATTCCTCAGAAAGCAGAGTGACCTTCTGCTTCAAATCTCCTATTTCATCTTCTGGAACCAGTCCAAGATGCCTGCTTGCTAAGCTTATCTCCGGCATATTTTTCAAATAACCGATTACAGTAATATCCAGATGATCTTCGATAGTATCCTTCAGTAACCTGAAGTGTGCTTCACTTTTTATGTTATTTATTATTACACCCCTTATCTTTACCCCTTCATCAAAATCCATGAACCCTTTAATGAGGGGAACTATGCTTAAGGACATACCTTCTCCATTTACCACAAGAATTACCGGTGCATCAATTATCTTGGCTACATGAGCAGTGCTTCCCACTCCATCATATCCGCCATAGCCGTCATACATCCCCATGACACCTTCTATAACAGCAATATCCGCATTGCTTATATTTCTTAAAAAAATGTGTGAGACAGTACTCTCATCCATCATCCAACTGTCAAGGTTTCTTGAGGCATTACCCGTGACAAAGGTATGAAACATGGGATCAATGTAGTCAGGTCCCACTTTAAAAGGTTGTACTGTTAATCCTTCAGCTGACAATGCACCCATTATTCCAATGGACACTGTTGTCTTGCCACAACCGCTGTTTGATCCAGCAATTACAATTTTAGGTATACTCATACTTATTATCTACTCCCATTGCTAATTCAAAATCTTATTCTATATACTATATTGTCCTCTGTTTTGTCACCACCTCCTCGATAACAGTCCATCCTGCTTCCATATGGGGATGCTTCCGCTTGATTTTATTAATTTCAGTTTCTTTTCTTTCAATTTCATGTACGAGATATAAAACTTTATTCATCTTTTAATCCTTTCACCACTGTCCTAGCATGTCAAATATGCTTTTCAACATATTCTATAGTCCCATCTATGGTGCTAACTATATAGCCGTATTGAATGTACGGCCTTTTTATCAAAATAACGTCAATACCTGCTTTTCTTGCGGCCTTAAGTTTATCCTCCACTCCACCGGCATTTCCGCTGTCTTTTGTCACCAATACACGGGCATCACAATATCTAATCATTTCATAATTCATTTCTTCAGAAAATGGGCCTTTCATGGCTATAATGTTTGATGCATTTAGACCTGCTGCCTCGCATTTTGCAAGTACTCCGCTTTCAGGTAAAACTCGAACAAAGAGCCTTCTCTTGTAATCCGGGATGTTTGCAGTGAAGACTTCCACATTGTTGCTGCCAATAGTCAGTAGAATGTTTCCTTCCATCAATGCCGCCTTCCGTGCTGCCTGCAAAAAATCATCAACATGGACTACTTTCTCTTTTTCCGAAGCAGCAATTCCATTACGTTCAAATCTCAAATAAGGTATCTTTGCCGCAATACAGGCTTTCATAGAGTTAACGGAAATCTCCTTTGCAAAGGGATGGGATGCATCGATAAGACATTTGACTTTTGATTTCACCAGCAAGTTGGCAATTTTCGCTTCCGACAATCTTCCCTCATGAACTTGAAGCTTAGGATGCCTCTCAAGAAGCTGGCTTCCATAACCTGTTGCTACAGTTGCAATCACACTTATATCCTTTTTTAAAAGCTTATTTATAATCTGCTTTGCATCGGATGTCCCTGCTATCACCATAGCATCCGCCATCTTATCCCTCTTTTCCTTTTGTTGTTACAATCTATACCCTCTAGGGGTTATCATCTTTCCTTTTTCAATATAAGTTTGTGAGTTTCCTATCAACACAACTGTAAACATATCAATTTCATTATTCAGCATATTCTCCAATGTGGCTATAACACTGGTCTGTCCAGTTCTTCCTACATTTTTCACAATGCCTACAGGAGTATTCGCATCTCTGTATTTCATGACGATATCCCTTGCTATGTTAATATAGCCACTGCGATTTTTGCTCTTTGGATTATACAGACAAATGACAAAGTCTCCTTGTGCAGCATATTCAATTCTTTTGCTTATCAACTCCCATGGAGTCATAAGATCGCTTAAACTTATTACAGCAAAGTCATGCATAATAGGTGCACCAAGAACAGCCGCTGCTGCTGACGCTGCGGTAATTCCCGGTATCACTTCCACATCTATATTGCTGCCTGATTTATTGACAACCTCCAGCATGATTCCTGCCATTCCATAAATTCCGCTGTCTCCACTGCTAACGAGCGCAACATTGTGTCCCTCCAAAGCCTTTTCCAGCACCAGCTTGCAGCGTTCAACTTCCCGTGTCATTCCCGACTTTATAAACTGCTTCCCCAAAAAATGTTCCTGTAACAGATCCAGATATGCGCTGTAGCCTACAACCAAATCAGCTACTTCTATTGCTTTTCTAGCCCTAGGGCTCATATCCTTCAGCCCCCCAGGACCCATTCCTATTACAAAAATCTTGCCCATAGTATCACCTCAAAGTTATTCATTCTTACATAATATTTCTTTAACATTTTAGATAAACTTCCAGCTCCTCCTCCGCCAACGCAAGAGTTATACCGTCATAAACAGTCTTTGGGTAAATCAATTTTGCATCAGTACCTGCAAGTACGGCACAAGCTTCGGCTACATTTCCGACACCGGTAGTTTTTCTTACAAAATCCGAACAAAAAAACTGATACTCTATTCTTTTTATCTCATCAACGGAAAAGGTCTTAAAGGGTATTCTCATTTCTTTAGAAAATTCATTAATACCTTTTTCCTCTGATTTCAAATTGATGGATGCAATACATCGGACTGACAGCAGGCTTTTACCGCTCTTTGTCATAAAATCCATTACTGCATTTTTTATTTCCTGCCGTGTTTTTCCTCTTTTACAGCCTATACCAATAATTAGATTTTTAGGCCTTAAATAAAGAATTTTTTCAGCAATGACAGGCGTTTCACGCTGGTTTGACAAAATAACTGCAGCTTCATACGAATGCTCCGGATCATAAAGTTCAATGTTATTCGGAAGCACTCCCTTTAGCTTGCAATGGCTTAATAGGCAGATCTTGCCCCCATTGACCAGTTCAGAGCTTATATATTTCAAGTTACCTATATTTTCAATAGCACAGTTGTTCATTAATGCCAACTCGTCAAAAGCAACAACTCTGTTAATATCTGTGGCAGTAGTTATTACCGGCGCAGCCCCTATAGCAGCAGCAACTTTTTCTGCCAACCTGTTGGCACCGCCGATATGACCTGAAATGAGACTGATAGCAAATCTCCCCAGTTCGTCTACCACCACTACAGCAGGGTCCAATTGCTTGCTCTTCAAATATGGAGCAATACTTCTGACAACTATTCCGCAGGCCATGATACAGATCAAAGCCTCATAATCATTGAACAGCTTTTCCATCACATTCTTAAAATCAGCAGCAAGAGGTTTTCTAGGAACAGGCGAACCATTTTCAACAACTTTGTCAAATGTGTCATTTTTTACAAAAACATCAGCCTTCATGGATCCACCAATTCTTTTTGCCAGTTCAATTCCTTTTTTCGTAATAGCTATGACAGCAGTTTTCATTCTCTCGCGCTCCTGAACTCATGGGAATAGCTTTTATCATACAGCTTTGAAAACTCATATTCATCTCCCAGAAAATTGCCCACAATAACAAGAGCCGTTTTCCTTATACCTTCCTCTTTAACTTTGTCTGCAATATCTGCAAGAGTAGCCCTGATTATCTTCTGCTCAGGCCAGCTGGCTTTATATACCACAGCCACAGGTGTTATATCCTCATATCCAGCTTTCAATTTGGATACCAATTCATCAATCATATCCACACTTAAAAATATGATCATAGTTGCTTTATGCATTGCAAGGGATTCAATGCTTTCTTCAGAAGGAACTTCTGTCCTTCCCTCCATACGGGTGAGTATAACCGTCTGTGTTACTCCAGGCAGCGTATACTCCTTCTTCAGCGCAGCAGCTGCTGCTAAAAAAGAACTTACACCGGGTATAACTTCATATTCAATGCCATACTTATCCAGTGCATCCATCTGTTCTCTGATGGCTCCATAAATTGACGGATCTCCGGTATGAACCCTGGCGATTTTTTCCCCTTCTTTAGTTCCCTTTATCATTACTTCAAGCACTTCATCCAGGGTCATGCCGGCACTATCATATATCTCCGCTGATGGTTTGCAGCATTTCAATAGCTCCTTATTTACCAGAGAACCTGCATATATTACAATATCCGCTTCTTCTATATGTTTTTTCCCTTTAACGGTTATCAATTCCGGATCTCCCGATCCTGCACCTATAAAATATACCATGGCTTATTTTACTCCTTTTCTTTTCACAATCATCGTAGTAAAGTAACTCAGTTCTTTTTCCATCGCCTTCTCAATATCATACTGGATTATCTCATCAGGAAATCCACATTTGCTGACTAAGACCGCTTTATCCATAAGCCCTATCTCCTTCAGTTTTTCTTTTATTTTAGGCAAATTCCTTGACACTTTCATCATTACCACATTGTCGCAGTTGTCAAGAATAGTCTCAATATTCTTACATTCATAGGCTGAAGGTATTACAGCGACAGATTCCCTGTTCTCAGCCAGGCTTATTCCCAGCTTTGCAGTTACAGCACAAAAGGATGTTATGCCGGGAACTATTTCCGTATCATATCCCTGATTTTTAATTTCTTTGTGAATGTACATATAAGTACTATAAACAGTAGGATCGCCAAGGGTTATAAAGGCAACGTCCTTCCCTTTGTCAAGCTTTTCTTTGATTTTAGAAATAGAATCTCTCCAGCCAGCTTTCACCACTTCTGAATCAAAACTCATGAAAAAAAGCAATTCGAGAATGGGTTTTTTTGTGTCAAGCACTTCTTCTGCAATTGACAGCGCTACACTGTCCTTATCTGAGGCTGTCTTTGGCATGGCTATATAATCTGCCTTCTCAAGTATTCTTTTTGCTTTTAATGTTACCAATTCCGGATCACCCGGACCTACTCCTACTCCATACAATTTTCCTGCCACAATCATTCTCCTTTTTCTGCAGTAATTATATAAATCGGATTTATAGCAGTCATTAAGTGTTTTCCTCCTGCTTCTCTGCCACGTGAAACAGATAGATTAATTATCTCAATATTAATGAATCCTCTGCTCTTTAACCCTCCAATTGCTTCACAAGTTGATTCTATTGTCACCGTGTTTAGTACCACCCGTACATTTGAGCATTCTCTATGGATCCAATCAAGAATTTCTCCCATATTGCCATCTGTTCCACCTATAAATACTCTGTTCGGTCTCGGAAGCTCCTCTAACGCTCCCGGAGCTTCCCCATTAACAATATTTATATTCCGAATACCAAATTTCTCAGCATTTTTCCCTATAAGCTTAATACCTTCACTATCCTTTTCTATTGCATAGACCTTCCCATATTTGCAGATCAAACCACACTCAATGGAAACAGAACCTGTCCCCGCACCAATGTCATATACTATGCTGTTATATTTTAACCTCAGCTTGGATATGGACACTGAGCGAACTTCCTCCTTTGTCATTGGCACATCACCTCTGACAAAAAAGTTATCCGGTATTCCCGGTGTTGAATATTCCCATTGGGGTGGACTGTCAACAATATCATCTTTGTGTTGTATGATCATAAGCGACAAATTATCAAAGGTCTTTTTACCTATCTCATCAGGAGTACCTACTTTTATCCTTTCATTTTCATATGAAAGGTTTTCGCCAACAGCTACCACAGCATTGCTTAATCCTAGCTCTATCATCTTACGGCATATTGCATCCGGTGACTGCTTCCCTCCGGTAAAAATTGCTGTTTTCTTGTTAGCCTTAATTATGTCATAGAGCTGCGATTGCTGCCTACCATGTACACTGGATATTACAATGTCATTCCAGTTTAACTGAAGCTTGCTGCACAAATATTGAAGGGAACTTACTCCAGGAATAACTTCCATCTCCACTTGCGGTATATTTTCCTTCAAGGATGACATAATACCATAAAGTGCCGGGTCTCCGCTGGCAAGCACAGCTATGCTCTTTTTTCCTATATTGCTGCTGATGTATCTGTATATCTCATCAAGATTATTCCCTATTACTAATGTTTCTTTGAATAAATGACTATAGGCTTCCAGGTTCCTCCTTCCTCCAATCAGCACATGGCATTTTTCAATTAATTCATTGGCAGCAGTGTGAACAAATTCTTTAGAACCTGGTCCCATTCCAATAACATAAAGCTTATTACCCATTCTTTCTCCCACCCTTATTTCATAGATTTTTAATTTCTGATTTTCATAAATCTACCGTACTCAAATTGCTATTTAAATTCATTAATCAATTCTTCTGCCACCTTGTCCATTGCCAGCAAATTATCTGAACCATCGAATATGACAGCACCAACTCTTATTTTGTTAAAGGTATAATCAGTACATCTTCTAGCCACATTTTCAACTATTCTTCTGTAAACACCTTGCAGTCCATTTTTATTGATAATATCCATTGCAGCTTCCGTTGTTTTACATTGGTATATGCTGTTAACCAGCTGCTGTGAGGCACCTTCAAGGGCTGAATAGGCAGCCATTATCTCCATTCTTGCATCGGCCACCCTGCTGTGAGTATGAAAAATGCCCGCAGCAACTTTTACCAACTTGCCTGGATGACCTGAAATTATTAGTTTTTCAAATCCATATTCCACTGCCTTGTCAAGCATATATCCTGCAAAATTGCTTATCTTCACTATATAGTTGTTGTTTAAGGGCAACTTGCCCGTTGCAAAGTTTTCTCCATAATTGCCAAAGATGAAAACAACTTTCTTGCATCCCTTTGCAGCAAGCATGCTCAAATCCAGAGCCAGCGACTCCTTCCATGCTTCCTCAGACATAGGTACTACAATGCCGGAGGTACCCAGTATGGAAATACCTCCCTCTATGCCGAGCTTTGGGTTATAGGTTTTTTCAGCTACTTCATAACCTCCTGGGATACTGAACTTAATCTCAACCCCCATGCCTTGCGGCAGCACCTCTCCAACTTCTTTTTTAATCATCTTCATGGGAACTGGATTGATAGCCGGTTGCCCAACAGGCACCTTCAGTCCCGGCAGAGTTACCCTTCCTATTCCTTCTCCGGCGATTATGAAAATCCCTGGTGATTTACATAGTGTAGCTTTAGCAAAAATTTTCAAGCCCGTTGTTACATCAGGATCATCTCCACCATCCTTGATAATGGAGCATATGGCATAATTCTCTGCAATTTCTACATCATTAACTGTGAGCTTCAGCCTTATCCCGGCAGGAGTATCTATTTCAACGGTATCTAATACCTTTCTTGAAATGAGCATGTAAGCAGCGGCTTTTGCTGCAGCTGCAGCACAAGAACCGGTAGTATATCCCTTTCTGTATTTTTTTCCCGCGATAATTACATAATCAACCATAAAACCCTCTGAAATCAGTCTCTTCCCATCATATACAATATTGCATTTACTATTGCTGCTGCCACATTGCTGCCACCTTTTCTTCCTTCTGTTATAATGTATGGAACCTTAAGTTTTTTTATCATTTCTTTGGATTCAATCACATTTACAAATCCTACAGGTACTCCTATAACCAAAGCAGGATCTACAACTCCTTCACTTATAAGTTCGTATAGCCTTATTAGCGCCGTTGGTGCATTACCAATTACATAAATTCTAATGTTGGAATTCTTAGAAGCCTTTTCCATACACAAGGAGGCTCTGGTAATGTTTCTGGCTTTAGCTTCCGCAGCAACATCTTCATCATCCATGAAGCAATAGACCTGGCCACCATATTTTGCAAGATTCTTCTTGTTAATTCCCGCTAAAGCCATTTTTGTATCTGTCACCAGGCTGCCTCCTCCCCTGATGGCATTAAATGCACTTTCAACTGCATCATCGCTGATATTGATTAAATCTGCATACTCAAAATCCGCAGTCGTGTGTATGACTCTCTTAATTATTGGTTCATGTTCCTTGCTAAATTCCCTGTCTCCCAGAATCCCTGCCAAAATTTCAAAGCTTTTTTCCTCAATATCACCAGGTTTTATTATTTCAATACCCTCCAGCATATTTTTATCACTCCTGTTTTTCTTTTTTCACATACGGCATGGAAGCATATCCATGCAACTTAAGCTTCATCTCTTCAAATATCTTGCCTTCCAATCTTTTAATGCAATCCGGGCCTCAGATATTGTGTTTATAGAATCATCCAGATCAAAATCATCTTTGTATTTTAATATTTCCATCAAATGCCCTATCCTCGGCAACCTGAGATTTATGTCCCTTATTGTTTCCTTCTGGGTAAAAACTTGTTTGGGTGTTCCTTCCAAAACCATCATTCCATGATACATAACAAAAACATAATCACAATAAAGAGGGACAATATCTATATCGTGAGTGGATATGACAACTGTAATACCAAGGGTTGTTTGTATCTGCCGTAGCATCTTCATAAGTTCGCTTACCCCTATGGGATCAAGTCCTGCCGTAGGCTCATCCAGAACAAGCACCTCAGGTTCCATAGCTAAGACACCGGCTATAGCCACACGCTTTTTCTGACCAAAGCTTAAACTATGTGTCGGTTTATCTCTAAGATGAGTTATTCCTATTTGTTCCATTGCGTTATCAACTCTTCTGCGACATTCCTTTTCAGGCAGTTTCATATTAACCACTCCAAAGGAAATATCCTGAAACACGCTAGCTGAAAACAACTGGTTGTCAGGGTCCTGAAAAACCATTCCAATCTTCCTACGCAGCTCTTTCAGCCCCTTTCGGGAATAATCAATAGGCTTTCCATTAAATAAAACCTGGCCTGAAGAAGGCCTATATATGCCGTTAAAATTCAAAAACATTGTAGATTTTCCAGCTCCGTTAGCACCAAGAACAGCAGTGCATTTTCCTTTTTTTATTCCAATACTGATGCCCTTTAGCGCAACAGCCCCGTCAGCATATATATAATGCAGATCCTTAGTCTCAAGTATATTTTCATTCATCAAGATAGACCTCCAGTGATTGATTTCAATGCAATTACAAATAAAACCAGCAGAGCGTTAACAGCAACGGCCATGATATACCAACCCCAATGACTTTCATAGGCTTCCTCAAGCACATTAATCTCACCTTCATAACCTCGTGCCTCCAAGGCAGTATATAAAGCCTTTGATTGCTTGTATGACTTTATAAACAGCATTGAAGCCATGATCGCCAAAGAGCGGTAGGAGCTGCATAGGCTCGAATAACCTAGCCGACAGTTCTGAGCATTATATATTGTGTCAGCTGTTTCCATAAGAGAAAAAATAAACCTATACACAAGTTCCATAAGCTCTACAAAAACCTTTGGCATTCCTAGTCTGCGAAATGCTGCCAGCAAGTCAACCATGGGAGTGTTGAGGGATAGAAAATAGAGGCATGACACTGCCCCTAAAGCTCTGAGAAAAAGCTTCAGCGATTTCACAAGGCTTGCATCTGAAAAACCTATCCATTTGCCTGCAAATGGAATTGCCCATAGCAGCATCTCCTGATTCTCACATATATTCACAGCGATAGTGAACACTCCAACAAGAAGAAAAATCATCGGCACCAGCAATAACCTAAGAAAAAAGGGGAAGAGGGTACCGCCTTTTAAGACAGTCATACCTCCCATTATGAAAATCACTGCAATAGATATGATAATTTTCTCAGCCCAGATGCAAACACTCAAAGTCATCATGGCAAAAACAAGCTTCTGCATCGGGTCCCTACGCCTTAGCCTTGAGTTGTAGGCATATTTATCTATAGAAATCATGCTAGTTCTCTTTTTTGCCCTTTTCTACGGCCTTTAAAATAGCCCAGTCCATAACCAATTATGCCTGCACCGATGGCAGCTTGCAGTGCAAAAAGCAGGCTCTCAATCTCACCGCTTGCCGGTTCATAGATGGGAGAAAACCAGGGCTCATACTCGGATGCAATTTCTGTTATTGCCTCTTCTGCCAAGCCATCTGCTCCGCCGAATTCGGCATCTTTGGCAATAAACAGAGGTATAACAGCCAAAGCTACTACTATAAGTATTAGCAGCAGATTTACATTAACATTTCTTTTTACTAAATTCTTCTTTATATCCGTCTGCATCCTTTAAGCCTCCTTTGTTAAAATATTTAAGCTTTCCAATTCATCCTTGGCATGGGCAGAAAGTGCATTAAATATAAGCACTGTCAATATTCCTTCGCTAATAGCAAGAGGAATTTGTGTCACAGCAAATATACCCATAAACTTGGCAAGAGATGCTCCGAAGCCGCCAACCTCAGCGGGAAAAGCAAGTGCAAGTTGTATGGACGTAACCACATATGTCAGCAAATCGCCAAGCATTGCTGCCAGAAACACTGCTAGCCATTGGGGTCCATTGGCTTTCTTTACCAGCTTGTAGGTCGCAAATGCAGCAACAGGCCCAATCACCGCCATCGAGAATGTATTTGCTCCAAGGGTTGTCAATCCACCATGAGCTAAAAGCATTGCCTGAAACAAAAGCACTATCAAACCAATTACAGACATGGCAGTTGGTCCGAAAAGTATAGCTCCCAACCCCACTCCTGTTGGATGTGAGCAACTTCCTGTAACAGAAGGTATTTTGAGTGCAGAAAGCACGAATGAAAATCCTCCTGCCATTGCAAGAATTAATTTAACTGAAGGATTTTCTCGGACTATTTCTTTAATTGAAAACAGTCCCATGATAATAAAAGGTATACATAATGCTCCCCATGAAATCGCCCATATTGGCGGCAAGAATCCTTCCATTATGTGCATAGCTGAAACCGTCTTTGGCATAAGTACAATCATAAGCGCAAGACCCAAAGCCAATTGTTGTTTTTTAGGCAAAACACTCACTCCTTACATGATTATTTTCCAAATAAAAAACCTCTCAACAAAACTGTCAAGAGGTAATGTATACCTGGAATAATAATATGCAGGCAAACATACATAACACCCCCCTATCGCTCGTAGAGTACATGGTGTAATAAAACAGGCAGGTCTTCTGGCTCAAGCGTCATCGCCTTTGCAGCCTTCCCAGTTTCCCAGTGGCATATTGCAAAGACTCTTCTTACACAGCGGCGGGACCGCGTGGGATTCTAACCCACTTCCCTTTTCACTGTCATATGATCCATAATCATACAACAGAACCTGTTTTAGATATTCACTTTTAATATTCACTATAATTCTTTAACTATATATTGTCAAGTTATTATGAAATTAGGTAAATTTGTAAATAAATATCTACATCAGCGAATTACTATTTTTCTTCTGCATCATCAAAATCTCTCAGTCAAGTGTTTGTTTACTATCATTCACTTTTAGAAGCAAAATTCATTAAAGGCTTTCAATCTTTCATTTTAAACCCCAGTGCATTTTCTGTTATTTTACCATCAAATGTCTAAATGCGTTTGCTGGCAAATCATATTAGTTCATTGACCTATCTACGTGTTTCTATTTCGGCTATAAACTTTACAGGGTTTATTATTTTATTTCCGTTTTGGTCAATGTATGCAGTTCTAAAGAGTAAATCAATTATTTCTTGATTAGACAATGCCGGATCTACCTGCCAACCAAGAGCTAGCACACCGGCAGCATATGGAATTCCCCAGCTTAATCCACCTTGCCCTGTATATTGATATGATTCAACACCAGCATTGTATTGTTCAGCGGTTGTTCTGAAAGATGTGGGAACGAATATTGCATTGTCTTCTTTACCACCATAAGGATGTTCTGGAAATCCGGTCTTAAAGAGAGTAATATCATCAGGTGAATCGAAATCATAATACCCAGGCACTATAATACCGGTATCATACCCATCTCTGCAATCAAGAACAAGAATCCCATCCTTTTGAGCTTCCGCCACTGCTTCGTCCCATTGCTCTTGATTCTTTGAAAATGGTGAACCACTACCGGAAGGCGCTGCTGAAACTGAAACAACTCGTATTTTATCATCCTTAGGCAACTCTTTATTTACCTCAATAATCCAGCGCAATGCTTTAGCAAAGTAAGCACTATCTCCATTCCAAGAAGGAGCAGCCGCAAAATAAACCTCTACATCCGGCGCTACACCGCAGCTTTTACCAGCCAGAATGCTTACCACTGCAGGTCCATGCATGGAGCCTGAATTGGCTTCTTGATTGGTTCCTACATCCTTATATTTTACAATTCTATCAGCATACTCAGAGTGATATGGCTGTGCTAAATTCTGATCTATAATGGCAACCTTTATACCTTTACCTGTAATACCCCTTTCATGGAGCGTACGAATCCCAAGTCCTGGATTCTTTCCCTTCTCCAAAACTTCAACGGCAACTTTCTCACCGCCAGGAAAAACCGTATCAGTATTGAACCAAAAAGTTTTTATATCTTCAAGATTATAATTACCTTCTTGCGGAGTTTCTGATTCTACAAAAGGAAGCTTACGCACATCACTGTAAGGTGCAATAAATGTGTTTTTTCCGTTTGCTTCTATAGAAGCATAGGAAGAATCCAGACCTTGTTTATTACCAATTTCTTTTGTTTTGCTATCACAACCTGAAACCAAAATTAATACAATCAAAAGCATTAACCCAATATGTTTTTTCAACTTAATTTCCCCCTCATCAATAATGCATTAAATCCCAATAGCTTTTCATTAAGCATAAAATCAATACAGGATTTTTATAGCTCAACACCTATATTTTTACATATATGATTAATAAAAGCAACACCATTTACATAATAGCCTTCCATATAAAATTGATTCAAAATCAAGCTTCTTATCATTTCTGCATCATTTCATATCTTATAAAAGTTGTTCACACAATGACTACAATAGTTATATAACCAAATGAAATTATTTGAGACCATGAACTCCATCTATCATCTTATATCTCAACTATGTAAATTTATGTAATTTTGAATAATATGTATATTCTTTACCTAAAAATTGCATAATTATTTTCTGTTCAGTATATTTTTCTTACTCCTTTATCCTTTAAAGTCATCTATACTGCTTATTTGCTGTGCTTATCTATTTGCTTATTCTATTGTCGAATGCATATATATAAATATAATCTATTGGACTTGATATATCTGTGTTTATATAATATGTATGGCTTAATGGGAGGTGGAAATAATGCTTGATATGAAAAATGCCTTGGACAAGCTCAACATATCTCTAGACTTAAACAGAAAAGTAGTAGGTGTCAGATTTCTCTATACCAAAAAGGAGTTCCTAGAAGCTGATGCAAAAGAAGCAAGAACCAAAATTCCTTATTGTGTCATGGTCAAAATAGCTACTCATGGCTTTGGACTAAAGGCTACTCTAGAAACATCTGGTTGCGGAGGAGCAACAAGGGCATTGGGTCTTGAAAAACCAAAGCCTGAATTCGAATCAGGATGTGAATATCATAGTTTTGGATTATATAAGGATTTAACAATAGCCAAGAATGTAGTAGACAATATAACATTATGTAAACATGAAATTTATGGAGTTATGGTAAAACCTCTTGAAGCTTTTAACGAAAATCCTGATGTGGTAATTATAGTTACTGATGCTTACAATGGAATGCGCATTGTACAAGGTTATACTTACAGCTATGGCACAAAAACAGATTTCAAGTTGACCGGCAATCAGGCAGTATGTTCGGAGTGTACGGCATATCCTTATGAAAAGGATTCCATCAATATATCAATGTTCTGTTCAGGAACACGTTATCTAGCAGGCTGGGAAACAACGGAAATGGCTGTTGGATTGTCCTACAGCAAGTTTTTGGGAACAGCTGAAGGTGTCTTCCGAACAATAAACGGAGCCGAGGGAAACTCTGCTAAGAAACATATAAAGAAAAAGCTTGAAATGACTAATTTAAGTAATCCTGGTATATATGAAAATGATGCATATTATATCAGATTGTCAAACCGAGATGATAACTGATAATTTGCATTGTATTAGGGTGCAAATATGAAAAAAGATAAAATATTTATCAATGTTATAAGAGCGGCAATAGTGGCAGGTTTTCTTATTCTATGGGAGATTGCAGCGGTCAACAACTGGGTGAGTATTTACTATACCAGTAAGCCAAGTGAAATAATTTTGGATTTGATCAACTTTACTACAAGTGGAGAACTAATGAAGCATGCAAGCATAACATTAAAAGAAGCACTAACAGGACTTTTTTACGGAAGTATTATTGGAATATCTGCCGGACTGATTTTCGGACAATTCTCCACAATCGGAAAGATCTTTACACCAATAATTACTGCCATCCATGGAATACCTCAGCTTACTCTCGCGCCTGTATACATACTCTGGTTCGGCATAGGTTTTGCATCAAAGGTTTTCCTAGCAGGACTCATGACATTCTTTAGCGTATTCTTTTCTACATATAATGCAATTTTGACTATGGAGCAAAATCTCATCGAATCAGCCAGCCTTCTAGGAGCGAAAAAGTATCAGATTTTGCTTCATGTAGTTTTGCCAACCTGTACACCATGGATAATAGCAGGTGTACGCACTGGTCTAGGAGCCAGCCTTGTTGGTGCAATTGTTGGTGAGTATATGGGAGCTTCAGCTGGCTTTGGTTGGATGGTAGCATATGCAACCTCATATTTCAATATAAAGAGGGTAATGTCCTGTATTGTTATTCTGCTTCTCGTTGGAATTGTGATGAATGCTGGACTTGATAGAATAGAAAAAATCTTATTGAGATGGCGCACCCAGACATCACTTTCCATAGAAACCAAAAATGAATCAAAATGTTAATATGGAGGAGATTTTAAACATGAGCAAAAAATTAGTATCAATATTGATAATATTAAGCATAGCATTGATGGGATTAACAGGTTGCAGCAATACTACACCAAGCGTAACCGATAACGATATTAGTTCAACTACACCTGAAAGCAAGGAACTTCACAAAGTTGTAGTATCTGAGTTTAGAGGACTAAACTGGATGTCAGCTTATGTAGCTGATTTACTTGGTTACTTTGAAGAAGAGGGGCTTGATGTAGAGTTTGCCATATATAAAGATGGTCCTATAGCATTTCAGGGAATGCATGCAGGAGATTCGGACTTCTGTCTTCTTTCTGCCGAACCCGTACTACGTGCTTATGATGAGGGAATGGAATCTTATCTAATTCTTACAAATACTAAAAACAGAACTTATGCATTTGCCACCAGACCAGACATAAAGGAAATGAAAGACTTAAAGGGAAAAACAGTCTTTGCCGGAATGCCTGGCTCTGCTCCTTACTCTTTTGTCCTTTCACTATTGAAGGAAGCTGGACTATCTGAAAATGATGTAAGTTTTATAAACCTGGAGTATGGAGCTGCTATAGTAGCACTTGCACAGGGTCAGGCAGATGGTATTTTCTTCGATATATATAACAAAAAAACCCTAGTTGATGCTGTTCCTGGAGTAAACATATTAGTAGATGCTACAATTCCAGAAACCCACAAGAAGCTATATGGAACAGAACTATGTGAAACAACAATAGTTACATGCACCAAAAAGTTTGCTGATGAGAATCCTGAAATAGTCCAGAAGTTTACAAATGCATCAGTTAGAGCTTTAAAATGGATCAATGAGCATAATGAAGAAGAAATAGCTCAACTGGTTTTACCTATGTTCGAAGGAATGACTAAAGAAGAACTGGTGCAAAATCTTGAGACAATAAAAACCTCCTTCTCTTCAACAGGCGAAATACACCCAGAAGGTTATCAAACAGTAGAAAATTTCTGCTATGAACAAGGTTTGATTAAGAAGAGAATAGGTTATGATAGTATTGTTGCAAGCCAGTTTGTAAAGAAAGCTTTAGAAACTATAAAGTAATATAGATAAACATACCGCGCGGCATTTTGCATGCTGCGCGGTTGACTATTAGAACCTATGGAGGATAATATGGCATATATCGAAATTCATAATGTTGAAAAATATTACGGAAAGCAACATGTTTTAAAAAATCTCAGCCTTTCCGTGGAAAAGGGGAAATTTGTAACTTTACTTGGTGCATCTGGATGCGGTAAAAGTACTTTGCTGAGAATACTAGCAGGTCTTACAAGTATTGATAGCGGAGCTATATACCTTGGAGAAGAGGATATAACGCACCTTAGCCCCAACAAACGTAATATAGGCATGATATTTCAACAATATAGTTTATTCCCTACCATGACCGTTTATGATAATGTAGCTTTTGGATTAAAGATGAGAAAGATGAATAAGGCCCAAATACGCAGCATGGTTTCTGAAGCTATCAAAATGGTAAACCTGGAAGGAAGCGAAAAGAAATATCCTTCTCAATTGTCAGGCGGAGAACAACAAAGAGTTGCACTAGCTAGGTGCATTGTGACCAGACCTAAGGTACTTCTTCTTGATGAACCATTCAGTGCAATAGATGCAAAGCTGAGAAAATCTCTTCAGTCTAAGATTAAAGAAATCCATAAAGAGCTTGGAATGACATCTATTTTTGTAACTCATGATCAGGATGAAGCTATGGTAATGTCTGATTATATATACCTTCTTAACAGCGGGGTCATCGAACAAGAAGGCACTCCTATTGAGCTATACTCTAAACCTAGAACCATCTTTGCAGCAGAGTTTATAGGTGATTATAATATAATTGATGGAAATTTTTTATCAAATATCACAGGTAAAAATTTTACCTGCAAAAAAATAGCATTTCGGCCTGAACTGGTAAAAATATGTAAGCAACCTCTTTATCAACATGTAGATAGCATATATTTTAGTGGCGTCATAATAGATATTGTGCTACAAGGAAATATTGTTAGATATCATGTAATGGTAGATAAAACAAAAATAAAAGTGGACATTCTCTCAAGTCAGGAATGCTTGTATAATATAGGAGATAATGTATATCTATCACTGCAAATGAGCAATATAATTCAATATGCTGAGTAAGAAAGGCTTCCTTTGGAAACATATATAACAATCAAGGAAGCCTTTCTTGAAATGCCTTAACGGAAAGTATAAATTGAAAATTTATACTTTCCTATCATTATAAATAAAGACGTCACAGTTGACGTCCTTATTTACTTCCATGGTTCACCTGATATGAAATATCTTACCCATTATATCAAGGCTTTTAATTATTAATATCTACTTTCAAATCCATTTATATCTTGAACTTTCCGATAAAGCTTCTTAATTCCTGTGCTATAGCAGCCAAACTCTCTCCTGCTTTTGCAATCTCATCAATGGTAGCGGCCTGCTCTTCCATGGCAGCAGAAGCCTCCTGAGTGCCTGCCGCATTCTCCTCAGAAATCGATGCCAGATTCTGAGTCAATTCTACAACTTTGCTCTTATTGGTTGTCATAAGTTGTGCAGAATGATTAAGTTTATCTATCTTGTCCTTTATTACGTCTATAGCTTCTGCAATGCCTTCAAATTTGTCTTCTGTCATTTCCACGCTCATGGTTTGTTCTGCTACAATCTCCTTTGTCTGCTGCATTATATCTACAGCACTCTGGGATTTATCCTTCAGTTCATTGATTACGGTTTTTATATCTTTTGCAAATTTATTTGATTGCTCTGCTAGCTTTCGTATCTCATCTGCAACTACTGCAAAGCCTCTTCCCACATCACCGGCTCTTGCAGCTTCTATGGCAGCATTTAAGGATAATAGATTTGTCTGAGCCGCTATGGCTTCAATCATTGAACTTGCATTATCTATTTCTTCCGTGCTTTTATTGTTGCTCATAATGATCTGATGGATGTTATTAGCAGCCTCATTGTTTTTCTGTGTTTTATCGATCAGATCTTTTAAAATGGAGAATCCTTCTTCTTTTTGCTTTTCAATCTCATCTGCAGCTATATTCAATTCCTTAAGATATTGGAAATTCTCTTCCAATAATTTACCCATTTCTTCTACATTTTCAGCAGTCAATTCTGTGTCCTTTGCTTGATCTCCGGCTCCCTTCGCAATTTCAGCTATTGTTGCTGCTATTTCTTCCGATGCAGTTGCTGCCTGTGAAGAATTAGCAGTTAACTCTTCCGATGAAGCTGCTACCTGTTCTGCTGCTTCTGATGTATTGGATATAAAAGCAACAATGTTATCTCTCATAGCTTTTAATGCTCTAATCATATTTCCAACTTCATCTTTTTTATTTATATACTTACCTGCATCTGATTCATTTTGATCTGAAAAATCCAAATTGGCAAATTCCTGCACTTTCTTAGTTACTGCTATTATGGGCTTGGTTATACTTTCTGAAACATAACTTGAAATTACGAAAGCTGCTATTAATATGACAACAGCCGAAATACCAACGGTGTTTATTATTTTCCTGGCTCCTGACTCCAATTCATCCTTTGAAATAAATGAGGCCAGAATCCAGTCAGTTCCCTCAACTTTAAACGAACTTACTATATATTCTTCATTGTCAATATTTACAGTGAAAGATGATGATTCTTCGGTTAGGAGCTTATCTAATCCATCAATATTAACCTCATCAATTCTTTTAAAATTATTATTCTCATTATTGCCATCTGCCATGATCAAGCCATTCTTGTGAACAATCATGGAATAACCTGTCTTACCTGTCTTCATTCCATTTAATATATTACTAATTACAGATTGTTGAACATCAATTCCAATTACTCCTATTAAATTGCCATTCTCATCAGTAAAGGTACGGGAATTACTTGCAATTAGCTTTTCTTTAAAGGCATATGGCTCTGTCCTTATTATTTCCCCGTTCTTTTCCATTGCCTGAATGTACCAAGGCCTTTCGGGAGGATTGAATCCTGCTGTCATGGTCTCCTCTGGCCACTGTATATATCCCCCATGTTTAGTTCCTATGTATACATAACTTGTGCCCTCATGACTATCCCCATATTGCTTAAAAATCTCATAGATTTCCTGCTCTATTCCTCCGTTGATAGATGGATGCATTAGCGTTTCTTCGGTAGTATCCTTGTATGTGGTGATGCTACTGTCAGCTTTCCGTATTACTGGATTGGTAGCTAACATATTAATATTTTCATCAATTTGATCATAGAAAATATTGATAGCTTGGGATACAATATTCATTTGTTCTATGGAATTGCTATAATAGTCATCATAAGATTTCGTATTAATGATATAAATTGCAATACTGCTCAAAGAAAATAAAGTTATCAAGACTACAACCATTGTTGAAGCCAATATTTTTCCTTTTATTCCGGTAAATCTTTTTCCCATAGAATCATTTCCTTTCTTAAATTAATAGTTTTATTATCCATGCTTAAGACCTATATTATTACTCCTTGTCCAATAGTACTTTTTTTACTTTCTTTAATACATGTCCCACAGCTAGTCTTTTTACACTCACCTCAAATCATAATAATGTTTATTTATAAGATATTCTATCACTACAAACGACATTTTTCTACATTATTTTACCATATTCAGCACTGTTTTATTATCACTGATTTTAGTATCAAAATGGCAATGAAAATCTGGAAATTTATAATAGCAAAGCAATCGGGACAAGTTTTTACTACATGTGAAAAATCAAAGAATAGAAATAGATGAGATTTTCATAAACATAAATAATGTAATAAACATTATTAACAAAGTGATAAGAATTTTGTCGAAATATATAAAGACTCTTAGAAAGCCCCTCAAAACTTCTTATCATCTTTACAGCCATGAAATGAGATATAGATTGTTATTGATCAATTTGAAATGATCAAGCATATGAAAGTGCAGTTGAAACATTTATTGAATGGTCTCAAGAAGCATTGAGAATCATAGTTTCAACGATATTGTTTCGATATGACATTCATTATCCAGAAAATCCAATTTATCATTAAAATTTTTATCGTTTATATCGTATATTTTTTACAATGCTTTAAAACTTTCTATAACGGGTAAATCCCATCACAACGTTGAGCGTTGTCCCCAAATAACGCCTATGTTTTTTACGTGTTCAACCCTGTTTCTCCATGGCGTAATTTTGTTTACATATACTTCCCCACAGGATGGCTTCAAAATTCCAATCATTAATTTTATCAATGTTGATTTTCCTGCTCCATTAAATCCTATAATTGCATATTGATCAAAATCAGGTATTGTTCAATCAATATTGTTTAATGCTAATATCTTATTTTTCTTAAAAGAAAAAAAAGCCATTTGTTTTCTTCATTTTATAGAAATAGGAAAGATTGTTTATCTCAATCATTATACTCCTCCTTTAGTTATTAATGCTATTGTAGCACCTCATGAAATATAAAAATATATGTCTTGATATATATATGCATGTAATTCCTACAACCAGTGGCATTACTGCAAAATAATAATTTAAATCATTAATTGCTTTTAAAAACAATATATGCTTCATGGGTATATGTACCGTACATCTAATTGCTATGAAATACATAAACATATATCTATAATCTTATTTAAATAATCAATGGGGTAAAACCCAATTTTTGAAGTAGAATCAATAAAAACATCAGAGAAGAAATTCTTTTCGATTGTAACAAAACATATGGAGGCATAAACCAACAACAATGCAATAAACAGCAATAGAGTTCCTGTAAAGGATGATAAACAAATAACATCATTATTTTTATGCTCACAATTAATTCATTTCTTATTATGCACTAAGCTCAAAACTAATACTAATAAATATTGCGCTAATCCGGCAAGCCTTCATAGATAAAATTGGCTACCAAAGATCTGTAGTATTATAGAATGAGGCCTTATGTAAAATACATCTAAATCCCCTGTTAGAATTAATTTTTGAAAATTATCAAATGCTCTTCCTATCATTCTGGAGCTATTGTATGCTAATCCAACTATTCCATATAACACACCTAAGTGATATATGTTCCAGTTATCAATAGAATTAAACCTTTTAAACAACACGCTTATGCCTACAAAAGGTATCAACGTATAAACAAACCTAATCATCATTTAAGACCAAAAATCAACGGTATATGAAAGTTGTGATTTAATGTCATAACTTACATATAAAAAATAAATGGAAAACTTTTCTTTCTATTTATTTAAGAATTTCATATTACACTCCTTTAACCGCTAAAGTAATCACAATGTACAGGCACTTTTTTAAATAAAGATTTACCTAACAAATAAAATGGAAAGCACCAAATTACTTGCATAGATATAACATGTAAAAAACTCTCTAAATTCAAATAAACTTTTATCGGTGCATCAACTAGCAGTGCAAAGAGAGACCATTTTAACATTTTTGTCAAATAATCCGGCCATAAAATCAGTGGGACCAAAGTACCCGATAAAAGGGCGCTGAACCCTCTGAAGTAAAGCCTTGATGCCACTATAATTTAATGTCACAAAGATTATGCAAAAAAAAAACACATTTGCTATTAGAACTGAAAGTACTATGCTTAACAAGAATGAAACCATGAATTGAATTATTCGACCTGAGCTATTGAAAATTAATATGTTGCACATAAAACCAATTACAAAGATATGTAATACTTGAATACAGTATATTAATGAGTTACCCATTTCTTGTAAAAAAGTTTGATGGAACAAATCCATTGGGCGTATAAAATACTTAACTACTTTTCCATTTTTAACGTTTTCAGCGAATTCAGGCACTCTGGCTACTTCTAAGCAATTATATATGGCTGTTGAGAAAATAACATATATGATTGCTTGACTCCATAATTCTTCATTATAAGCGTACTTATATCAAAAGACATGAATGATTGATATTTGAATTAATATGGATAAAAACAGAAAAAACAGATTTAACAAAAAACTAGTCTTGTATTGGGAAATCTTTTTTAATTCTACCAATGACAAATAGATCTTACTCACCAAGTTATCAACCTACTTTTTAAGTTTCTAATTAAGCAAAAATGTACATAAAATGGAATTAATATTACACTTTATGTACATTCCCAATTGACTTTCAAGATTTTTGTGTGCATTTATAACTTTAACCTATATGTATCAAAAACGTCAATAATTTCTTTGGTGATATTTTGTAATTTTTATAATATCCTGTATCATATCGCTTATACATAACATTCTCTGCAATAATCTTTTTTAGCTGTTATCCTCACAATCAATTCAATAATACTCTCAGAAGCAAAATAACCTCTTTCCTTTTCATTTATATATGCACAACATCATTTTGATTAATCGTAAATCTCTGATTTTCCGTCTTAATAAAAATAGTTTCTTTTTTTCTTACTTCTGCTTTCAACTTCCATTGCTACACACATAAAAACTCTGCATATTTCATTCTTTTCTCCCAAAACTCTGGCGATAACAATTCCATTTATTGTCTCCATGTATATATTAATAAATACCGGATTATATTTCTTTTCTGATTCAACCATATTGGAATAAACGCCTTTGAAATGGACCAATATTGAAAATATATTCAATCCAAGCAAAAGAAAAAGAAGCTCTGAAATTTTCATAAGAGCTTCTTTTCATTATTTTATATTATTGAATCTCTCCAAGCTTCTAGCATCATCTTGCTTCACATGCTTTTGCTTCATCATATCTTTAATCAGCCTTTTTTAACAAAGAAAGTAATTAATTATTATCTTTGATAAGACTTATTTATACTAATTTACAAGATGCAAATGCTTGCTGTAGATCATCTATCAAATCCTCTGCCTCTTCCAAACCTATGCTAAAACGGAAGAAGCCTTCACGAAAAATTTGAGGATAGTAAGGCAGCTTATCGCTTTCTTTATCATAGTAAACAATCAAACTTTCGATATCACCTAAAGATACTGCATGAGTAACCAGTTTTAACTCATTTAGAAATTGCAGGTGCACCCTTTCATCTCCTCTAATATCAAAGGCTATCATACCGGAATACTGACCTTTCATCAACTCCTTCGCTAGATTATTTTGGGGATGACTTTTTAAGCCTGGATACCAAACAAATCTAACTGCAGGACTTTTCTCTAAAAATTCAGCTACCGCCAAAGCAGTACGGCTATGTTGGGCCATCCGCATAGGGAGCGTTGCCAATCCCCTGGCAATCAGCCATGCATTGAAAGGACTCAGAACTCCTCCGAAATTCACCATGGCAATTTCCTTTACCTGTGATATCAGCTCTTTTTTACCAAGTACGCATCCTCCAAGCGAATCGCCATGTCCATTGATATACTTTGTCATACTATGAATTTCTAAATCTGCTCCCAATTGTAGAGGAAAAATGCTTATGGGGCCTGCAAAGGTAGCATCCACAGAAAGCAAAGCACCAGCAGAATGTGCCAATGATGCAATTGCACGTATATCGCTTATTTCTGTAGTTGGATTTCCAGGTGTTTCTATATGAATCAAACGTGTGTTGGGACGAATCGCAGCACATACAGCCTCCGTATCAGTTGAATCCAAAAAAGTAACCTCTATGTTGTACTTTTCTGGCAAGTACTTATCCAGCAGCAATTTTGTTGCACTATAACATACTTTGGAAACAATCACATGATCACCTGTATTCAAAAATGATACAAACACAGCAGCAAGAGCAGCAACACCACTTGCAAATATTGCACAGTCTTCTGCACCAGTCAAGGCACAGAGTTTGTCTTGTAAAACCATTTGGTTAACATTGCGATTTCTAGAATAAATGTAACTCTCCGTTCCACTCCAATCCACAGGAGTGCCATCTGTATGAATGCGATAATTGGAAGTCATATAAATTGGCTCATTAATGGCTCCAAATATATCGTCTTTTCGATTGCCTCCATGTACAGCAATGGTTTGCATTCTCATGAATCGATTCATTTAATGTTCACTCCTTTTTCATCATATTGTAGAAAAATAGTTTTTCTCTTTAGAAGCATCTTAACACGATAATATCAATCTGTAAAACAAATGATTTTTATTATTTCAATCACTATTTTTGATTGATTTAGCAATCAGAGTATTGTATCATGTAATCAAAATATATCTGGAGGTTAATATGGAAATTCGGAATCTAAATACCTTTCTAAAAGTAGCTGCTCTTCAAAACTTTACACAAGCAGCTCGGGAATTAGGATATTCACAGTCAAATGTGAGCGCACAAATTCAACAACTGGAGTTGGAAATAGGTGCTCCATTGTTTAACAGAATCGGTCGTAGTGTCTCACTTACTCAATACGGAGAAGAGTTATTGCCCTATGCGCGTCAAATCGTATCCACCGCATTACACATGGAAAACTTCTTAAAATCTGAAGAATCCCTTGGTGGTACTGTACGAATAGGTGTAGTAGAGTCTATTTTCAACTTATTCATGGAAGACACAATTATTAATTACCACAAACGTTTTCCCCGTGTAAAAGTTGAATTAACGGTAGATGCTACAGCAACATTGAAAAGCAAATTGCAATGTGGCCTGTTGGATGCAGCTTGTCTCATTGATGATCCATTACCGAAAACAGAATGGCATTGCTGGCATAAAGTCGACGTCCCTATTGTGGTTGTGGCAAACCCATTACATCCACTTTCCCGTCTAGACAAAATAAACCTTGAAGATTTATCCGGATATGATTTCATTTTGATGGAGGAGTCTGCACCCTACAGCATAAATTTTCAACATATTATGGCAGCTCATCACATCGAACTTCATACATTTTTAAAGATGCAAAGCGCGGATATGGCACGAAGGATGGTTGAAAAAGATATGTTCCTGTCTGTTCTTCCCTATTATACTGTGCGGACTTCTGTGGAGCATGGAAAAATTCATATTCTGAACATTCCAGAAACAAATCAGACACAATCTGTACAAATGGTTCTCCATATCAACAAGATTATGACGCCTCAAATAGAAGGATTTATGGAGGAATTGCGAGATGTTCTTCATAAAATAATTGATGCAGAGTAAAATGCGTTGTTTTCTTAAATAGGCTATTTTTATGACTCCATATTGTAAACTTATTGATTGTATATAGTTGACAATATTATCTTTTTCATATATACTTCCTTATGTGTTGAAGACTTATTCAATAAAATGAATCATGTATTCAAAATTATTCTCAAAGCAAATATTTGTTTCTACTTCAATACTTATCAGGAGGATATAAATATGAAGAGATTAGCAAAAGAAATCATAGCTGGAAGACGTTTACAAAGAGATGAAGATTTCAATATCTTTTTAACTGCAGAGTTGAATGAATTATTGGAAGGCGCAAATATGATTCGGAAGGAATTATGCGGAAACAAGGTAGACCTTTGTGCCATAATCAATGGCCGAAGCGGTAATTGCAGCGAAAATTGCAAATTCTGTGCTCAATCAGTTTACCATCATACAGGAATAGACAAGCATGAGTTTTTAGATCCTGAAGTGATCTTGGAGGATTGTAAGAAAAATGAGGCTAACGGTGTACATCGTTATTCTATCGTAACTTCCGGCAGAGCCCTGCTGGGTAAAGATTTTGATAAAGCCATAGAGTCATATAGGAAAATGAAAGATGAATGTAACATAGAGCTTTGCGCTTCACATGGTCTTATTGGAGAAGAAGAGTTTGCTCGTTTAAAAGATGCAGGTGTATCCATGTACCATGCAAATATTGAAACCTCAAAAAGATATTTTCCTAATGTTTGCACTACTCATACATATGAGGATAAAACAAATACAATAATGCTTGCTAAAAAGGCAGGCCTTAGGGTTTGTTCCGGCTGCATCATTGGAATGGGAGAGACTTGGTATGACCGAATCGATATGGCTTTAAGCCTATCTGAACTACAGGTAGATTCTATTCCAATAAATGTTTTAATGCCCATCAAAGGAACCTGTTATGAAAGTTTGGAGCCCCTTTCAGAGGATGACATTCTAAGGACAATCGCCATCTTTCGATACATAAATCCTAATGCATATATTCGCATGGCAGCAGGCAGAATCTATTTCAAGGACGGTGGTGCCAAAACCTTCCTGTCCGGTGTAAATGCCACAATAACCGGTGACATGTTGACCACAGTAGGTAATAATACCATACAGGACAAGAAAATGTTGACTGACCTTGGCTTTGATATTTCAAGATAACAATCAACATTTTACCCTTATCCTCCATGGTTCACTGCGATACTTTATATAAGGTACTCCATTATCTATTGGAACTGTGACAATTCAAAATTTCCATATGCTTTTGTTTTTTTATTTTCATGGATGTCAGCAATAAGATTTGACCCACATTGGCCACATGTATATCAAAAAAACTAGGTTTATGTCATGCTCTCTTTAGGTATTGGGTATCGGTTTATTTAAGTGGATATAACTTTAACTTTTCTAATCTATGTATGTTTTTCTCTAAATCTTCTTTCATAAAGGCTTTGCCATGGGATGGATATATAATTGCAGGATTATGATTGATGATTACTTGCCATGATTTCCTATAATCTTCTAATCTTCCAGCCCATATGCCTATTCTATGGATGCTTGGGAAAACATTCATTGCAGCATCACCTCAAAACAACGAGCCAACTTTTAATATCAGTCCGATAGAATCTTTCGTATGTCCAGGTAAATATAGGACAGTGCCATATAACTGTTCTGCAACAATAGGCTTTGTGTTTTCCTCTAATATAATATATCTTTCATGCCTGTCAACGATTAGGAACCCATGTTCCCCCTTCCCAAGCAATTTCAAAATTCTGCAAAATGTCAAAGCCATATAGCTTGTACATCCACTGTCAAATGAATTCTGTCCTTTTCGCAATCTATCTACAGCCAGAGGATGCAATATGACCTTTGCATCAGAGTTATCCAAAATCTCATTTAAAAACCGTCATGATCATTATAGGCATGTGTTAGTAGAATATATGAAATATCTCTTATCTGAATATTATGTTCTCTCAATTTTCTACTGAAACTTTTAAATGCTCCGGATAACCAGTGTCTATCAATAAATATCCATTATCAAGCCTTATAATGTAGTTGTTGCATACCTTATTGCCAACATTAATAATCTCCAAACAATCAACCCCTTCAGTTTTTCTTTAATAACTTTATGTATTAAATCCACAGACATTTAATTTCTCTCAATTACAGTATAATCATCTAACCAATCTTGTCATCAATGTTATGATACATTTTCAGTATAATTTAATAAATTCTATTTTTAAAATCAAACCTTAACATTCCATACAAATCCCTCATAGATTGATTCTTTGTATATCTGAATCAAGGTTTCGAAATTGTGTGTTACTATATACAATAAGTTTAACCAGTGCTACTGCCTTTGTTTTATTTACTTTTCTGTATATGATTTACAAAACATACATAAAGGATATGCTTTATATGTACTTTTCATAATGACAGTCAGAAAGATTGCTTGACATTATGATGCATTTTGGTCATTTTTAGGTTATACTGAAGGATGAACATAAACCTATTGACAAATACAGAAAGGATACAGGATTATGAGAAGTAAAGTTTTGTTGGTAGATGATGAAAAGGATATTGTTGATCTTCTGGAAGAAGTTCTAAAGAAGGATGGAAATTATGAAATCCAGAAGGCATATACTGGAGAACAAGCTTTAAAAATATGCCATGACTTCCAACCGGAAGTGATTGTGTTGGATGTTATGCTTCCAGATATGGACGGTCTGGAAATATGCAAAAAAATTAGGGAGTATTCTTACTGCTCTATTCTATTTCTTTCTTCCAGAAGTGATGATATCGACAAAATCCTTGGACTATCCAGTGGGGGTGATGACTATATTACAAAACCCTTCAGTCCGAGAGAAGTAGTTTACCGTATAAAAGCCCAGCTTAGGCGGCAGCATTATAATCAGACAAAAGCAGATAATCAATCTCTCTCTTTACAAGTAGGGCCTTTGAAGATACATAAGGAAAGTTGCCGTGTATTTAAAAATGGAAAAGAGATTGAATTGACCGGTAGAGAGTTTTTACTTTTGAGTTATTTGGCAGAAAATGTAAACAAAATCATTAGCAAAGAGCAATTATATGAACAGGTTTGGGGTGAATACAGCTGCATTTGCGACAATGCAATTATGGTACATATAAGACATATTCGGGAAAAAATAGAAGATGATCCCTCAAACCCAAAACAACTCATAACTATTAAGGGGCTTGGATATAAATTGAGAAAGGATATCGATTAGATGAAGAAGTCCGGTTATCGAACAAGTTTTCATATATACATAATTTTTTGCCTTTCTTTACTGGTAATCTTCATCCTTGCCTCTTGTTTCTTTTTCTCGCTTTTTTCTGTGCAAAAAGGCGACGGATCTACCGTAGTCAATAACTGGGTTATTGATTTTACAGAAAACTTTAAAAGTCAAATTGTCTTCATCAACAATGAACCCCTTATCACTCAAACAGCTATGACACAGTTGCAAGAAGAAAGGATTGGTCTTCAGATACTAAATGAACAAGGACAAGAGCTGTATAGCTACCAAAAACCAACGCAAGCAAAAATAAGCTATTCTAATATAGATTTTTTAAAACTGTATCATTTTGGGTATCTGGAAAATAGAGAAACCACAGCTTTTATTGGGACTTTATCTAATAACGGTACATTATATTCCTATATCTTATATTTTCCATTTAAAATAGCAAAAGTGACAATGTATCTAAATGGAGAAAATTTTACCTACGGAAAAACCATTTTTCTTATTTGCATGAGCACAACCCTTATTTTAATCATTATCTCAGGATTATTGTACGGCTTCTGGATAACACGAAACATCAGCAAGCTTACAGATTCAATCAAGGAAATTCCAAATAGAACTTACCTTCCTCTTCATAAAAAAGGTGCTTTTGCTGATATATACGAAAGTATAAATGCGTTATATGAAGAAATTAAGAATGCTGACCAACTTTGCAAGGAAACAGAACGGCTACGAGAGGAATGGATTGCAAACATAACCCATGATCTGAAAACTCCCCTCTCCCCAATCCGAGGATATGCAGAAATTCTATCAGAGGACGGCTCTGTAAGCATAGAACAGAGAAAACGCTATTCACAAATAATCCTGAAAAATGTTGAATATACTGAAAAGCTTCTAAACGATTTAAAATTAACTTATCAATTAGAAAGTGGCATGATTCCCTTTAATCCGTCCAACGGAAACATTGTGCGCTTTCTAAGGGAAACAATTATTGATATTCTAAATACACCAGAATATGAAAACCGTATCATTCATTTTGAAAGTGATTATGGAGAAATTATCTGCTCTTTTGATTCTACTCTACTTATGCGAGCTTTCAAAAACCTAATTATCAATGCTTTTGTTCATGGAAACCAGAATACGGAAGTTACGCTACAAGTAAAAAAGTCAGACAGCAGCTTAACAATCATTGTTTCAGATAATGGAAATGGAATGTCCAAGGAGGAAACAGCAAAGTTATTTAATCGTTATTATCGAGGGACAAATACAGATCAAAAAACAGAGGGTACCGGCTTAGGCCTTGCGATTGCTAAAGGCATTATAGAAACCCATGGTGGTACTATTTCCGTATCAAGCACCTTGGGATACGGTACTACATTTGAAATACTTCTCCCTGCTATTAAGATTGATTAAGCTTGATTAAGGTTAATTAAGTTTCTCTAAAAGATTGATTAAGGTTGACAGAGTATCATGTAACCATGATAGCTGTCAACCTTTTCTTACATAAGGAGGTGAAAAAAGCAAAGCATGCTCGAAAATATTTAATACAGTATGCGTTAACCAACCCTTTGAGCTACATGTTGTTCCAGGAGTTAAGCTCATCTGTTATACAGTAAGAAAACAAAGAAATACACTAACAAACCATAACTGAAAGTGGGTGTTTATTTTGACAATTATTCTGAAATACATTCTTACAAACTTAAAAGAACACAAGCTGCGTACTTCCGTCATGTTATTATCCATTTTATTATCAACCATCCTGCTGTTTGTCTCTCTATCCATTGGAGCTTCCTATGAAAGCGCTCAAAAAAAGATGGCTCGTGGTATGACAGGAAGTGCCACCATTTCCGTAACAACCAAAGATAGCGCTACAGGAATCAGTTTAGATGATATTCCTGATTTGCCAGAGATAGGTGTAAAAGTTGGCATAATAACAGGCTCTGCTATTTACCACAAAGAAGGATATTATGAATCCATGGATCTTATTGCAGCGGAAATAAAAGCACTTAATCAGATCAATAAACTACGTTTGGTAAACGGAGAAGAAATCACCGATTTTTCAGGTAATCAAGTAATCCTACCAGATAGATTTACATCAAAGTTTAGCATTGAAAAGGGTGATTTAATTACCTTACAGGTGAAAGGCATGCCTGTTACATTTGAAGTAGGAGAAATAGCTGCATATGATACAATCTTCCTGCGCCAAACAAGAGGTACAACTGCCCTTTTTCCCCTTGACACACTGAGAAAACTTGTAAGCCAGACAGATGGGTATAATGAAATATTGATAGAACCTGCAAAAGGAGTTACAACAGCAGAATTAAAAAACGCCTTACAAAACAATATGCCAAACCACATATATGATATATCAGAAATCGTAAATGAGGCACAAATTGCGGCAGATGCCCGGCAAAAATCCATGCCATTTTTCCTTATCAGCTTTTTTGCTCTTACAATTAGCGTTTTTATTATCTACAGCAGTTACAAAGTCGTAACCTTAGATAGACTTCCCATTATTGGCACTTTTCGCAGTATTGGAGCTACAGAAAAAGAAGTTACAAAGGTTTTTCTATTTGAAAGCTTGATTTATGGACTTTTAGGCGGTCTGTTTGGCATTCCTATAGGTATGCTTATATTGAAGTTCATTTTACGTGGAATAGGAAAAACACTATCTAATGGCATTGAAATTCCGGTTATCATCTCTCCTTTAAGTATTATTCTTCCTTTTGCTGTAGCCATGGTAGTCTCAATATCAAGCTCATGGCTGCCTATAAGGCGAGCAAGCCGCTTACCAATCAAGGATATAGTTCTTGGTAGGGTTGATGAAAAGCATGTCTCGAATAAGGCTACTATACTTATTGGGATTGTGCTGTTTATCATATCCATTATTCTACCAAGAATCGCACCAAAGAGTATGCTATATCCGGCAGGTGGTTTTTCATTACTTGGACTGATTACAGCTGCAATTCTTAACATTCCTCTTATCACCAACCTGATTTCATCTGGAATGGAGCGGTTATATGAAGTTATTTTTAAAGGCGAAGGCAAATTGTCTGCCAGAAATATACGTGATAATAAAAATGTAACACAAAACATAGCATTGCTATTTATCAGTTTATCTGCAGTTATCGTTATAAGCGTTGTTGGCAATTTTGTTACCACGTACATCATCGATGTGTTTCATGGTGCAGAATTAGATGGTTTGGCTAACGGCGACATGGATCAGAGTTTTGTAGAGAAAGTACGAAATATGGATGGTATTAAAAAAATACTTCCCATTTATATAATGGAAAATTCTGTTCAAGCAAATAGAAACAACCTCATCAGATTGGAAGCAACAGACAATCTGGACTGGTATAGCTCCATGTTTGCACTTAATTATTCTAATGGCCTGTTGGAACAAGCCTTTTATGAATTTCATCATGAGAGAAACATTCTGTTGAGTGAAAACTGCATGGATCGGACTGGAATTTCTGTAAATGATATAATTTCCCTTTCCTACAATGGGATGGAGTATAGATATAGGGTTATTGGCAGTTTCAAATCGAGAGCTACTGATGCGGAAGCTGTCATCCCATCTTATTATGCTACACAGGATTTTGGTATGCAAACATATAAACTTCTCGCATATACCGCTGTGGACCCTGAGGCAATTATAATCCAGATACGAGACTTATTTGGAGAAACCCCAAATTGGAGCCGGACAGTAAAGGAATTTACAACAGATGCACTTGCTACAGTAGAAGCCTTTTTACAGCCCATGCATAGTATGACATGGCTTATTCTGCTATTAGCAACTGTAGGTGTAATTAACAATCTCTTGATTAATTATATCCAAAAGCGCCGTTCAATTGCCATGTATAAATCAGTAGGGCTTAGTAACCGACAGAATATTCAAATTACTTTACTTGAAGGGTTTTCCTCTGGTTTGATTGGTGCAGTTATTGCAGTTTTTGTTTCCTATTTGGAAATACAAACAATTTTTCTAGTAGCTGGCCCCAAAATTACGATGGTGCCGGAACTTAAACACTCCACTTTTATTTTAGCGGGAATTGCCGGAATTGTTATAAATCTAATAGGATCTGTGGCTCCTATTCTTAAAAGCCACCAGATGAAATTAGTAGAAGAAATCAAGTTTGAATAGCAAATAGGAGGATCAGAATTATGAAAACATTAAACTCACAAGTTGCAATAGAAGGTAAAAACATCGTTAAATATTTTCCTTCAGGCGAAACTAATACAAAAGTATTACAGGGAATCTCCCTTAAAATCATGCAGGGAGAATTTATCTCGATTATGGGACCATCTGGTTCCGGCAAAAGTACATTGCTATATATTTTAAGCGGGCTTGATTCGCCTACAAGTGGCTCCGTCTATATAAACGGAACTGACATTTCTCACTTTCAGGATGAGAAAATGAGCCGTATGAGAAGACAGCAGGTTGGATTTGTATTCCAATTTTATAACCTAATACCTAACCTTAATGTTGAAGAAAATATAATGCTTCCCCTTTTACTGGATGGAAAGAAGATCCGGGATTATAGGAAGCAACTGGATCATATTTTACAAATGGTCGGGCTTTTAAACAGGAGAAAACATACGCCTAGACAATTATCTGGAGGACAACAACAACGAGTAGCTATTGCACGCGCTTTAATCACCAACCCACAAATCCTTTTTGCAGATGAACCAACCGGAAATCTTGACAGCAAAACCGGCTTAGAGATTATTAACCTGCTAAAGACCATAAACCATGAATATGGTCAAACCATCATCATGGTAACCCATTCTCCAGAAGCTGCAAAAAGCAGTAACAGGATTATCACAATACAAGATGGGCTAATTATTGACAATGAATCGGGCGCATCTTATCTTCAATCATCTAATATCTACTCTCCTCCAATGTCCTCTGGCATGTTTTATGGCCATGAGCAGCACCAGGCATAATCAAGTTAGAAATCTCTTGTTATTATATCGTTTAGTGTTATGCATTCCTCAAATTACAATCAGGGATTGCACGCCAAACTCCAGCTTGCAATCCCATATACTTTATCAACCTATTACCTGATAGGTCAATCTAACATATGAATTTTCAAGAATTTTTAAGTCTTTCAGCTTTAAAACTCCAAGTTTATTAAGTTGGTCATGAGTGTTGATTGCCTCCCCGTCTATTAATGTAGGAGTATCTTTTCCCCCAACTAGAAGAGGTGCAATTACAATATCTACATAATCAAAGAGTTTTTTTCGTAAAAACTCACAATTCATCGTTCCTCCCGATTGTATCGTAAGCCGCTCAACCTGATACTTTTCTTTCAATATTTCCAAAAGCCCTGTCAAATCAAACCTATCTTGCTTTATTAATTTAAGATTATCTCTCTGCATATTTATAGCAGGATGTTCGGTATTATGTGTTACTATATAGAGGGAATTTACCCATTTACATATATAGTCTATCCCATTTTGTGTCAAGTGAGGTTTATTATCTATAATTACAAAATTGCATGAAATCTTCTTTTGTACATCAGTTTTATGGTTAACCCCTATTTTCTCCATAACACGCCCGGTGTTTAGAGACCACAAATCTGTTGTTTTTTCTATTTCGTAATATTGATAAACTCCTTCTTTTACTCCTGGAATTGTAGGCCAGTCTTTATCTGCATCAAGTACATCATTTGCTCCACTTGATATTTTTCCATCCACAGACATAAGCATAAACAAAGTAGTAGTCGGTCTTTTCATCTCCATTTTATCCCTTTCCCATAATCATGATGAAATGCTTCAAACCATTAAGCTTTTATATCAGTAAACAGCTTTCTAAACTCTTTCTACAGGTATCCAAATTTCACAATAATAGTCATCGGGATTATCACAGGGTGGAGTATACATTTCAATGTTATAGTTTCCTGCAAGCTTATATTCTTTACAACTTGGCAACCATTCACTCCAAATTTTTGTATTGATATCTTGCAATGATTTTGGTAATTCTCCTCTACATGGGAATACTGCCCATGTTCCTGCAGGAAACACCCTGGTTTCATAGCCATCAGGAATCTCATTCCATGGCAAATAGTTGTCTGCTATCATATAATCCATTCTTATTCCATCACTATCCATACAGATTCCGTACATTCCGCATACAATCCTATCTTCGTTCTCATTATGCTCCTGCCAGAACTTTGGAATTTCATCGTAAGAAGTATCAATGTTGAAGTTTCTTATTTTACCCATAACAGTAAACTGGGCCTTTTCTACGATCTTATACTCTAGCATTGTACCACCCTCCAATGTTAATTTAATTCTTATCGGTGCTAAGGATTTTAGCTTTGCACCCTTTAATTTAGCTGCTGAAGGAGAAACACCATGAAATTTGGTGAACGCACGGGTAAAGCTGTCAGGAGAATCATAACCATATTTTATAGCAACATCAATTACCTTAACATCAGATTTGGAAAGTTCTTCTGCTGCTATACTAAGCCTACGGCACCTGATATACTCTCCTACTGTGAAACCGCACAGTACATTGAAAATTCTTTGAAAATGAAATGCTGAAACGCATGCTTTTTCAGCAATATCCTTGATATTCAGTTCCTCCGTAAGATTCTCCTCAATATATTCAATTGCATTCTGAATGCCTTCTATCCATCCAATCATACTATAATCTCCTTTCAGCTGTGGTTTCATTATAACTTTAACCTGAGAGCAATACCCGACTTATAATGCCATTTACTGCAAGTACCATTATAAAGGCCAGTTTATATAATTGGTATTCTTTTATCAACTGTATGTCTAAGGAGACATCTCATAGAAATGACATCTTTCTATTATAGATAAGAAAGGAGTGATATCCTCTTTACCTATAGCCATTTTGCCAAGATAATCCTCAGCTAATGTCCGTCTTATAGCCTGTATTGCATCAATATTATCCATATCATCTGGAAGGCTAGAATAGCCTACTAAATAATAGGTACGAGCTATATCATATTCCTTAGGCCCACGACAAATATTCATAAAATCTATAATTTTAATGCCTCCATCATTGTTAATCATAATGTTGCCTGGATGGAAGTCTCCATGGCACAAGGCATTACCGTCCGGTAAGTCATCAAGAGCTTTCAGAATAACCATATCTCTGTCCTTGATTATACTTCTGATAAAGTCCTTGTATGATTGAAGGCTGCTGCATTCATGCTCAAGTATTTCTTTGTGAGTATTCACCAAGGTCAAGATCACCATGTTATAACTAGAAGGATCCGTAAAATAGTCAATCAAGTTCCTTCCCTTGACCTTTTCGTATATTAATCCATGCCTGTTATCTATGTATATCTGCCCATAGCACATTGGTACCGAAATTTTCATGTTATTCAAAAGCTTTGCATTATTAAATTCAACATTAACACTTTCCAAAGGATACCCTGGATAAAAAAGTTTGCATACCTTGTCCTCACAATATTCGAATACTTCAGCCGTATTTCCTTTAGCTATTAGTTTCATCATTTTCTTTACTCCATGCTTCTTTCATATTAAATCAATTTCTTGACATCTAATATATAGTTTCATCTATGTAGGCTTCTTCATGTTTTAGTTAAGAAATCAAACTGGAACTTATCTGACAGCTTTGATAGTGTGTGTCGCTCCCCAGCGATTTAATATTTCAACGGAAGAGAAACCTGCAGACAAAAGGCATTCGATTTCATGATCTACACTAAGGGGAGTGTCATAATGATAGAACTCATTGTCTTCAATACCTTGTTCTTCTTTAAGGCGAAGCAGTTCCTTTCTGTGAAATGCTTCTTCTTCATTAGATAAAGAGAAGTAATCCGTAAGAATAAAATATCCTTTAGTCTTTAGAGATTTTCGCAGTTTTTCATATAGTGACATCTTTTCCGTCGCAGTGAAATGGTGCAACGATTCCACAGATACGGCCCCATCAAATTGGCAGGTTCCAAATGGTACATCAAAATATGAACCTAGAATCAGAGTCAATTCCTTATCATAAAACTTTTCTTTCAATCTGTTAAGCATACCAGGGGCCAAATCAATTCCAGTGACCTTTGCAGATGGATTAATCTGAAAATACCACTCTAATTCCAAGCCAGTTCCACAGCCAAGATCAATAATCCGACACCCCGGGCGAAGGGGAAGGCACTCAGCGGTATACTTATAAAATTCACGTGCCGAATCTATACAGTTCAACTGATGTTCATCGTAGATGTCCAGTCGGTTATCAAAGAACTCTCCCATTTTTTCAAGCATAGTATCACCTTCGCAAATACAAATTTACTATTTTGGAACCTATTTTTTCTACTATGATGACTACTTCTATTATCCATCGAAAAGCCTCACATAAATTATACTATAATTCTCATATAAATTAACTTGTTATAATTGTATATATAATTTTCTTTTTGTGCTTCAGAGTAAGTAAAATAGATATTACCAAGAGAATAACAATTATAAAAAGCTAGGCAGTGAGGTCATAAGCAAAACATTCATGATTCAATGGCCTAGCTTGTTTACACATTGATTTAATTGAAAATACATTTGGCAAAAACTTTCCTACCTTTGCTCTTGAACATGAAAAAAACATATCAAATAAATTACTTTACAGTATATCTGTTTGTAAATTAAAAATTAAATATAAACCAATACTTTCTCTGGTGTAAAATTTTGTAATAATGCTCTAACTTCATTTCTAGCGTCTAAAAACTCTCTGAATTTAATATCCGATAATTTGGGATTTCCATAGACCCTCCAACCATTTACCTTTGTTAACTTTAGAGAGGGGTGTCCCATAAATCCTATAATATCTTTTAAAGGATAACCTAAAAATACTCCTATTTCATCTGGAATATAACCAGTCTCCATCTTCTCTATCAAACACAATAGATAGTCGTTTAGATTATAATCCTTTGGATATCCAAGTTCCTCTAGAAATCTTCTATTTCTTTTATCCCTTAAACAATCATCTAAAGTTTTGGGGTTATAAAATAATACTTTTATACTGGTATCTCTATAATTAAATATTTTATATCGTATCTTTTTGCATTTCCCTATATGACTTTCTATTTTGCTAAGCTTACTTGCCCACTGAGAATCATGTTTTGGCAGACTAATTAACTCAGCTGGCTTTGAGCCTAATAGAACAGGTCCTAATGTCTCAACTATCTGACTCAAGAACTTATCGTCAGTTTTGTCCCGAAACACACATCTGTACTTTTGGTCAACCATTTTCTCCCCCTCCATCTTACTGTCATATGTTTTATGTAATTGATAATGATTATCATTTTCATATATAAATATTACCATATCTTCACGGCACTGTAAATGCTTTTATATTTATTTAGGAATAAATTGCTACAACGATCTATGATATCTATTTTGGCTTCAAATGTTTCTATCAAAATTTCTGCCTTCATAACCTGGTCTATTGTTCAAATTGTCAATATAAAACAAAAGCTGCAATAATAGCAGTTAATTATAATAAATACTTTCTCATATTTATCTACTTTGCGTAACTAAAATAGTAATAATATATGACGTAATAATACGTGAAATATAGGCACTGCTTATCTCTGTTTCAATGAACATTGAAAAGGCAAACTCATAAATTAATCGAAAACAATTATCACCTTTCATTGTGTTTTGAGTTATTTATTATAAAAAATATATGAATTATTTTTTATGAACCATTTTTCTCTTTTGGTTTTATTACAATATTAATCCTGATATTGTTAAATATATTACAATTTTCTTCTTGAAAATATAAAAATATTGTTACTGAATTGTGATCGTTTCACCATAGATATACAAATTTATAAGCAATTGTTGCATGATATTTCAAGAAAGTTTACGGACGGATGAGAATTCAAGAGGTCTTTATGCCTAGTAAACTAGGAAAGATTTAATCAAAACTATACTTTAAGCTGAAATGTATAATATTATAGAATTAAAGCATGTAAAAATATGTTTAAAATTAGCTTTTATTTGGGGGTATATAATGAGTTACCATACATATTGTAAAAAAGTTCACAAAGTTAATTTATTTTTGACCTTCTTTCTTATTACTTTAATTTTGACTCCTCTTATATATCTGCGAGGATTTCTTGCCAGCAAAACTTATATCATGTTTGGTTTAGTGGTTGCAGCACTTGCAATACTAAACTTTTTTATTCCTATATCAGATAAGGTAAAGGGTCTGTTGTTTGCATTGCTTCCTGCCACCGCTATTTCTTCATTATTTATTATTGATAATTTTGCTTTAAACAAGCATTATATCTTATTCTTTACAACTATAATGATCGCACTTTATTTTAATAAGCAATTGATAATGATTTTTGGTGCATTCATTAATATTTATATCTTTGCATTATATTTTTTAAGACCTACCAACTTTTTAGGTGCTGAACATAATATACCTTTGTTCCTTACAGTTTATTCCGTAATTTGCGGTACCTTAGCTGCTTTATACTTTTTATCCGATGCAGGCAATAAGCTCATCCTGAATGCTACAAGTAAGAACAGGAGGCACAAAAGCTTGTTCAACAATTAACAACCTTGCTTCAATCAATAGATAATAGTGCATTAAAACTAAATAACAACACGGAAGATGTAAAAATAAATATGGAGAAAATCAATAAAGATAGTCAATCAATCTTGGAGTCAGTAGAACAAATGGCCATAGCCAAAAGCAGCGAGGCAGAGAATATAGTCCATATAAATAATGTGGTTCAGCATTCCTTAGAGAATATGGAAAAAACCGCTGAAGTATCACAAGAGGTGGCAACTGAGTCCCAGCAAATGAACCAAGAAATGCAAGAAAACTGGAATAAAGTTAATCAGGTTGCTATGTATATGAACACTTTAAACGACTCAGTCCAAACCACAACATCAACTGTAGATGAATTGCAAGAAAATATTCAGAAGGTAAATTCATTGTTGCTCAGCATAGAAGATATTGCCGGTCAGACCAATTTGCTAGCCTTAAATGCAGCCATTGAAGCAGCCAGAGCAGGTGAACAGGGAAAAGGTTTTGCTGTTGTGGCTGAAGAAGTTCGTAAGCTAGCTCAACAAAGCAGTGAGATAGCTTCCCTTATTAAGGATGTTACACATGGAATATTCGAAAAATCAAAGGCTGCACAGGAGAAATCTCATGAAGGAAAGCAGGCTGTCGAAGATGGAAAACTTCTTCTGCAAGAAATTACCCAGTCCTTTACTGCTATGAAAGAATCCTTTGCTATGATCAGTATGCAGCTAAAAAATAACATGGATACCATAGGGCAAACTACTGAAGGATTACAAAAGCTCAGTGAGAAGATTGAAATGGCAGTAAGCGTTACAGAAGAAAACACAGCAACTACGGAAGAAATTGTTTCAACCATTTCTGCACAGAACGAATTTATTGATATAATTTCACAATCTACATTGCAGTTGAAAAACTTAAGTCAGGAATTATTGAAATTATGCAAGTACCAGGGAGAAGATCTCTTAAGAGTTAATCAAAAATAGAATTACCATAACCATTTTAATAAAGCAAAAGGCTACCCTTTTGCTTTATTTTTATCCTTTTATACCCATACTTTCGAAAATTATTTATTTCACTTTTCAATTCTTCCTCATCAATCCTAGGAGATATCTACCTAACAACTTGGCTTCCTCTGATTTAAACTCAGATTTTTAGTAAAAAAAGCCCTTGATACGTATTCTAAGAGACATATCAAGGGTTAAATATGATGATGTTTTGATGGTTATTTAATGTACAGATTTAGTTCTGCATACCTTAGTTCAAATATAGCACTGATTAATATTTGAATTAATTAGTTTTTCTCACACCGTTTTCATCCACTTCATAGCCATCTACTTTGGTACTGACTGCAAGAGAACCATCATCATTGAAGTAATACCATTTGCCTTCAATCTCAAGCCACTTACCAGCCACCATGCTGCCACTAGAAGTAAAGTAATACTTTACATTTCCTTCCCTGAACCATCCAGTAACAGGCTTTCCGCTTTCACCGATGTATTGCCATCCGCCTATAGTATTCTGGCTCCAGCCTCGTGGTGCACCCTTGTCGATAACAAGCTCTATAAATCTACGCAGTATGGTTGAAGACTCTCCACGAGTTGCATCACCCTGAGGATCGAACATATTGTTATCCTTGCCTTGCATGATGCCAGCCTGCTGAATGGCTTTTACAGCATTCTTTGCGTAGTCAGCTATCTTCTCATTATCGGAGAAAGTAACTATTGCTAAAGAAATCGGTAGTTCATAGCCTGTAGCTTTGGCATAGTTTTGCATCATTACAGCCATGTCCTGACGGCTGATCTTCTGCTTAGGGCCAAACATGTTATTTCCTATGCCCTTTACAACTTGATTTTCTGCCGCCCATTCAATGTACGGCATAGCTGGGTCACTATCTTTAACATCAGTAAATCTTGATGTCTTATAATCGCTTACATCCACACCGTATAGTTTGCCCAGTGCCATCAGGAAGTCAGCACGTGTAATGAAGTCATTTGGTGCAAAGGTACCAGCACTTATTCCTGTTATCAGACCACGGCTAGCGACAAAATCAATATTGTCCTTGGCCCAATGATTTGCTGTATCGGTAAACGCCGGAGCCGAAGCCATATAGCCTACACCATAAGTTGACAGTCTATTTCTTTGGAAAGTCAATCTTCTGTTTTCATATTTGGAGTTGTTAAGCAATTGGGGTCTACCATTTTTGTCCACATATACACCATATAGGTTATTGGTATTTTCACCTAGCACAGGTTTATATGGTATACCCAGGGTAACCGTGCCATTGCCGAAGTTTGTAACATATTGTGTATTTCCATTCTTCTGATATGCCACAGTTATATCAAACACCGGTCTATTACCTATAAGCTTCTTCGCCTCGTGAGACAACTTTTTCTGCACCTTGGCTGAAACTGTAACCGTACCAGTTGATTGCTTGTCAATCTCAGCAATAGCTTCACTGTCAAGGGTTATATCAAACACAGAGGAACCGATTTTAACATACTTCACGCCGGCTTCTTTCAATAAGTCTATAACCCCGGCATCCAAGCTGACACTCAAGTTATCCCATGTGCCGCTGCCGGTAACTGTGAATTCTACCGCAATGCCTTCTGCTTCCTTACCGGATTGCTTAGCAGCATTTTGAGCTGCCTTTATGGCGTCCTTAACCATTTGCTCGGTAACCTTTGCGGAGAGAACACCATCTTTAGCTGTGCCGGTTATGCTCATTTTTTCTACTGTTGGCATATTGGACTGTTTATCAGTAGTTATCTTTGATGTATTTGTGCTTGTATCTGTACTTGAAGAGTTTCCCCTATCTCCTCTATCACTGTCATCTTTGCTATTGTTAGGAATATCATTATTGGTTTTTTCACCACGAACAACCTGCGCTGCCGTAGCAGTGAATAAACCAGCCGCATTTCTTGCTATCAATGGTATCGACGTGCTTTGGTTCTCACCCACTTCGGGATAAAGATTACCACTAATTGCGAATTTCCCGTTTTGGTCGGCAACCACTTCATTTACATCCATTATTGCTCCAGAAACATAATTATCAACATTTACCACTGTTCCGCTTTCCGTATGTCCCGTTATTGTGAATCTACCGTTATAGTAATCCGCCTTGAAAACAGGATTATCCAACGAAATAGTTGGTGGTGTATCCGCCAATCTTAGCCCGATATAATCCACCGTAGTATCACCTTCTTCATCTGTAGCAGTGACCTTGAGATTGAGGGCTCCTGCAACAAAATCATCAGGAGTACTGAAGGTTAATGAAAAAGCTGGAGTATCAGTTTTTCCTATAACACTATTATCATCCATTCTGGTTACAACAATATTTGCCGCCACATCAGAGTATATTGAAATATCTTTCTTACCGCTGATATAGATAAGCTTCATTCCATCACCAGAAAGAGACGGGCTATAGGTAAGTACCGGGAATGTGGCTTTTGGAAGCAGCTTAGCTTCGCTCAAGGTTTCTGCACTTTCTATTGCTGAGCTATCGTTTTTTCCATCATTGTCACTGTCTATAAGATATTTGAAGGCTGTAATACCTACTTTGTATTTCTTATCTGCTTCTAAATGATTATCCTTATCACCTACTGTAATAGCCATATCCAATGAATAGAATCCACCATGACCTGTTTTCAGTTGAGAAGCTTCAAGCTGATAGCCCATACCGGTAGAAACATACTTCCCATTTTCCTCCTGATATAAAGTGATGATATAACCGTCCACATCTTCACCAGCAGGAGCCTTCCACTTAGCACGCATTACTTCGTTACCTATGGATTCCAATCTCACGTCCTGAGGCTTATCTGGTTGTTCGGTGTTTGTGTAATGTACTGTATTGTTAAATTCATAGGTATCTGTTCTCACATATGAAAACTCATCAGCGTCTATGTTCCCGTTACCGTTAAAATCATCCTCAATCTTCTCAAACAGATTTACGGTAACATAATAATCTCCTGTTGGAGCAACATTACCTGACAGATTTAGGGTTTCATCGATACTGCCATCGAACTTAACTTCACTCTGGCTCAATATATAATCGGTACCGCCCTTTTCAACTCCAAGATAGGTGCGGATGATATATTCGGTACCGTCAGCTCGATCCTTAACATTGCCTGTCAATTGGTCACCACTAAGTTTCATATTGTATAAGGATGCATATGGGCTTGCATAGATGCAGGCTATGTCAAAGTTCATGATGGAGTTGATATCATAGCTGCCCTTTTCAGGAAGCTTAAATAACACATAATTGTTATTCACAAAGGCAATCGGTTCATTGTCATCTTCATCTATGAAATTACCATTTTTATCTACGACTTTACCATCTTCATTAATTTTAACACGCACAAGACTAATGTCTGAACCGTCTTTTTTCACATTCAAAGTTTCAAGCAAATCCTCTGCTGTTCCATCCTGTGGTCTTATGAAGAACGACAAGTATTTAGTGTCAGGAGCACTCTCTTTAATTTCCACAGTATAGCTATTATCGCCCTTTGCATTAATAGTCACACCTTTGTCTTCAGCATCGTTTTGCACAACAGAGGTAAGACTTATTGTAGGCGTTTCACCGTATACAGCATCTGTAACAGTAATATGGCCATTACTTTCACCATACACTGCATCTGGAACCGTGAAAGCATCGCTTAGTGCAGTGCTTGCAGTGAGCAGCATCATATTATCACCAAAGACTGCGATGCCTACCTGCTTACCGGTTTCTTCATTCAGAAGAGGAGCTTTACTTGACATTCTTAAGTTTTTAGGTCTGGGATCAAATGGGTCAAACTCAGACCACGGCCAATCTCCTATTTCGAAACCAACATCTCTTTCATGGAATATATAGTAAACTCTAAATGGCATTCCAAACCAACCAGTATAAGCAACACCACCGTAAAGGGATGCATTTCTGATTGCAGACTTAGCCACATCACCCAGCCTTGAAGTTAAATCCTTATAATTCGAAATGTTTTTTAAGTGTGAAACATCAATTACAGTTTGACCGCCCAATACATAGTCAAACTGACTACCGAGAATTGTTATGCCACCTATTACCTTCCACTTGTCTGGTGTCTGCAACTTTCCGTAGAGCTTGCCTTGGCTATCCACAATAACATAAATTTTTGACGGAGAAGAATAACTGTCTAATCCAACATACGCGAAAGCATTGACCTCTCCTCCTGCCTTTATGACAGCATTTTCACCCTTCGGAACTCCTATGTCTACTAACAATCCGCCGCCAATCTTTAGACCTTTGTATTGAACGTTATTATACTTTCGTATTTCTCCAGCAATCTCACCATACAAGCTAAGTTCTTTTATGACTTCCTGTTCCAGTATGGACCCCGGTGCTATAGTTACTTTAAAGTATCCTGGACCTACTGTGGTTGTAGCCTTCCCTTCGAATATTTCTAACACTGATGCCTTAGCAGAAAGGGATAATCTCATAGGAGGAATAGCGAAAAAGTCACCTTTGATAGTATCCGCAAGACCGCTAAAGCCGCCACCAACACCGTTTAGTTCAGCTACTACCACCGGTGGCACAAGGGGGATACCCTGCTCTGAAGCTTGGAAAAAGTAGAGTGTATCAGGGAAGAGCATTCCGTTTTGTATGCGCTTAAGCTCAACCTCAGCCTCTGCTTCAAACATATCATATACATTTATCTCCATTGTAAATCTGTAACGCTCTTCGCCAGGGAATGTGTTGATTTCACCTTCTACTTTTGCGGTTTCCATTCCAAGCAATTCACTCATGTCAACTTTACCGGAGGCCTCAAATCCAATAATTCCGAAGGTACCGTCTTTTTTGTTACCTGCACCTAAACGATTCAAATTAATTTCTGCAAGATCGTACATAGGTGTCTTCATGCTCAACTCTCCGCCGAAAGTTAAATTACCGTTTTCTTCGGCAGTGACACTGTCTATAACACTTACAGCACCTGGTATATCAAGATGTAAGATTGACAGGTTATTGTCAGGATCAATTTCAATTTTCAACTTACCTTCGTCAAAGCTGAATTTAAGACTCGTATCCTTTGATCCGTTTTTCGGTTGATAGAACTTAAATGTTGGTGCAGACAGACTGACACCAGTGGCCTTTATTTTTCCGTCCTTTGTTATTACTATTCCTGCTTCTTTATCATTTATTGGCCATGATGCCGTAATTGCAGGAGCCAGCAGCAAGGAATTACCTTTAGTTCTATAGTCACCGTTTTCATTCTCCTCAAATTCACCTTGAAAAACTGCCAGCAGGTTTTCTCCATAATCATTACTCACTGTTTCCAGGTTTTGTTACAAGCTTATTGCCATCTTCTATAATACCTAAATATGTTGCATTACCGGTTATAATCACCGGGTCCGGTGGAGGGTTTTGGCCTGTAGTATTGGAGAAGAGATCTCTGAAACCCCAAAGGGCCCTTGCATTATAACCATCTGCTTCTACAATATCATGCGCGACATAAAGATAATATCCATCATATCTCAGATACTTACCATAATCATTTAAGTCATTGTATTTATCTGCAAAGTGTCCTTCTATACCGACATATAGTTCCCCTACCCATTTCTGTTCCTCTTCATTCCAGGCCCATCCTGTGGCATCTACATATCCGTTTAATGCAACGAACTGGTTTGCATATGTAAAGGAATCGGTATATACCTCGTTCACATCTTCAGCATTCATAAATTTAAATCCATCTTGTGGAAATAATGGCGACGAATAATAGAGTTGGTTTGGCCGGTCATCACTAGTATAAGATTCTATAATATGCCTGTTTACTCGTATATTGGGTTTGACACTATGTCCAACAGTACCGAAGTTTTTATGAATTGTAGTCCAATTCAAAACATATTCATTATTAACAAAGGAACCCGTAGTTTCTAAGAGTGTCGCTCGTCCTTCTATTCCCCAGGTTGTACCGTCGTCATTGTAATCTTTGTAAATAATAGCTGTCCTTTCATGATATATATCATGGGCGCCACGATCCAGTTTTACAATTTTATAACAAATTTCTACAATAAAATATCCATAATTTTTAGTACCTATTTGCAACGTTTGTATAAGTCTAGGGTTATTCGGGTCACTGTTATCAATTCTAACGTCTTTCTGAGTTTGATCCAAAATACTAGTGAAATCCAAATCCCATGATTCTACTCCTTTATATTGTAAGAAAAATATATTCTTTTCTGTATAATCAGAGAAATTGATATTATTAATACTCTTCTGTGACGGATATGTATGCAAATTTCCGTCAGGACTGATGTAAAAACCTATGTAATCATTTTTCAGATAGTTTATCTTTTTTCCATCTACGGTTTCCACACCTGCAGTTACACCGCCGGGATTATAGTTCATAGCACCTACATAGGCATGCACCGGCATTGGCAACATAGTAAGCATCATAGCTACACACAGCAGCATACATAAAAGTCTTTTCATACTTTTTGATTTCATTTTCTTATCTCCTCTCCTTTCAATATTTTCCCTTTTGCATTTCATTTTCTGTTTCTAATTTGAAAAACTTCTGTGAGCTTGTCCAAGATGTCTGCTACACCTAGTAGAAGATGGAAATCAAGCTCCTAATTGCGGCCAGGTAGATGTCTTTCTCCACTTCAACATATCCAGCGATCCATTCAAAGGGTTTTATCAGGCTGCCCCGCGGCAGGATGGGAATTGGCTTTTCATCGGCTATAAGAAGACAATCTGCATCATTATGAGGTTGTGCAATACCACCGATTTCCCCGATTATTGTAAAATTTTCATCAGGGTAAAGTTTTTTCATTTCCTTTACTGTCCGGTAAGGAAGTTTGATTCCGCTGTGAGGCTCTCGATAAAATTTCAGAGTCTCAGTCTGTGGGTAGATCCGATATAACATCGTAATCACCTCTCATATATTATAAAGAAAAAGTATGGAAAAATATAATAAATTGCGAAAATAACCTTTATTTTGGCGAAATTAGATAGAGAAAAGTACCTGTAAAATTGTAGAAGCCAGCAAAAGCAATTATTGCTTTACTGGCTTCTTATGCTAATAAACCATGTCTTTTGGTCTTTTTACAGACAAACACTTCAGTATACCTATGCTATTTTTAATTGACATAAAAAACCTGCAAATAGTTTGCAGAGTATATAATTATATTAATTCCAGGACAGCCTCTCCACCATTATCTAATATATTAGGAAAAGCCACCATAAGAGTGAAAATCCTCCCGTTATGTTCTGTTTTCATAAATCCACCATTAGATTCTACTATCCTTCTAATATTTTTCATTCCAAATCCATGAGACTTTTCACTTTTTGTTGTGATACAGCTTCCATCTTGAATATTAATAAAGCCATTATAGGAATTCTCAATTTTTATAAGAAATTGGTCATTTATTGCTCTTGCCTCTATGGACACAAACCGTTCTTGCTGACTATCTATCTTATTACATGCTTCCATAGCATTCTCTACCGCATTACCCAAAACAATGCAAAGATCACTGTCGCTTATAGGCAGCCTCTTTGGAATGCTGCAATTACAATTAAACTGAATATGTCCTTTCTTTGCCATTAAAGAGTAATATCCCAAAATAGAATTAGCTACAGCGTTATCGCAGAATACTGGAAGGGGTTCTGTTTCCGTAATTTCATCGTATTCGTGCAAAAAGCGTTTTAATTCATCGTAACGACCATCCTCAGAAAGCATCTTGATTACACCGATAAAGTGGCGGATATCGTATTTTATCTGGCGAATCTCATTCATCTGCTCACTTAATGCATTATAATACTCTTTTTGTATAGCAATCTGACTCTTCGCCTGCATAAGCTGGAAAGACGATACTACATAGTCATTATATATACTCCCTATTCGGAATGCATATACTAAGCATAGTATTATCATGTACACGGAAAGGGATATTATCAGAGCCAGTGACATATTGAAATAAATATTGCCGTTTATATAATAGCAGTCGATAATCAATCCTGAAATAGCAAGGATAGTCCCCCAGTAAACCAAAATACCGTGCTTTTTTAGATTATGCCGTCCATAATATACCTTAAAAAAGCAATGAAACTCTATGGCAAAAGCAGAGACAGGCAGTAGGATAGTCAGATAGCGATTATAGATACCATAAGGAGTAAAATAATACACCAGATATATGATAGTATAATAAAGTAGAAATCCATACTTCTCCTTACGCAAAAAAGCAACTCCAAACTGCTCCTGAACCAAAAAAATCATTAGCAGTTTCAGCAGAAATGTGGCAAGGAACATCAAATCATTGGTAGCTTCATAAGAAAGATTAAAAAATATCTTCTTCTGCCAGAAGCTGTAGAACTCAGTGGTCAACATGAGACGCATGAGTACTAAAAATGCTATAGCGGGAAGCCAAGCTGAATATACTCCTTTACGTGAAAACAGCATGTATATGACAATCAATACAAAAAATGAAAACAAAACTGTTCCAAAAAGAATAAATCTAATGTTGGTTCTGTCACTGTTTTCCTTTATGGTTTGATCATGATCCTTTAAAACTGGAGCCATATAAAGTCCAGAAAATCGTGTGCTTGCCACCTCAATAACCAATTCGTGATCTTCACCTGGTGACAGTGTAACAGGGTAAATCTTAGCTTTTGGAACTGTATTTATTTCTTCAACATCCTTTGATACAGTACCACTCTCAGCAGTCATAATTCCATCAATAAATACGCGATAGGCGCAACCAAAATCCGGCAAGTAAACTGTTATAGGCTTGGGATACTCCAACCCTTTCAAAGTAAGCCGATAACTTCCGAAACCTTCAGCGGGCAGCCATTCTCCGTCAATTCTGTACTTTGACCAATAATCGGGAACTCTTATAAAAAAATCCTGCTTATACTCTTGCTGAAGGTCAGTGACAATCAGACGATTCCAAAAAAATTCCCAGTTCCCGTCAAGAATTATTGCTCTATCAGGAGAAAGCTTTTTTAAATCTATACTTCCGTCAATTGCCTCAGGAGCATCGGTAAAGAAATGATAAAAAACAGTATAAACAACAGGTATATGAGTAAGTAATATTACAAAGACCAGTCCTAAAATCAGATTAGCTTTTATATACTTTGACTCTTTCATTTCAAAAATCCTCTTCCCATATGAGAGAATAAGTAAGCATAGTATTTTTCTTTTGCATCCTTTAAGCGCTTTTTTGATATGCTAATCATAACCTGTCCGATGCTGAAATGTGTCTCGCCCATTTTAGTGATATGAGCAGCATTTACAATAAAACTCTGGTGACACCTTATGAATGCTTCCTCTGGCAACTCTTGTTCTATTTCATCAAGCTTGCCATAGCACTGCACATTACTTCCATCTGACATATGAAACAATATAAGCTTGTCCTGACTTTCTATGAACTGGATATCACGCCAATCAATGCTGTATATGGTGGACTTATATTTGATACTGATTTTATATCTGCTTTGACTATTAATCTCATCTACAGCACGATCTAACACACAATATAGTCTTTTTATGTCTATGGGTTTTAATATATAATTGAAGGCAAATACCTCATATGCCTGCTGAAAATAATCCTTGCTCAATGAAATGAAAATAATCTTGATGTCCTTTTTCATTCTGCTTATTCTCTGAGCAATTTCCACACCATCTACTCCAGGCATATAAATGTCCAAAAAAAGAATATCTACAGATATTTTGGAACCTAGAAAGTCTTTAATCAGCTTTTCCCCTCTTGTATAGATGCTAATCTCAAAGGTATTGTCATAGTTGTAAAGGGCTTTTGTCAGGAGCAGCGCATCCTCTGAGTTATCATCGCAGATGGCAATCTTAATTGCCATAAGACCATCTCCTCATAATATGAGTAATCAACTCTGCAAATTCCCCATATAGTAGCCTGTATTATGGGGAGATTCAGTTGTTATGGTATTAATGATAAATTAAAATAAGCAAAAGTGCTTATTTTAACAATATTGCATAAAATAATGTATCCTTCAATAAAGTATAACAATATAATACTTCTAATATTTACATTATCAAGCAATTAAATGCCAAAATCAAGCATATCTTTAGTCCTATTATTTATGGTTTCAGTATGTTTACTTTCAAAAAACTCCCAAATCAAAAACTAGTTTAACAATGTAATATTGCTCATAATATTAAAGCTCACAAAAATTACAATCTAGTGAAGAATTTTGAAAAAATATCTATAGTATGCTTTTAATAAATTTTTCTGCATTCCTGAAATCTTTATCATTAGGATGTCCTTGTGATAACTTCCCAAAAACATCAAAAATCTTTTTATCGCTAAAGTCGCTTGCTGTAAAGCTTCCCTTGCAAGCAAAGCTTCCCTTGTTTATTGCTCCCTTTGATTCTAACAATCTAATCAATTTACTGTTATAAAGTTTCATTCCAACTCCACTAGTTGAAAACACAAATACATTTTTATCTTTCAAATCCAAGCTTTCAACCAGCTTAAATAATTTTGGTGACAGATTTTCTTTGTATACCCCTGAACCAAAGCCTATAAGATCATAATCACTGACGTTAACATTCACTGCATTTTTTATATCTATTAATTCAAAGCCATATTTTTCAGCAAACATCTGTGCAATCTTTTCAGTATTTTTTCTATATGTGGAATGATAAATGATCAAGGTTTTCATAAATAGCTTTCCTTCCTTTATTTCTATAGTAAATTGAGTCTAAATATTTGTGATTTTAGTAATTGGTTGACTTAAATTACAATAAGCTTCTTACCATATGGTCATATGTTTACTATATTATGTTTTATCACAAAAAATACTTCCAAGCAAATAATCTGTTTATTAAACTATTTACCTTGGAAGTATTATATCAAGATAATTTATTTCTATGATTATTGATCCATACAACCGCCATCTATTACAAGTTGTGTTCCAATAATATAACTACACCAGGATGTACAGAGTTAACATGGATATTATCATAGACATATGTGATGGTGTCTTTCTTTGTCATGACAGTACCGCATCTTTAGCAGCAGTATTGAAAACTTGATCAGTTAGCTTATGATCACCTGTAATATCTGCATTATATATTAACATTCCAATGTGTCTTCATTTCTCATTCACTACCCTTAACATCTGAATACAACTTTCTTCACTTGAAACATCATGCTGGAATGGGTTGTAAATAAAAATCTTTTCTTTGTGAGCGTTTTTAAGTGTTTTCAACTATTAACTAATATTTTTGCGTAACTTTCTTAAGGATCTGCTAAAGCCCAGGTATGGCAAAAATGTAAAAACAAAGCAAGTACTTATGGCTATCAACACTATTGATTCAATAAATCCTAGGTCAATCATTCTCATAATTATAAGCCATGCAGCAAGCAAAATTCCAAAAACACTGGCCCATTTACCGCTCTGCTTTTGATTCCTGAGAAGTACTTCTTCTTCTGAAGCTTTATCACTGAAAATAGGAACTGTTCCTTCCTTTGCTCTGAAAATCTGATAACCAGGTCCAATAACTACAGGATGCCAACCGCTTGCTTCATAATAGGACAGCATATCCTTATCTATTGTCAGCTCCATGTTTAAAGCATAATCATAATCGCATGGATCACCTTTCTCAAAACGATAGAGCAATCCCTTCATTCCAACTAAATGCCATCCTTTTTTACTCATGTCTTTCAAAAGCTTCATATCGTGTTCAGGCATCATTGCTAGACCACTGCACATTTTATATTTAGCCATGATTTTTACCTCCCAACCACTTTTCTGCAATAGATATCAGATTCTTACGATAATCAAAGTTATTCTTTAATATTTTTCTTCCCTCTTCGGTTATCTCATAGATTATCTTTGAATCCTCTTCACCAACATCCATAATCCATCCAGCATCCTTTAGCTTTTTAAGTGTAGTATACATAGTTGCAGGACCAATCACTATAATACCATCTGTCATATCCATAACTTCCTGCATTATCCTATATCCATGTATTGGTTTAAGTGTTGCTAAAAGTATTAGAAAAATACTATCAGTCAATTCTCCCGTTTCATAAGGACTTATCTTTGCCATAATACACCTCTATATATCAATGATTGATATATTTATTATATCAATCATTGATATATAAATCAACAAAAAATAATGCATAAAATGGATATTGTATAGTAGATCCTTTTAGTGCATTATTTTTTAACTAAAATTCAAAGCATCTTATATTTAACACTTACTAACAGTCTAATTTCACTTTTGTATACTCTTAATCCAGCTCAATGGCTCCGGTATAAAGCTGATAATATCTTCCTCCCATCTTAATAAGTTCATCATGAGTACCTTGCTCTATAATTTCCCCATGTTCTAGCACTATAATCTGATCAGCATTTCGAACAGTAGATAACCTATGGGCGATTACAAAGGTAGTTCTGTTTTTCATTAGCTGGTCCATACCACGTTCAATATGCTTTTCTGTCCTTGTGTCTACAGAGCTGGTTGCTTCATCCAGTATCAGAATAGGTGCTTTTGATATAGCTGCACGTGCAATATTCAAAAGCTGACGCTCACCCTGGCTCAAATTAGCGCCATCTCCTTCCAATACAGTATCATATCCCTGGGGCAGTCTTTCGATAAAGGAATGGGCACATGCTATCTTAGCAGCTGTAATAACTTCTTCATCGGTAGCATCTGGGCGCCCATATCTAATATTCTCTCTTACTGTACCAGAGAATAAATGGGTATCCTGAAGTACCATCGCTATATTTCTTCTTAAAGAATCCTTTTTGATATTCTTAATATTGATACCATCTATCAATATTTCTCCCTCTTCAATTTCATAAAACCTGTTTATGAGATTAGTAATGGTTGTCTTTCCTGCACCTGTAGATCCAACAAATGCGATTTTTTGTCCGGGTTTTGCCTTTACATTGATATTTTTTAACACGGTCTTACCAGGAACATAACCAAAGGTAACATTTTTCAACGTCACTTCCCCTTTTATTAATTGTGCTCCTTCCACCCTATTTCCTTCAGCACATATTTCTATTGCATCTTCCTGATCTGATGTTTCAGGAGCCTCATCCATCACTTCAAATACTCTTTCTGCTCCTGCTAACGCAGAGAAAATTGTGTTCATCTGCATTGATAGTTCACTGATAGGTCTTGAAAACTGTCTTGAATAGTTGGTGAAAATTGTAAGACCACCGATATCAAAATTCTTGGTCAGGCACAGAATGCCACCGATGGTTGCAGATAGTGCATAACTTATTTGGCTTAAATTTCCCATGACAGGCCCCATAATACCACCGAAAAATTGTGCTTTCATTTGCTTGTTACGCAAATCATCGCTTAAAAATTCAAATTCGCCCATGGCTGTTTCTTCATGGCAGAATACCTTTATTACCTTCTGGCCTGTAACAGTTTCCTCAATATATCCATTAACTGCACCAAGAGCTTGCTGTTGACCTATAAAATATTTTCGGCTTTGCTTTCCTATCATGCCTCCTGCGTATACCAATAAAGGCACTGTTACAATAGTTACTAACGCCAGTATCCAATTTGTAACAAACATCAGTGTTATAGTACCAATCAAGGTAAGAACACCTGAAAAAATCTGGGACATGGTATTATTGAGCATTTCCCCAACGGAGTCCAGGTCATTTGTAAAACGGCTCATGACATCACCATGGGTATGCGTATCATGATATTTAACAGGAAGCTTCTGAATCTTGCCAAATAAATCTTCCCTGATTTTGATGAGTGCCTTTTGGGATACACCTATCATGATTCTCTGTTGTAGGTAAGAACATAATACTCCTATCATATAAATACATGCCATTATAAGAATACCAACTACAAGATTGTTTATTTTCTCTTCTGCAGTTCTGTCTGCAGCCACCAAATTATTAATTATAGGTCTTAAAACATAACTTCCAGCTAAACTGGCCAAGCTGCTGACTAATACACAAGAGAAAACAAACAGTATCTTAACCTTATCCCGTCCAATATAAGCTAACAATCTATTTATGGTGGCATATGCGTTTTTTGGTTTGCCACCGCCTATGGAGCCACGTGGTCCTCCTGGACCTTTAGATCCCGGCCCTTTAGGTAATCCTGGCCTTCCAATTATATTAGCATTGCTTTCCTTTTTGCTTCCATATCTTCGCAATAACTCTTCTTTTCTTTTTTCACTTATATAACTCATTATGCTGTCACCTTCTTATCCATCTGTGAGTAATAAATCTCATTATATGCTTCACATTTTTGCATCAGGTCTCCGTGAGTACCCACGCCCACAATCTTTCCATCATCTATAACGATAATCTTATCTGCATCAATTACGGAAGAAATTCTTTGTGCAATGATGATTTTGGTTGTATCTTTCAGCTCTGTTTTCAAACTTTCTCTAATTTTTGCTTCTGTTGCCGTATCAACTGCACTGGTGCTATCATCAAGAATCAGAATCTTTGGTTTCTTCAACAGAGTTCTAGCTATACATAGCCTTTGCTTCTGTCCGCCAGAAACATTGACACCGCCTTGGCCAAGCTCTGTCTCATACCCTTCTGCAAAAGAAGAGATAAATCCTTGGGCTTGTGCACTTTCTGCACATTTAAATACCTCATCATCACTGGCATTTTCGTCGCCCCATTTGAGATTATCTTTAATGGTACCGGAAAACAGAACATTTTTCTGGAGCACAATACCTACTCCGTTACGAAGGTTCTTGAGCGCATAATCTTTTACATTGACACCATCAACCAGCACTTCTCCACGGTCTACATCATATAATCGGGGAATTAGCTGCACAAGAGTAGATTTGCCAGATCCTGTTGAACCGATGATGCCAACGGTCTCTCCTGGATTGATCACAAGGTTTACATTCTCCAAAACCCATTTTTCATTGTTTTTGTAGTATTTAAAATACACTTCCTTAAACTCAACTTTTCCATATTGAACAGTAATATCCTTGTGTAAAGCTTTTTCATCTGTAAGGTCAATGTCCGTGCAAAGAACTTCATTGATACGTTTTGCAGATGCAAGAGCTCTGGAACTGTTTAAAATTATCATTGAAACCATTATAAGAGATATGAGAATCTGTGCAACGTAGTTTATAAATGCAGTGAGAACACCGGTAGTCATATTGCCTGCAACTACCTGATTTCCACCAAACCACACTACAGCCAGTGTTGTCACATTCATGGCAAACATCATAAGAGGCATAGTAAATATGACAACCTTCATTGCATTTACAGTGCTTTCTTTTAAATCCTTATTGGCTTTTGAAAACTTATCTTGTTCATAGTCCTCTCTAACAAATGATTTTACAACCCTGATGTTAATTAAATTTTCCTGCGTGACAGTATTAAGCGCATCCAGCTTCTTCTGCATTGTTTTAAATCTAGGAAAAGCTACTTTCAAAATGAAGTAAATCGCAAGAGCTAACAAAGGTATTACACACAAAATAACCAATGCCAGTTTTGAATTGAGTGAAAAGGCCATAATAAGGGCACCGATAAGCATTCCAGGTGCTCTTAAGGCCAACCTTAACATCATTTGAATCATGTTTTGCACTTGAGTGATATCATTTGTCAAACGTGTAATCAAAGAACCTGTATTATATTGGTCAATATTGGTAAAGGAAAATTCCTGGATTTTATTGAACAAATCTTTTCTCAAATCGTTTGCAAATCCAGAAGATGCCTTGATGGCAAAATATGCTCCTCCAACACCACCTGCCATCATGCCCAGTGCTGTTATTACCATGGTTACACCCATTGCTATTATATAATAAATACCTCTGCCACCATTTACTCCATAATCTATGATATTGCTCAATAAAAGAGGCATCACAACTTCACCGATAACTTCTACAATCATAAGAATGGGACCTATGATAAATGCAGACAAATATGGTTTTGCGTATTTCCAATAACGTCTCATTGCATTATTTCCTTTCTTTTTTCGATTTTAATTCATCTTCCATACTATTCAAGTTGTCATTCAGCTTTTGCAAAAGAAGAAACAATGTAAGCTTCTCCTCTTCCGTAAATCCCTCAAATACCCTTCCGTCTACCGAATCAAAGATTTGTTTGCTTTGTTCCACAACCTTCTTTCCTTTCTCAGTGATGGTAATCTTGTTGAGCCGGTTATCAACTTCATCCATTTCTTTCTTGATGTATCCTCCCTTTTCTAATTTTTTCAAGGATACAGCTATGGTTGCTGCAGATACATCCATTGACTTAACAATATGGTTTTGTGAGGCATTCTGGTTATGAAATATTTCCATCAATAAACGATGCTGGGCCTGGTAGACACCGGTCTCATCAAGATAATTTTGCATTATTTTCTTGTGCTTAATAGCAAAATTAATTAGTTGATATATAATTTTCCTATCCTCGATATTATTCATACAGTCATTATCCATATTTTCACCGCCTTTATATTTATATTTTTATTAGCTCATTAATCATTAACATCATAATTATTAGCTAGTTAAATATTTTCCATTATATCACTTTATATTAACGAATGTCAATGCTGGTTATGCTCTATCCTTGCAGAATAAAAACAATGAATAAATGAGAAAAATATAGAGAGATTTAAAGCTCAATATTTGCTTTATAATCTCCCTGTACATGAAATTATTATATTATGATTTGGCAATAAGTATGATGTAAAAACTTGTACCGATACAATCAATCAATGTTGCTATACTTTAAATCTGGCTACCAAGGCGCTTAATTTCTCAGCCATTTCCGCCTGAGACTGAGCTGTACTAGCCACTTCCTCCAAGGCCTTAGTTGATTCTAGCGAGCTGTCGCTTATCTCTGCAGAAGATGCGGTTGCCTCCTCAACAGTTGCAGATACTTCTTCAATTGCTCTTCCTATTTCTTCAATTGAGGCAGCAATCTGAGAAGCAACAGCAGCGAATTCATTAGTCAAGCTTTTTACAAAAAGAGCGTCTTCAGCATACTGTTCACCAGTTTTCTCCAGCATGTCATAGTCAGGTGTGACCTTCTCATCGATAAACTTCAGTATCTCCTCAGTATTGGCAGAAAGCTTCAAAACAGCAGCATTAACTTGCTTTATTACCTTATGAATTTCTCCTGCAGTGCTAACGGAGTGTTCGGCCAACTTTCGAACTTCATCGGCAACTACTGCAAAACCACGTCCATGCTCACCAGCACGAGCCGCCTCTATGGCAGCATTTAAAGCCAATAGGTTGGTTTGCTCTGCTATTTCCGTAATGACATCCGCCATTTTATTAATTTCCCCTACAACCCCTACCTCATCAATAGCCAGTTTAATTTCCCGCTCTTTTATATTATAGATGTTAATGGCTGTTTCCTTGGATAAACGAGCCGAATCCTTCATCTCTTCTGCCCTTTTCATAATTTCTTCTACTTTTTTCTCTCCATCAATGGCTTCTTCCTCCATCTTACTGGCCTTTTTTCTGATACTAGAACTAGCTGTTGCTACCTCTTCTACAGAAGCACTTATTTCTTCCATTCCTGATGCAACTTGCTGGATCGAGCTAGTTATGTTTTCACCTTGTGCACTGACTTCTTCCACAGTAGCAGAGAGTTCTTCGCTTGATGCGCTGGTTTCCTCTACTGATTTTGATACATCTATAAGCATAGCATGAATTCTGTAGCTCATTTCATTAAAAGCCTTGGCCAACATTCCCATTTCATCTTTACGATGTAATATCTTATCTGCTATTTCATGAGTAAAATCACCTTCTGCCATAAGGTGAGCTTCTGCTACTAAGACTCTAATTGGTTTAGCAACCATCCTCGTTAATAGAATTGTACAAGTCAAACAAATTATAAAAGCAATAATTAGCAATAGAACAGCTGTATTTCTTGAACTATTGAATTTTGCCAAATTAGAAGCCATTATATCCACAGCAGCCTGATCATTTACTTCTTTCATCTGAGTCAAAATACTGGCAATTTCTTCTCGCATATCCATTGCTCTCTGATCATTTATCTCCACAGCCAAATCAAAGTTGCTATTTCTTGAAGCTTCTATAATCTCATCTCTTACAGTACGATAATTAGTATTGACTGCTGTCAACTTGTTTAGAAGCTCCTGTTCCTTTGGCAAAAGATCGAGTTCCATATATTGCTTAACATATACACTATTCTCTTCCAGTAATTTATTCAGATCTTCCACTGCTTCATCAACTACAGCTTCATCCTGTAGAACTGCTGTCTTATAGATAATTCTTTGAATTTCCGTTGTTGCTTTTTCATGATTTACTTGAATCTTGCCCAATATCATATTGGCATGAAAGTAATTATCATAAAAATCCTCTAAGCTTTTATGCAGCTCATTGGCAGTATACAGTCCATTAATGCCTACTATTATTGTAATGATTAGGATTACAGCAAATGAAGATAAAAGCTTGGTTCTGGTTTTTAGATTGTTAATAAAACCCATTTCCACATCTCCTTTTAAACATTTCTTTTGAGCCCAGCTTTTTCTTAACCTGACTTAAGGATCTAAAAAAAAAGAAACCTCTATGCATTAGTCTCATAGAGGTTTCATGCTGCCGATTGTATAGAATATGTAACTTAAGCCTTTGTCATAAAATTCTAGGCTTTTGTCAAGCTTTCTATTTTATATTTATCTTTATTTGCATTATAACCTATTTCCATCTTTACCACAACATTTTTCGCTAATTTTTCCTTACTTTTTACATTTTGTAATATTTTTAATTCTGATTCCATTCCTTTACTTGCTGTCTGAGCCAACCTACCCAATCATCCATTCCTTCACCTGTCTTAGCTGAAAGGGGGAATATCTTCAGCTTAGGGTTACGCATATATGCATATTCCTTAACCTTGTCTATATCAAAATCAAAATAAGGCATTACATCAATTTTATTTATAATAAGAACATCGCAAACGGTAAAAATCAGCGGATATTTCAGGGGTTTATCATGTCCCTCAGGAACTGATAGAATCATGGCATTCTTCACCGCACCAGTATCGAACTCAGCAGGGCACACCAAATTACCCACATTTTCCAACAAAACCAGGTCTAAATCCTTTGTGCCTATTTCCCTCAATCCCTGTTGAGTCATGCCAGCATCCAAATGGCACATACCACCAGTATGGAGTTGAATGGACTTGACTCCAGTGGTGGCAATTTTCTCTGCATCTACAGCGGAGTCAATATCAGCCTCCATAACACCAATTCTCATATCATCCTTAAGTGCTTCTATGGTACGTATTAGTACTGAGGTTTTTCCACTTCCAGGCGATGACATAAGGTTAAGGAGAAAAGTTTTCTCCTTCTTTAGTTCTTCTCGGAGACGATCCGCTTCCTTGTTGTTATCTGCAAAAATACTTTCCTTAACTTCAATGATTCTGACTTTTTCCATATGTTATCCCTCCACTTAACAGGCAACTATTTCTTTAAGGTTAATTTCATTTCCCTGCACAAGATAAGTCCGCTCACTGCCACAATGGGGACAGATTCGACCATGTTGCACAGTTTCATATATATTTTCACAGCTTTCACAATAAGTCAATGCAGTTATCTTTTCGATAAGAAGCTCTGCATCTTTCATTAGTTCTTTCTTCTTAACTGCCCATTTCCAACAGTCAGCAAGCTCCTTGGGTATCACACCGGATACCTCTCCCAACTCTAAAGATACTTTAGAAACTGAAGTGACTTTATTGTCTTCAGCAACCCTTTCCACGACTTTAATTATATAAAAGGCGATTCCCAACTCATGCATTTTTCTTTCCTTTCTTTCTGCTGAACTTAATCTTCAATCCTCGTTTAATCATATATGGCAGAATCACTTTCAGCTTATCTTCACTTCTAACCATTTTGCTGCACTCTGGACGCTCACGATAAAGGTGGATGGCGTCAAAAACACATTTTGTAGTACATATACCACAGCCTATGCATTTGTTTGGATCGACCACTGATGCGCCACAACCAAGGCAACGGGCTGTTTCTTTTTTCACCTGTTCTTCCGTGAAGCCAATACGATCATCTCGGAAGGTCTTTGCTAAAGCTTCGTTATAACCGATTCGCTGTCTTGGCGAATTGTCAAAATTGGCAGTATCTATCACAATATTATTCTTATCCAGCTCAATAAACTGACGACGATTGCGGCCAATTGTCAAGCTGGTATTGGGCTGTACAAAGCGGTGCAAGGATATGGCACCTTCCTTGCCGGCAGCAATGGCATCTATGGCGAATTTTGGTCCTGTATAGGCATCTCCTCCGACAAAGATGTCCGGCTCAGCAGTCTGATAAGTCACAGGATCGGCCTTGATGGTTCCGTTGGGATTAAACTCAACCTTCGTACCATCTAGCAATTTACCCCAATCTGCTTTCTGACCGATACAGTAGAAAACCATATCGCATTCCACAGTTTCGGTGATGTTTTCATCGAAAGAAGGAGCAAATCTTCCATCTTTATCTTTCACAGACAAGCACTTTTTAAATGTAATACCTGTTGTTTTGCCGTTATTGGATAGAATTTCAACAGGCCCCCATCCAGCCCGAATGATGATGCCTTCTTTCTCACATTCAGTACGGTCTTCCTCACCGCATGGCATCTCATCATAAGCCTCAAGGCAATACATGCTGACGCTTTCAGCGTTGCATCGGAGGGCAGTCCGAGCTACATCACAGGCAACATTGCCACCTCCTATGACAACAACTTTGCCACTAAGTTTAGTATTACCTTCTAAATTGACCTTTCGCATGAAATCTATACCCGATACAACTCCTTCACTATTTGAACCAGGAATGTTTAGTTTGCCACCGCTCTGAAGCCCAACAGCTATGTAGAAACCTTTATAACCTTGACGACGCAACTCGTCAATGGTGATATCCTTGCCAACTTCAACGCCGCATTTAAACTCAACGCCCATTTCACGAAGAATATCAATTTCTGCTTCAACCACGTCTTTCTCCAATCGGAATGACGGTATTCCGTTCATAAGCATGCCGCCTGGTCTGGATTCCTTCTCAAACACCGTAGGTTTATAGCCCTTTTCTGCAAGGAAGAATGCACAGGTCATACCTGCAGGACCTCCTCCAATAATGGCGATTTTTTCTTCAAAACTGCCTCCAACCTTAGGTATGATAGGCTCAGGTATATATCGAGTCTTGGCATCCAAATCTTGCTGAGCAATAAATCGTTTTACTTCATCGATGGCAACAGCCTGATCTACCGTACCGCGGGTACATGCATCCTCACATCGTCTGTTGCAGATTCGACCACAAACTGCTGGGAAAGGATTTTCTCTCTTTATCAGTTGCAATGCATCACGGTATCTACCCTGTGCCGCCAGTTTCAGATAGCCTTGAACTGCAATATGGGCTGGGCAAGCAGTCTTGCAGGGAGATGTACCTGTATCATAACAATTGATGCGGTTTTTATCTCTATAATCGATACTCCATTTTTCCGGTCCCCATGGCGTATCATCTGGAAGCTCAACTCGTGGGTATTCAATAGGACCATCCTTTGTGCAGAGTTTCTGTCCGAGTTTTACGGCACCGGCAGGACAATGCTCCACACAACGACCACAAGCTACACACTTCTCACTCTCAACTCTTGCAACATAAGCACTGCGGCTCAAATTGGGAGTATTAAAAAGCTGGGAAGTACGCAAAGCGTTGCATACATTAACATTGCAATTGCATATGGCAAAAATCTTGTTTTCTCCGTCTATGTTGGTAATCTGATGGACAAAACCGTTATCCTCCGCCTGTTTGAGGATATCTAACACTTCATCATAAGTTATGTACTGACCACGGTCTGTCTCCACTATGTAGTCCGCCATATCCCCAACAGCAATACACCAGCTTTCTACATCGTCACCACAGCCTTCACCCAGCTTGGCTCGGCTTGCACGACAGGAACACATGCTTTTAGCGTACTTGCCCTCATACTTCTTCAACCAGTAGGAAATATGTTCCACGCTTACGGATTGGTTTTCCGTCTCAATGGCTTTTTCCACCGGTATGACATGCATTCCGATGCCAGCACCTCCTGGAGGTACCATTGGCGTAACCTTCTCCAAGGGAAGGAATGTCATGCGTTCAAAAAAAGCAGTAACCTCAGGATGCTCTTCAATTTGTGATTTGCGCATATTAAAAAATTCTGCACTGCCAGGAACAAATCGTGGAAGCACATACTGCTTTTCATGCCTAGGATTTTCCCAATTGTACTCTATAAGGCCAATGTACGCCATTTCTTGCAGTATCTTCTCCAAATATTCTTCATCCTTGCCTGTCAGCTTTACAAGTTCCTTCAGTGTTTTAGGCTTACGTACTCCCATTTTTAAAGCAACATCTGCCATCTCATCGGTAACCAAACCGGCAAGACCCCAGTACTCCGGGTCATCTCCTGTGACGCCTTTCAACTTTGCAGGAAGGCGATCAGTGATCATTTTTCCCAGCTTAATTATCTTTTCTCGAGGCGCATCAGTACGTGGAATCTCAAAGGACAGTTTGCTCTCATCCAATGGCATGTTAGACTTGGTCTGCTTACTCACAATTACCCACCCTTTCTTTAAGTTATCTATATTACAGACGCATTGTTGCGTCAGGAAATCAATTTTATGTGATCATCTTTCAAATAGAATTTACATTGTTTGCTTTTCAAGGTTAGCCAGATAGTCATCAATACCCGTAGCCAACAAATTATATGCGCCTTCGCAATCACGGGCCTCGATGAATCCTATGAACCGTTCCAATCGCTCAATGGCAAAGGAAGTACCATACATCCTTAGATACTTGACCCAAAACGCGATGGAAACATCGTGAACAGTATTCATGAACAGCGTAAGTACACTTTTTCCACTTAAAATACATATTTCACGATGCCAGAGAAAAAAGCGTTCTGCCAACTCTTCCACTCCCATATTATCAGAACAATCCCTGATGTCTTCAGTAATAGATCTCAAGTGTGCAATATCATCTTCACTTCTGCAAAGGCATAATGCCCGTAATGCCATTCCTTCAATGGCAAGGCGAAGATCCAGAATAGCTTCCACAACATCCCGGCCTAATTCATCTCCGTTAAGGTTAACAATAGCATTAAGAGTTTCAATATTTCCTGTTTTCATATAATCAGCTACAAAAATGCCTGATTTCGGCTTGATATAAACCAATCCCATGGCAGCCAATTGTTCAAAACCGTTATGGACTACCGTTTTTCCCATTCCCATTTCAGCTGCCAATTCACGCTCTGATGGCAGTTTATCACCTGGATTCCATTTTCCAGAAAGGATTTCTCTGGTGATCCTTTTTACAAAAACTTCTTTATGTGTAGGCACAGGCTTTTTTTTAACAGATTTCATAAAACCCTTCCTCTTTAGTTTATTTAAATCTTCATCTGGTCCGACCAGTTTTGATATAATTTTAACAATTTTCATTTTAATATGTCAATACCATATAGGGTTCTTATGAAAGCATTTTTAGCAATCAAGGAAGTCTTTCTTGAAATGCTTTTAACGGAGAGGCTGTTGCACAACTGATAAATAGTTAGTTGGGCAGCAGCCTTCTTAATTTATCCAAAAACAAAAAACACGAGTCCCGAAGAACCCGTAAATTCAATATAATTAATTTATGCTACCCACAAAACTATACAATAAAAATTATGCAGAATTTAATAAGTGTTATCAATTGTTTTACCATTAAACTTTGAAATGCTTATTCCTGAGGATGATTCAGTACGACTGCTAAGCCACATATTGGAGGGATTAAATTACGATAAGTTATACAGGGCATACTCATCCATCAGAAGAAATTCCGCAGTTGAACCTAAAATCCTATTCAAAGTTCTAACCTATGCATACATGAACAACATCTATTCCAACAGAAAAATTGAAAACTCCTTCAAAATAGACATTAACTTTATGTGGCTCTTAGCTGGTCGTAAGGCTCCAGATCACTCTACAATTGCAAGATCTCACAATGTTTTGAAATAACATTATGCTTTGTAATGGAAGCTTAAACATTTTTTTTGCAGGGTATATAATAACCAAAAGTAAAGGTGTTCTTTCCATCTTCTTTAACATTTGCATACTTATGGAATGAGTAGTATTCCATTGAAATCCCAACAATTGAATAATCCGGCACATACCCATTGGCTCTCATTATCTTCTCTGTCTTAACATGGGCTCCTTTATGCAATTCAGGAGTATTTCCTTCAATCCAACCAATTCCCATTAAGCAATCGGGAATGTCACGATAAGAAAATCCATCTGGAACATTAGCATTAGGCTCGGCAAATATCCCCGCAATATAAACAAACTCTTTTGTCTGTGGATTGTAGTCACCCATCCATCCAATGGTATCTCCCAATGGGGATACTCTCTGAGGAAGATTTTGAAGAAAATCATTTGTACCATCGGTCAACATCCTTTCCCATAAATCTGGAACAGGATTCTTCCTTCCTACAATTACTTCTTTGCCTATAAACCTAACTGCTTTAAAATTTTGCACTTCAAAACTAATTTTTTCACTCACAGCCAATCCTCCTTTTTATACAAGTTCAATAAATCACTAAGAACACAAAGGCTTGTTTTATTAAGCTTCATTATTTTTTCAATCCCAACTCAACCAGTTTGATATAGTGTGGAATATCATCCTTTATCGGAGTAAAATAAAAGGGAGCATTGCAACAACCACATCTCCAATAGGTATTGCCATCAATTGTATACTCCTGCCCGAATTTGCATGTGCCATTAAGCTTATTCTTGCATCCGTTGTCTCCTCTTAGAAATATTTGCTTCACTGTATCAGGACAATGTTTGAGGTACTCTAAACACGCTGAAGCATTTCTTATACGAAGATATAGAATAAGCTTTGTCTTCCATGACAGCATCAAATAATGATATGGACCATTGTTTCTCATTACACTTTCCTTATCATAATAAGCATACCCAGGCCCTTCATTCCATATTTTAGGTTGTGCATAATATCCAATTTCTCTCAGTATAGCATCCATTTCATATATGAATTCCTGTTCTTTCTTGGTATGCATTTTATCAGCAACTATATCTATACCGACTCCGTAATTTGCAGTATTCATATCATCCTGAAACAGCTTATAGTGGCAGGAAAAAAAATCATTAAGTCTGTTGGTTATACGAGCTTTATCTGCCATGAGTTTTAAAACAGGCATGACATTTTTATTATCAGGGTAGAACATTGAAATGTTTTGATTTGACAATTTATAATTTTTCAATCCCTCAAAAAAGAATCCATAATCATTAAATCTTTCAAAAAGGACATTAGTATTTTTTACCTTATTAACTGCTTTAAAGTCATTTATATCTATAATAAATTCTCCATTATTAAAACTTCCTGAAATCAACAGGTTATATAACAGATTAAATGGGCGATATGGAGCATTTCTTGATTCTCTTGCTTGTACAGTAAAGTTATTGTAATTATCTATTTCATAAAGCGGCACTCCAAAGATTTGTGGAGCCTTGGCAATATCCCCATATATACTGATATACATGTTCCATATTTCTCTAAATGAAGTTTCAAAGTCCATCTTTGAAATATCTTCTAAAAAACTTTCATGAACCTTAAAGCTCTCAGGCAATCGAACAACCTCATCCTGCCTTACCTTTGCCCATTCCTCCACCCAAAAAATATTCTCCATTTATTTATCTGCCCCTTTATTAAAATAATTCCATACCGTTAGTTTAAGTCAATGATACTCCTATTACACAAAATAAAATCATTAGTAATTCATTACTTTTTAAAAAATTTCCTCTTATTATAATATAATACTTATATTACCACAAGAGGTATACTTAAGCAATAAAATATAATGCCAAGGGTAGTTCATGAGCACAATCATGATAAAATACTCTTATATAATTTCTACAATCTTTATAATCTTTGCTTAGCAGACAAAACCTTGTCGTATAGATTCTATATCTGGAGACATTTCTCTTGACATTAGTCATTTAACAGCCCAACTTATGCTCAATCTCTATAATAGAAACCTCATTGTCTCCTATTATTTCAACTGAAACCCTATCAATTATAGTTGCAAATGATGCATTCATATTCTTTACTTCATCATATGCCATATCTAATTCCTGCTTAGTTTGAAATTTTCCTACCGTCATGTGGGGTATGTAAGGATAATCAAACTTTTTCATAGCTATAAGCATTTCTTGTATCTGTTTTATATCATCCATGCCTTTAACTATGTTTAAGAACAAATAATTGCCAAACTTATCTTCTTGTTTTGTAAACCCCTGCAATTGAACCTCAAAGGGCTTAACATTTTTCAAAGCAGTATCTAACCATTTTTCTATTTCATTAGTACCAAAATCACTTTTAAAAGGAAAAATTAAAGTTATATGAGGTAACACTTTATCTGCCAAAGGATCATACTTTGTCCTTATTTCATTTATGATATCAATATTACTGAATTTAGGAAAAAGCATAATTGTCCTTTCTTTCATAATAATCACTCCATGTCTAAATCAACTTACAAGGATGATATACTTCACCACAGGTAGGACATTTATATTCCGTATTTTGTTTTTTATAAGAATACCTAGGAACCAATATGGCTTTGTTGCATTTGGGACAAACCACTTCCTGAGATCTAATCAGTTTTATTGCAAGTTCCCTTGTCAAATTTGTATTATTGGACATTTTACTATCACCCTATCTCAAAAAATATTTAATCATCTTAAGCCCATTCTTCACATTAGGATATCTCAGTGGAATATCAAAACGGGTTGTCTGTTTCAAAATGCTCTTCTTATGAGAAAAAGCATCAAAGCTTCCCTTTCCATGATAAGATCCTATACCACTGTTTCCTATTCCTCCAAAGGGTAAATAGGGAGATACTAAATGATATACTGTATCGTTGATACAACCTCCTCCAAAGGAAACATTTTTCAAAATCTCTTTTTCCAATGTGGGACTTTCTGTAAATAAATACAGCGCCAATGGGTTCGGATGATTTTGAATACCGTTAATAACATCATAAATATTAACATATTCAAGTATAGGAAGAATTGGCCCGAATATTTCTTCCTTCATGATGGCATTTTTCCAAGTAATTTTTGTCATAACTGTTGGCTCTATCACCAGATGTTCCCTATCACTTGCTCCACCAATTAAAATCTCCCCCTCATCCAGAAAAGCAGCCAACCTATTGAAATGCTTCTCACTTACTATGTGAGTATAATTTTGATTGTTCATCGGATTCTCTCCATAAAGTTCTCTAATAGCTTCCTTTAACTCCTTCAAAAACTCATCTCGAATATTACTATGCAAATAGACATAATCCGGCGCTACACAGGTTTGACCCGCATTTAAAAACTTTCCCCATGCAATTCGCTTAGCAGCCAGCTTAATATTCGCATCTTCATGCACAATACAAGGACTCTTGCCCCCAAGTTCTAATGTAACAGGAGTTAAATGCTTTGCAGCTGCTTCCATTACTATTTTCCCAACAGATATGCCTCCGGTAAAAAAGATAGTATCATATTCTTCCTTCAAAAGAGCCTGGCTTGCTTCAACACCGCCTTGAACTACCACAATATATTCTTCAGGATAAAGTTCATTAATTAACTTCCCCAAAGCTTCAGAAGTTCTAGGGGTTAACTCTGACGGTTTAAGTATGGCACAATTTCCTGCAGCAATTGCTCCTATAAGAGGAGCAATCACCAGTTGAAATGGATAATTCCAAGGGGCAATAATCAATGCCACTCCATAAGGCTCGGGATAAATGTAGCCTGATGAACCAAAAAGCTTAAGAGGTGTTGTCACACGTTGAGGTCTAATCCACGATTTAATATGCTTTAAAGCAAAGCGAATTTCCTCTAAGACAACACCTATTTCAGTGGAATAAGCTTCGAACTCAGACTTATTTAAATCTGCTTTAAGGGCATCAATAAACATGCCTTCATTTTTCATAATTCCAGCCCTTAGTTCCTTCAATGCATTTATGCGATAATTTACATCTTTAGTTTTTCCCGTATAAAAGAAATTTTTTTGCTTAGTGACAAGAGCATGATAATTTTCCATAGTTACTCCTCCTAGATCTGCGAATATCATATATCTGCTCATTTTTGCTCTAGCTCAACTAGTTTGATATAGCGGGAACATTTTTTATCTTACAAAAATATGTTAAATCACATCAAATTCATTAGTAGCCAGTTATTTTTCACAAAAAATTTCCTTATGATAATATCATCCTTATATTATCATAAGGAATATGGCTGAGCAATATTTTATAGCGTCAACATAAGCATAGTTAAGCACTTATTCATGATAATATCCTCTTATGTAATCTATATTAGTAAAGCTATACATTCGAATAACAGAAAAACTCCAAGCTATGCCTTCACAAATCAGTTGAAGAACATCACCTTTTCAAGAAAAACATGAAAATGCTCCATATTACTCAAGTAAATATCACTGACCCTTTTAATCTCCTCAATATCATCTATGCTGGAAGCATCATATACTCCAACGGTTCTAAAGCCTGCACTTTTTGCAGTCTGGATTGCATACAGCGCATCTTCAAAAACCCATATATCCTTTGGCAGTATTCCCATATATTCTGCTGCAGCAAGATAAATATCTGGTTTTACTTTACCGACACCTATTTCCGTAGATGTAAATATTTTTTGAAAATAGCTCATTACATTAAGCCTATCCAGCGCTGTTTCAAATACCATTCTGTCACAGGATGTTGCTGCTACTATTTTTATGCCATACTGATGCATGCCCTTTAGAAACTGCTTTACCCCTTCCTTAAGTTTGACTTGATGAGAATAGAAATCCATGATGGTATGGTTCACAGCTTCAACAATTTCATCTTCATTCATATCCAAACAGTACCTATCCTTCATATATTTAGCGCCTTCTGACATGCTCATGCTAAATAGAATCTTATCAACTCCAGATTCTGCTTGTATACCTAAACTGTTCAAAAACATTTCCCCCGCCTTTTCCCATACGATCATAGAATCCAATATAACTCCATCCAAATCAAAAATTGCACCTTTAATCATATCTTCACCTATTTTCATTGCAAATCTTTATGCGCTTTTGGAGCATAGAGTTTCCATGCCCTTACCAGATCGTCCGCTGCCTGTTTAGGATCATCAGCCTCAGCCACAGCTGACACCACGAAGAATCCATCTACTCCTGTTTTTGCAAGTTGAGGTATATCGATAAGTTTTACTCCACCACCTACTACAACGGGAATTGGGCTAAGTTTAGCAATCTTTGAAATTTCCTCAAAACTTCGGGTGATTACTTTCCCATCTAAGTCAAGACCGCAATCTGGTTTCGTACTTGTTTCATGCAAAGGTCCGATTCCAAAATAATCTATCTGAGAAACATCCACTGTTTTGATATATTCAAGCATTTCATGGGTTCTTGCTGATAATCCGACAATTGAATTTTCTCCTAAATACTCTCGGCATACTTCTACCGGAATATCCTCTTGCCCAACGTGTATTCCATCTACTTTTATCCCCTGTTTTCTGGCGGCCAAAACAACATCGAGACGGTCGTTTACCAGCAGTGTTACTTCTTCAGACTTTCCTGCTCCCGCAATTGCTTCAGAAGCTTGTTGGGTAAGTTTAATCATTTCCTTAGCAGAAGCAACTTTGGAACGAATTTGAATACATGTAAATCCAACTTCAATGGCATCTTTAATGATTGTCATAACAGGTCTTCCTTTAGTATTCTCGGGACCCACAACCAGGTATGCCGATATATCCAATTTTTCTCTGATGCTCATTATTTTTCCCTCCTCGAGTAGTTTATGCTCGGTTTAAGCTTCTTCTATTTCAAATGGATTGTTAGCGATATCCTCTGCACTTGCTTTATATAGCTCGTTCAAGAAGTGAACCTGGAAACTTCCGGGACCCTCAACCTTTTTTTCAGCTCGGCTTCCTGCCAAATTAAACACCGCAGTACCAGTTAGGGCTGCAATAAAAGGGGATGCAGCAGTCGCATAGACCGCTATGACTCCACCTAATGCACAGCCTGCCCCGGTTATTTTCTCCATAAAGTGAGAACCTCCATGAGATAAGACTACAACAGAACCATCAGTAATTAAATCCGTTTCGCCTGACACAGCAACAGCTCCACCTGTCCATCTAGCCAGTGCAATAGCCGCATTCCTTGCAGCGCTTACTGAATCCATAGAATCAACACCACGTACATTGGATAGTTTCGTACCACCATCTAATCCCCACAAACCAGCCAATGCTAAAATTTCCGAAGCGTTTCCTCTGATTACAGTGGGTTTATATTCTTTAAACTGTCTTAACAATTGAGTTCTAAGAGAACCAATACCCACTGCCACTGGGTCCAGTACCCATGGTTTCTTCATTTCTTGCAATATTTTTGCGGTATGGGGTAAAGTGTCCTCATAAACAGGTAATAGTGTACCCACATTTATATAGGTTGCTCCACCGTTTTTAGCCAGAAATTCACCTTCATCAGGCAGATAAACCATAGCGGCAGAACCTCCAACAGCAAGCTGTGCATTAGCCACAAAGTTTATAGTTACTGTGTTTGTTATGGATCCTGCCATCGGGTTTTCTTTTCTCACTGTTTCAACTGCCTGAATCATACTGTTTTGAATGTCCATTTTGCTAATCATCTAACGTTCATCCTTTCATTGATATTTCAGGACCTTCCTAAAGGTTAGGTTTTGCCTTTGACACAATAAAAGCTCTTTCTCAACCTGTCCGTTTTTTGACAAAAAAAGCACTCTCCCCTGATAAGGAAAGCGCTTGTTTATTATTCCAGATAAAATTATTATTCTGATAATAAAATTACTCTTGATAATAAAAATTGCTTCCCTACACCAGTGTTAACTGACAGGTTCAAAGGGTTAGGTTTTACCTTCTCAACTCTCGCGAGTTCCCCCACAATTTTACTTATAAGTTACCATTTATAACCTTTTGTGTCAAGTGCTATCTGAGCATTTATTTTTTCATCTTCTTCTCATTAAATAGCTGACTGAGTAATTATGCTAAAGCATATTATTTCCTACAAGTTAATAAATCTTTTATAAGCTTGTTTCCTTTTTTAGCCTATACGATGCCCATAAAAAACTCATAAGGCACATGACTGCAAGAAAAAGAATTACAAAGATAATATGCCACTTATCAATGTTTCCTTGTATAATCAGAGCTCGTAAGACATTGATAATATGGGAGAAGGGATTTAGATTCACTACCATTGATAAAACTCCGTATAATGTATTTGCCGGAAACAATGCAGTGCTCAGAAAAAAGATTGGTAGTACAATGGCATTCATCACAGTTTCATAAATCACTTCATTTGGAAGGCATAGGCTAATTCCATAGGTCAATCCGGCCAGAAAAAAGGCTGTCATAAAAACAATCAGAACTGCAAAAAACAATCCTATAAATCCCGAAGCAATTTTTACCGAAAAGAACAGGCTGACAATACACATAATTGCAACTTCAAGAAAAGTGCATAAAACACCTTCCAATATTTGGCCCAGCACAATGGAGCTTCTTTGAACAGGAGCTATCAATAACCTATAAAAGCTTCCATCCATCTTCATAATATAATTCATAATGCCACTGCTGCTGCAAGCTCCGAAGCTTACCAGTACAATAAGCCCCGGTAGAATAAATGCCGTATAGTTTTCAATTCCTATGTCCCGCATTGCCTGTCCTGCAACGGCACTGTATAAGATCAACCAAAGCATTGGCTGTAAAATCGTAATCACAATGGTAATGGCATTATGAAATCGCCACTTTATATTGCGCTTAAGTATAGTAAAAATGCTCATTGACAGACCTCCCTTTCATTTTCCCTTGTTAACCTGATGAAAACATCTTCCAAAGTTGGCTGTATCATTTCTATGCCCAGAAAAGAAATACCGTTATCCAATAGCCAACGGTTTACCCTTTCTAAATCTGCATAGCTATTTTTTGAATCAGTTATGATCTTATCATTATATAAATCTGCTTCTTTTAGGGAAATGACATTTTTTAATCTCCCAAAGCAACTTTTTGCTTCTTCTTTTGACCCAAAACTGATTTTAAGCTTATTCTGTTGTAAATATTCCCTGAGATCATGAGGTATGCCTTGAATGACCTCTTTTCCGTTTTTTATTATGCATATGGTATCGCTTAACCGGTCAGCTTCCTCTAGATAGTGGGTCGTCAAAAAAACTGTTGTTCCAAAATCCTCTCTTATTTTTCTAATCATATCCCACATGGCCATTCGTGATTGAACATCCATGCCAATAGTAGGTTCATCTAAAAACAGTACTTTCGGATTTGACATCATGTATAGCGCAATATCAAGGCGCCTTTTTATTCCACCGGAATAAGATGAAACAGGGTATTTTAAATATTGCTCCAATCCGAAGCAGAAAATCAATGCTTCCATGCGTTTTTTCGCTTCCTCTTTTGGCACTTTGTAGAGGTTGCTTTGAAACATCATGTTCTCTGTAAGGGATAAGCGTGTATCAATGGACGTCCGCTGTGCTACCCAGGAAATCAGAGTACGGATTTCAGTCGCTTCATGGCAGGCATCTTTTCCAAAAATGATTACACTGCCGGATGTTGGGCGAAGATATGTAGTCAACACATTGATAAGAGTTGATTTTCCCGCGCCGTTCTGGCCTAAGAGAGAGAATATTTCTCCCTTGTTTACAGTTAAACTTAGACCATCTAACGCCTGCACACCATTTCTATACCTTTTTACGAGTTTTTCAACATGAATGGCCACCGTTTCATATTTCATTATGTTAAGCCTCCTTTTCTCTTTTCATAGCAATCCATACTTGAGAGTGTCCTTTTTTTGCTCTTTCCTTATTTATGGGATAGACTTCAATATCCGGCAGCTCAGCATAAGTATACCCGGAAAAAGGGAGCCATTCTGTAAGAAAGCGCTTGAAAATACTTTGTACAGACTCTTTGAAAGACCCATCAGACTCAAAGATTACCCATGTGGATGCCGGAATTTCAAATTCAAACATTTCTTCAGGAACAGATTTATCTGTTGCAGCTGCAATATAATAATAGATTTCACCTGGACCTTGGTATGCTGTAATTCCCAATATGCCTTCCGGAGATTGATTTGACATGTTGCATATTTCTGTAAATTTGCTGCTTTGTACTGTGCTGTTCCAAAAATGCGGAACAAGCTTTTGATTCTCTTCCATATTCTCCGTTAGGGGGATACGTATGCCAACAAATCGCATTGCCTTCCTTTCTTCAATTCGATATGACATAGCATTACCTCCTGTAACTGTGACTAAAAATTTAATAGGGGGATAAGCATTTAACACAACTCCTTGCAATTTTGCAGAAGCAGGAGGAACTCCATGAATACTCTGAAACGCTCTGTTAAATGATGTAGGAGAGGTATAGCCATATTTTAATGCAACATCCAAAACCTTTGTATTGGTGGATTGCAATTCAAAGGCAGCTTGTGTCATTCTACGGCGACGAATATATTCAGACAATGAAATGCCGGCCACATAAGAAAACATCCTTTGAAAATAATAGGTTGAGCAACATGCAATCTCAGCAGCTTTTTCATAGGAAATCTCACCATCTAAGTTGCTTTCAATATAATCTATGGCTTTACTTAAATTCCTCAACCACTCCATTTATCCACCTCCTTGTATAAATCATAGGATAAATAATTAATTTATTCCTCGCTTTTGTTGTTCTCTTTTGTAAACTTCACTTTACTCCAATATAATTTTTATATCAACAAGGTATAATAGCTATATACGGATGCCATAGTGAAAATCACTATGAATCAAATAAGAAAGACTTCCTTTGGAAGCATTTAAAACAACCAGTGAAGCCTTTCTTGAAAACCATTACAAAAGTTCATATTAAGTTGAAATTGTACTTACTATTTTCCCCTCAAAAATACTAATAAAATTTTTTTAAAATATGCTTGACTTTAATTAGCTGGTCTATGGGTTACAAAAAGGACTTAATCCTCGCGATTAAATCCCTTTTACATCTATAACTTTATATGCATTACTCATATTATGTTGTTTTATTGTTTTTTCGCCTTTTTTGCCGTCCTGCCTATTACTACACCATTTTCATCTTTAAAAAATTGAATGACGGCTTGCTCCATGTCATCCTCATCTACCCCTACTGTTTTCCATGTGCCCGTCTCTCCATCTTTGAACAGAAAATCCAATGATACTTCCATCTTGATGCCATTGTACTCATAACAAGCCAATCCATTATTGTTATATGTTACTTCCTTTATGGATTCCGGTATTACAGTGACGTCAGCAAAATCGTTATCCGTGTTCATAAGGGCTTCACTACTTGTTCTGGACTTAGGCACAGGATTTAATACTTCCTTTAGATATTGCTCAGCTTTCTCATGGTCTGCTTTTTTCGCATCAAGGGGCAATTCAAAAAGCGCACTGGCTTCTTTATTATTTGGATTCAGTGTGATTTCACCGGTTTCTTCATTGTAGCTTACAGTTTCATTGTTGATGAAACCTCCAGCGCCTACATAGAGATAAACCCCTCTGTCGGCAAACATCTCAATGCTGTCACATTCAGTTATTGTGTAAATAACTCCGTCAACGACACTCTGGTAGGCTCCTCCATTCATGGTGAATATATTCACCAACCATGGTTTTTGCCCTTTTATAAGAGGAGAGACAAGAAATGATGGTTCATTGTAGTTTTCATCACTCATTTTAGGTATTGGGCTTCCATCTTTTCTTTCAATTGAAACCACAACATAGGTTCTGTCAGGTTGGATATCACGTGCAGAATTTTTAAAATCGCTTAAGTTTTTGCCTGAAGTGATCCCCAACAATGTAAAGGTATAATCTCCAGATGTTATAGATTTATTTATATGAACTGCATTCTCACTATCGAAAGCTTTTGCAAGTGTCTTGTCTCCGAGATTTTCGGCAACCTGTTTAGGAGTAAGAAGCTTCCAAGCAGCGAAAGCTGAGCCTGACATTATGAATATAACGGCAGCAACAAGGGCAACTGTTATTCTTTTACGTACTGGTTTCATAGTTTTACTCTCCTTTATTCTATACTTAATCTCCTGATTTAAAGCTTCACTAGGTTCATCTGTGGAAGAAAGAGCCTGCTTTAACAATTGATCTATTTCTTCATATTTATTCATATGGATTACCCTCCAAGACATTTCTTAAATTTTTTCGGGCCTTATGGAGTCTGCTTTTTACAGTGCCCTTGGGAATTCTAAGGGCCAATGCTATATCTTCAATTGACATTTCAGCTGTATAGTACATGTAAAGTGGTATCCTAAGCTTGTCATCAAGTTTATCCGCTGCATTTCGTATTAGTGCACAGTGTTCTCTTAAAATGACAACTTCCTCTGGTGTTGATGTATTTGTGCTCATGATGCTGTTGACCATTTCTTCATTCAATTCTCCCTCAGGAGCTATTCTTTGCCGTCTGGCATATTTACGGCGATTGTTTTTCCACAATCCAACTGCAACGGAAATGAGAAATCCTTTCGGATTATTGCTTTTATCAATTTTATTACACATTTCCATAGCCTTTAAAAAAGTTTCCTGATACAGGTCATCAGCGTTATGCTTGTCTTTCGCAAGCCTAAGGCAGAATCCATAAACAGCTTTCCCATACAGCGTCACAAGGCTATCAATATCTATATTGTCCAATGTTTTTCTCCTCTCCGCATGGCGCAAGCTTTATAGCATTTATTATGCAATATTGCATATCCTCTCAATTACTTAGAATAGCTATTCCATTAATATATTGTCGCTTATTGGCCATCTGGTTCATTTTGGTATCAAAAATATCTATACTCATTTTAGATGCTTACCAAAACTGCTTTTTACACTCAATAGACATACATGGTTTACAAGAGTTTTGCTTTACCACAAAAAATCGACCTCCATATGTTTCTATAGACATATTTGAAGGTTAAAATTAAGTTATCTGACTTTTTCTAGATTTATATGCAATTATGATTTTTAAAGCTTCTATATGCAAATGGCAATAATGCCATACTTGCTAAAACAGCAAAAGATAGGATGAGTACATAAGGTTGTATGATCAGTCCAAGGAATTCTATAGAAAATATATTTATTATATTCTCAAGTTTAAACATCCTTGCAGGAACAAGATTGGATAAATGGTATATCCACGGTACATCTTCAGATATGTTCACAAATCCAGGTAAAACAGTAATTACCGTCATAATTACAACAACCATAAATGGAGATCTAAACTTTGCTGATAACAGCATTGTCAATGCAGATGACAATATGCTTGCAAATAAAATTAAAATTGAATACATCAACGCAATCTTTCCCATGGTATATGGAACTATTGACAATGGCAAAAAAAGCTGAATTGGAGAATTGCTGCCATCCCATCCGAAAAAAATCATCGTTGTAACAAAAGATACTATTGTAAGCACTATGCATAATAAAACAGTAAAGGATATGCCTGTAAATAATTTTGCATGTATGATTTTATTTTTGCCATATTTTGATGATAATATAAGACTATCCGCCCTATCTGTGTATTCACCTGCAAACAACGGTGCAATGCAGACTGAGCAAATAAAACAGATTATTAAAGCCGTTACATACATTTGTGAAAAAAGCCTTGTATATCCGCCTGCATAGGAATAAATAAACGGAGTTTTAACTTTTCTGCTCAAATTTAAAGAGTTCGCTTTTTCTGCAGAGTTCATTGCAGTATTATTTATAATTTTTTCAACCATGCTTTGTCGTACTGTGTAGAAATCATCAAGGCTTTCTTTGCTTATTGAGAACATTTCCCTAAAATTATCTATATTATATACTTTTCTAATCATATATTGAATTTCGCTATATGGGCGGGCATATTGCTGATACTCATCAGTATCCGTAAATCTTCCCTCAACGATTGGTATGTGGGAATATGCTTCTATTGTTTCTGAAAGCAAATCGCTATTTATTTCTCTGCCAGACAACCCTCTTGCATATTCCCTGTCTTTCTTCATACCCTCATAATTGCTTTCGTAAACCTCTCCTCTTATGTAGTAGTTTCCCATTAAAGGTCCAACACAACTAAAGGCCGTTAACAAAATACCCAGTATCAATATAATGACAGTACTGCGTTTTTTTAAAATTTTTCTGTATTCAAACTTCACTAATTCGCAAAAACTATTCATCCCTGTTTACCCCCTCATTAAAATAATATAGATATAAATCTTCTAGCACTGCCGGCACAGCCACTGCACCTTCACATGGTGACTTGTCTGCTACTAGACGCAAAAATGTTTTATCCGACTCTTCTCGTATATTGATAATAGGATAATTGGCAATCAGATAATCTGTCATCTTACTGTCCACTGAACATTCATACACTTTCCCTTCTATTACACTAATGATTTCATCAAGGCTACCCTGATGAATGATCTGTCCGTCTTTCATTATCAAAATAGTTGATGCAATATATTCGACATCTGAAACAATATGGGTAGACAGCAACACAATTCTGTCCTTACCTAATCTGGAAATTAAATTTCTGAAGCGTATGCGCTCTTTTGGATCGAGACCTGCCGTTGGTTCATCCAAAATCAATATTTTGGGGTTGTTTAGCATTGCCTGCGCTATGCCTAATCGCTGTTTCATCCCTCCTGAAAATGTCTTGATTTTTTTTTTTGCCACATCTAAAAGTCCCACCAACTCCAGCCACTCACTTGCCTTATCCTTTGCTCTATGCTTAGTGAGCCCCTTTAAGCTTGCCATGTAGAGCAAAAAATCATAGGCTGAGAATTCAGGATAATATCCAAAGTCCTGTGGCAAATAGCCTAATGAATCTCTATATTCTTCTTCATTTACATCTATACCGTTAAACTTTACCTCACCACTGGTGGGTTTTAAGACTCCGCATATCATTCTCATCAAGGATGTCTTTCCTGAACCATTTGGCCCCAATAGCCCATAAACACCTTCTTTAAGTGTTAATGAGATACGATCCACTGCAATCTTATTCTCATATTGCTTTGTTAAGCGGTCAATGATAAGTTCCATTGCAACTCCTCCATTTTCCTGATTAGTTTAACAATCTCTCTAGCGCTTAATAAAAGTAAAATAATAAATGACATAGGCCAGAAAAGCCAATACATTTCTGTATATATTTCATTTATCTGTATTGTAAGCAGAGTATTTAAAACACTGACAAAAGCTGTAACACCACAACAAACATACATTATCATCCTGGTCTTTAAACGATTGATAACATATAGGGAACCATAGCAGTTGAGCAAATATGGTGTTGTTATATAAAGTCCCAATCTAATAAAGCTATAATCTGTTTTGCCCACGAATAAAATCAAAATCCCAATCAAAAGCATGAAGTTTGTAGCTCCAAGTACCCCTAATCGAACAAGGCATATCTGTAAGAAGTTATACTTACAACTCATTTCAAGCTCCTTCATATTATATGTGGTACTTTTGACTATTTCGCTTATGCTTGATAGAGATATAAAAGGCAAAATAGATGATACAACCCAGATAAAAGAATTTGAAACTTTATAAAAATATAACCCGTCAAGAATGCCTATAAATAACAACATAGACAAAATCCAAGTACGTTTTCTTATATACCCCAACTGAGATATAATAAAATCCATTCTACTTGTTTTTGGATAATTTAATTGGCTTAAAAACTGATTCTTTCTTGTAGGTGGCGGAACATCAAAAACTGATTTCAATTCTTTTTTTAGATTGTTTCTCACAAAAAATCCTCCTCTCTCAGGATATTTTTTAATATATCAAGTGCTTTATTTAATTTTCGATAAACTGAAAATCGAGATATCTCCATAATATTAGCTATTTCATTAATACCAAGCTCATTTGCAAAACGAAGCAATAGTATTTCCTGTAAATCCGCCGGTAATGCGGATACTGCCTGTTTTATGGCAAAGTTGGTTTCAAATGTAGAAACATCATCAGCACCAAACAATTCATCTTTAAGATCTTCCTCTCTATTGCTTTTTCTATAAAAATCAATACATAAATTTTTAGCTATGGTATAGAGATATGCAAGGGGCTTTCCTCTGTTTATGTAGGATGTATGATTGAAGTATTTCAGGAAAGTTTCTTGCGTCAGATCTTCAGCTATATCCTTATTTTTTACTTTAGAATAACAGTATCTGTATATTTTGTCGTATTGATCTTCCAAGCTTATAGACATAAGAAACCCCCTTCCACCATGTATAACGTATCACAATGATTAGATGTGCGGACTATTTTTTATAATTATCAGTATTTTTGATAAAAATAAAAATATAGTTAACACAGTTCAATTTGAAAATATCAGAAAAGCTTATCATGGAAGGCTCAACATAAGAGAAAAACACAGAAAAGATGTTCATCGTGATAATATTTACAAGCTCTCTTGCTTTTAGATATTAAACTTAAAGATACAATAAATATAAGCCTCAGTAACTTTAATTTCCTAGGAAATAAGTTGGTGCGGCTGTAATGTAGGTTTATAGGCTCCTGCCACTGTACGTAATCTATGAGCTACTGCAACCACCGTCTTACCTTCTATAAGCTTTGAAATGGCACGCTGGACCAATACTTCGTTTTCCGGATTAAGGGGCTATCACGGCAACATATACCCCTTTGAAACGACAATTCATTTGTAGCATATTTTATATTATCTTCGTAGCTTAGCTTGCAAAAACCAAACTGATTGGGAGATCTTCCATATGTCACCAGTTCTCCAATAGTGGGTCCGCTATGCAAACCATAACCGCAGAAAGATGGCTCTTAAAGAGACTTGTAATCAACAAAAAACATAAGTAAGTATTTTTGACTCCCTGTGGACTTGAGCATGCGAAGCTTACTTCAAACAAACACCAGATAATCAGGAAATTTCTAATCGAAGTATTGAAGGTTGATGAGGAAATCGCAGATAAAGATGCCTGTTCCAGAACATATAATTAGCTGGGATTCGATCCATGCAATGCAAGAGTTTATTGCATATAAAATTCAAAAATAATTACTTGTATTAATAAAAAATTTATATTAAAATTGATGTACAAATCTAATATCAATAAAGGAGGACTTATAATGACAAAAGCTGCAATTTTCCCTACAAAATACGTACAAGGTAACGGAGAATTAAAGAGGATTAAATCTTATGTTGAACATCTTGGAAACTCCTTTTTTGTTCTCATTAGCGAATCAGGATATAAGAGATTTGGAAGCATATTAAAAGAGAGCTTTGGAGACTCTGTTAAAGTTGATTTTGCTATATTTAATGGTGAATGTTCAAAAACTGAAATTAACAGACTTCGGGAAGAGTTTAAAGCTAAAGGTTCTGATGTTATTATAGCTGTAGGTGGAGGAAAAATTCACGATACTTGCAAAGCTATCGGATATTACGAAAAAGCACCAGTAGTTATAGTACCAACTATAGCAAGCACTGATGCTCCTTGCAGTGCCGTATCAGTAATATACACTGATGATGGTGTTGTTGAAGAGTACTTATTTGTTCCAAAAAATCCAGACTTGGTACTGGTAGATACAGAAATAGTTGCCAATGCCCCTGCAAGATTGCTTGTAGCAGGTATGGGAGATGCTCTAGCAACTTATTTCGAAGCAAGAGCATCCGTAAGATCTCATTCTAAAACCATGGCTGGAGGATACACAACAGATACTGCCTTTGCATTAGCAAAATTATGCTATGACACTTTAATAAATGAAGGATATAAAGCAAAATTAGCTGTAGAAAACAAAGTAGTAACACAAGCAGTGGAAAAAATAATAGAAGCAAATACACTACTAAGTGGTATCGGATTTGAAAGCGGCGGTCTTGGCGCTGCCCACTCTGTCCACAATGGTTTTACAGCTCTTGAAGAAACTCATAGCCTATATCATGGAGAAAAAGTTGCCTTTGGTGTTCTAGTTCAATTAGTACTTGAAAATGCTCCTATGGAAGAAATTGAAGAAGTTCTGTACTTCTGCAATGAGGTTGGATTGCCAACTACATTAAGAGAATTGAATGTAACAGACAAATCAAAAGAAAAATTAATGAAGGTAGCAGAATTAAGCTGTGCAGAAACCGAAACTATCCACTGCATGCCATTCGAAGTTACACCGGAAGATGTTTACGCTGCAATACTAACAGCTGATGCGCTAGGTGAAAACTACAAAAAATAATAATACAATATAAAAACAGGGCTTCTGTACAACTGACAAACAGTTAGTTGTGCAAAAGCCCTCTTAATTTGCTCTAAGCTGTTAAACCATATACTCTTATTTTGCTACTTCAGGGGTATCTGACAGCAGACCTACTTTATCCCACCACCAATCGCTTACTACATTCATATCCCAGCTGCTAACTCTATTGTTTAAAGCCGTTAATTTAATTCTATAAAATGTAGGCGCTGCTACAACTTGATCTCTAACATAGGCTTGCCAATCATGATATGCCTTTATCAAATATTCTTCATCTAAGGAACCATCTTCACCGAAAGCCTTTTCTGATGCGATGGCAGCTAACAGTCTATCATTTTCTTCACTTGCAAACCTTATATAGTTGAACATCGCATATCTTCCATACAAACCTGACGGATCTGGATTTGAACCTGTAATCCATCCTGCCATATACAAATCGATCTCTGGATTATCTTGCTCAACCATATCATAGAAAGCATTCATTTCTACCAATCTTCCGTTTTGCAGTACAACATCAAGCCCAATATCACGCCAGCATTGGATATAGTATTGTGCCAATGGTTCAGCAATTTCTCCGCCTGCCATTGATAAGAAGTTGATTTTAAGTTTATTTCCTTTTGGATCTTCTCTAAATCCGTCACCATCAACATCAACATATCCTGCCTCGTCTAAAATTTGCTTTGCCTTTTCTGGATTGTAATCATAGCCTTCTTGTTCTGCATTCCAGAAAGTAGTATGTGATGGGTCAATTAATGTGTTAGCAGGTATTCTAAGATTGTGATAAAATATTTCTGCCACTTCTTTATTATTCATGGCATAAGCAATGGCCTGTCTTAATCTCACATCGGCTAATTTTGCATTTGGATTCGGTATAACTTGGCCTTTTTCAGCATCCCACTTGCCTAGTTTGAATCCTATATAGTTATATGATGTTGATACATTGGATAATAGCGTAATATTGCTTAAATCTTTGTATCTGTCATAGCTATTAACATTAATATCCTCAACAACATCAAAAGCACCGGAAGCCAAGGCCTCTACTATAGTATCAGGATTTGTCCTTTTTATAATCATCTTATCAACTTTAGGCTTTTCTCCGCACCAATGAGGATTTGGAACATATTCCACTGACTCTCCCAGCACTATATTGGATATCATAAATGGACCACATGATAGTGGTTTTAATCTTATTTTTTCATGGGATTCCATCTCTTTTAACGGTATATCCTTTAAATAATGCTTTGGTTCAGGATCGTAAGGTATACCTGCTCCCCACAATATACTCGGATAAAATTCTTTAAAAGTCACTTCCAAAGTTTTGTCATCAATCTTTTTAAGTCCGGATATGGTGTCTGCTTTACCCGCATGATATTCCTCCATACCTACTACATTCATATAGTCGCTATCATATCTTACACCTGTGTAATCCTTATGTCCTATACACTCATATACGAAGATTAAATCATCAGCAGTTACAGGAACCCCGTCTGACCAAGTTAAGTTGGGATGAATCTTTAATGTAGCTTTTTTGTTATTTTTGTCGAACTTAATAGAACAATAGCCATCATTCATTTCATGGTTTGGTCCTGATTTGAAAAAGTTTGATAACATTGGCTTCAATAGTTGATAATCTACATCATTTTCATATAAAAATGTGTTAAATAAGCCTTCAAAAGGAGTAGATGTCACCAATGCAACATTAAGGGTTCCTCCAACTGTTTCTCCATCCTTTTCTATTAATGTGGGATAAGGCAATTCAATATTACCCACTTTTCCATAGGATTGCTCCCGTTTTTCCTCTTGTTCAGTTTCTTTTGGCGCGTTTACTTCTTCAGCATTCTTACCACAAGCTGATAACACCAGTGATAACACCAACACTAAAGCAATAAGTCTCCAACTTTTTCTCAATTCACATTCCCCCTTTTTTATTAAACTAATCTTTGTTTTGTGTCAGACGCCCTTTTAACGGCGCCCCACATAATTTATACACAACATCATCACCAATATCAGCAATGATGTAGGTAACCATAATGTTCTCCGCATTGTTTTTGCATTCCAGCACTGAAAACCAATATAGATATAAAACAAAATTTTCACTATAATACAGTAAGTCTAATGTCCATGACTGCTTGGCAGAATCAGCGTAAAACTGATATCGAAGAAATTTGCATAGCAAAAAATAAGTAATTTTATTCTGACTATACGGATACGGAACTATAAATATGGTGGGTATGTTTTGATGTACGAAATAAATTTCAATAAAGTTTGCAACAGCAAATACGGAACGTATCTTTTGATTTTTTATTTTGCATGATTTGATAGGCTTCTATTGGTGCCTGATGGAATGTATAGAATAATGATTATTAGTATTGTTATAAAAAGAATGATATTGAGATTTGTTTCTAAATAATCATGAAGTATATATATTGTTTATTGCTATCATAATAATGACTATGAATTATTAGTATATATGCAATTATAAACGTCATTGCTATTTGTAGATTTTAAAATGTGATCTTTATTTCATATATTTTGATCACATTTTACACCATCCATTTCTTCCATGCTACTTACAATAAACTATTCTGGTTTTAATCAAAGCATTGTGCATAAAGTCATCTAATATAATAATATCGTCATCTATTAAATATAACAAAGTAGCATAAGAAATCAATATATACATGACAAGATGCAGACTTTTAAGGACAAGATGCACAATTCACAAAATAACATATAACAAAAGCTCTATAATTTCAGTACATATATATATCACAATCCTACCACACTACAAGCCGGCCGAAGTTTTCATCATGTGATATTTTATCGTTCCTGATTTCTTAGTTTAGCTATACTTCAACTGCTTTTCTTTTATTCATTGAACTTCATTTTTTATAAGATATGACTATTATACTTTAAGAACCATCTTTGTAATATTCCTTTGAACATAACCCATATTTTTTGCATATTTCTAACTGAGAGCAACCGCCTGAAAATTCACTTTTTCGTCCAAAAAAATATACTCCTCCTTATAATAGAGGCAGTTTTAATTATTCAAACTGTCTACCATAAGGTGAGCATATCAATTAAGTAATAAAGAAGCTTTTTTTGATTTACTCATATCATCGATCAGCTTCTTATCATCTTCTGCTTCTCTCTTTTTCTTTAATCTTTCAAACTCCTTCAGTCTTTTGTAATTAGAGCTGAACCAAAATAAGCCCAAAAACCAATCCATGAATTCCATTCTCTAACCTCTGATATAGGTTTAACCAGCAATACCCTCCGCCTTTTTGAAATGCCTTTCTTGGCATATCCAATGAGTTATCATAGGAGTACTTCATATGTCTGGATACCAGTTTTTCAGCAAAATCTAACATTTCCCACCCATTAAGCCCTGATTTCTGACATTGAATAACAGCATCCTCAATTGTCATATTTTCATCACTAAATGTAATACTTAAGTAACCATTTCCATTTGTAAAAAAATCTGTAAAGCATAAAAACATGATTAAGACTTACATATCCAACCTAAGCCACAATGCAGGACGAACACCGCCTGTGCATCTTCCATCGCTGGCATTGCCTTTCAAAATATTATTTCCTTGAATACCAACATTGCCATCACCATGTATGTAAGCTGCTCTTACATTAAATCGACCCGGGGATCGAAGCCACCACCACCATACCCCTACCGTAGACTCAAGTCTGGCTATACGCTTACTGTTATTTACATCTTTTTTATGAAACCAATATCGTTGACTTTTATTTGGATTATACAGATTAGAGCTGCTATCACCGAAATATTTACACACTACTTCCTCAATGCTTAATAAAAATACCTTATCAAGTGTATCTTCTCCACCTTTCGTTCCATACCACTGATTGTCAAGATTCTTATTCATTACTGGGATTATTCTTGATTTTTCGGCTTCGCTAAATCGATTATAAAAATCACCATTTAGATATTTACGCAATGCGCAGTCAGCCCATGTTATATCTTTATAGGCATCATGATAAGATCTTTGATCTATAATGTGTTCTGTTATAATCAAAGCAGCATTGCCTTTTATGTCAAGAACACGCCAATTATAGCCAGCAAAGGATATCAATGAGTTGATTTTAATATCATCCATTCTTACACTTCCTTTTCTTTTATATTAGACATAGGCAGTCACTGTGCTTAATCTATCCATAGGTTGATTGCCTATTTTGTCATATCTTGTAATTGTTTTTAATATAATCATACATTACATTCCATGATACTTCCAGTATTTTGCATACATATCATAATAATATTTGACAATGTTTTAGATATATTGTTCTTTCATATGAATCTTTTAGAAATAAAATAAAAAATAGAACTTCCAACTTGAAGCTCTATTTTTTATAAAAACCATATTTAATCTAAATGTTTTATAAGTTCTATTTCATCCCTGATTGGTATGCCATCATTGCCGATTAATGGTATCTGTGGCTTTATCTTTCTTGCTTTTTCAACCGCATTGTTGAAAATTTTGGACAGAACGAAGCCTCGTTTTTGATAAAACTTTAATGCTAGCAAATTATCGTTTGTTGTTATTAGTTTAACGCGTCTGCACCTTTTCTTAATTGCAAGATTTTCTACTTCTTTAATCAATGTTGTACCAATTCCTTTTCCTTCTTCTATACTATCTAAGGAAATTATTTCACATTCATCATCTTTGATTATGTATGTAATCAAACCGATGATTTCATCCTCTTCATTTAAAACAGCAAAGCCATCCAACTCACTGCAATCATAAACTCCGCTGGAAACAACCATTTGTGTACTTCCCCAATGCAACTCAAAAAACTCAACTATTTTATTTTTCGGCAAATTATCAATTGCATAGATTTTCATTTTGACCTCCTTAATAAAACAAGCGTTCTGTAAAGTTAAATGAAAATTGAGGACCTGCCACACTTTCTGGTACAATGTTTCTGCCAACAAAACACTTTACCTCCCAGAAAGGAGCAAGTCCTCATGCAGAAAATTGTATCATTAA